>Ga0066709_100002179_pt1 | contig 14007 bp, 18 predicted proteins | sample GraSoiAngelo_158_FD_79665 | JGI IMG/M metagenome (GOLD analysis project Ga0066709, IMG submission 79665) | Grasslands soil microbial communities from the Angelo Coastal Reserve, California, USA - 14_1009_16_30cm | ecosystem: Environmental > Terrestrial > Soil > Grasslands | place: USA...
AGCGGCATAACCCCTGGTCCATTGCTACGCTTCGACAAACCATCGCACGGATTCTGCTCCGACAACTCTCCGGTTGTCCTTTTTGTGGAGCTCCCTTTTTATAACACAGTAGTACTAGCAGCCAACCCCAGCATCAAGGCAGTAGTAAAACCTTTGTTTTATTATAATTACATATCGAGTGCCCTCACCTGAAGTCCCACCCGTAGGGGTGAGACATTAGATCTCTATCTGTGCGCTCTCTCAGTAGGCCTGACCACCCGTGCGCGGACTAGATTCGCCGCTGACAACGTCAGGCTGCGCGTTCCTTCTTGTTTTGGTACGTTCCCATGAGCTCTGCCTGGGCGAGTACGTGGCCTTTGATGGCGTCACCGACTTCTTTATGGGTAGCTCGCACCCCCAGATGGAGCATAGTGTCCAGGGCATACAGACGGAAAAAGTAGCGGTGAGTTCCGGAAGGAGGGGCGGGCCCCATGTATCCGATTTTTCCGCCGTCGTTCTTGCCCTGCATTCCCAACCCGGTCACTCGTTCGGTATCGGGTACATTCTCTTCAATGTGGCCCGTTTCTGGCGGAATGTTGTACACCGTCCAATGTGTAAACCCGCCCGGCCTGGGTGCATCTGGATCATGCACGATTAAGGCAAAAGATTTGGTTCCCGAAGGAGCGTCTCGCCATGAAAGTTCCGGAGAGGCATCTTCGCCGTCAGAAGTGTAGTATTCGGGGATCTCGGCTCCCTGCTGGAAGCTGCTGCTGGTAAGTTGCATGATAGGACTCCTCTTCTAAATCTTTTGAGACCATAGCCTCGCGTTCCGTTGCTCTGAAAGATTCGGTGCAGAGGGTTATTTGGGGAGAAATCAGCTCAGCTTTATTGGTGCCGAAGAAGGGATTCTTTTAAGCCCATTATTGGCAAGTGGTGGTGAGACCTACGAATAGCGACAATACACAGTGTTTATGAGGGATTCAAGCGAATTGTGATTTTCCGTTCCCATTTCCATATTTTCCCCAACTAGCCCTATTTTCAGGAAAAACGGTATCACTGGTATCACCCAGTGGGTACGGTTCGGCACCTTAGGAAGATACCGAAGTGTTACCGTCGACGGAATTGCCCATCGAGACCATTACCCATAAGGTGGTAAATGTCTTCCCACCGACTCGTGCAAGTATACCCGCCTAACCGTTTCGGGCTGCTGCTGCTAAGTGGAGGTTACGCGGTAAAAGCTTTGGTACTGTGATTGCTGACTTACATTGTTAAGCATTGAGAGCGGGTCTCACGAGCTGAGATCACGCCAACCGAGGACAGGTTATCGTTCCACGGTGGTGCAGCCTGAACAGGCTGGATGCGGCAGGGCAGGAGCCTGCAAAATATATGAACACCTCAGAAGTCAACCGGATCGGTAGCCCCAATCTCGTGTCGCCCGATCGCAACACGCAAACCGGGGATACTCCGCATCAGTCCGCAAACCTCGCCGACCGAATCGAACGGATAGGACGTGCTCTGACAGCCGAGGACCTTGCGGCGATGTTGAACGTGTCGCGGATCACAATTTTTAAACACGCGAAGGCAGGGCGGATCCCATCATTCAGGATTGGGACCTGCGTTCGCTTCGATCCCAAGACCATGGCCGATTGGCTCAGGAGATCTGTCTAGCAAGAACTCGCAGCTTACTTAGGAAGAACACATGAGTTCTATGGAGCGTTGATCGAGCATGCACGAAGAAGAAGGACTAGTTATGCGCCAGCTAATGTGTCGTGATTCCCAGGACCTTTGGGCAATGGAAAGCTTAGGAAAACCAGGTTCAGTGATTGGGGAGACCAACACCGGGAATTGGTCCGACCTGGAATATATCCGTCGCAACGTTTTGATCCGCCAAGTTGACGACCCAAACTCGGCCTTCTAGTGGTGGAATAATGGAAAAGCCACTGTCTCCAGAGATATCTGCGGCCCGAACAGGTTACTGGCCCGACCTGCGGTATATCCGTACTCACATATCCATTCGGCTGGTAGCCATAAAACTCGGTTTGGAGGTGTCAGGCAACTCGGGCCGATGTTGCGCGGTTGGCAGCACCAGAATGGAGATCGCACACCCTCACTGAGCTTCACGAAACGCAACAAGGCGAAGTGTCACGTGTGCGACAGTCAAGCGATGAGCGTTCTCGACCTCATCGAGGGAGTCCGCGAGTGTGATTTGAGGCAGGCTGTTGAGTGGGTGCGTGACAGGTTCGATGTCCCCGTCATAGAAAAGGCGCGGCACGTGAATCGTCGCGGCGCAAAATACCAACGTACACGGGCATTGGGACTCCCACTAGAAGTGATCGTGGGAAGTGGCTTCTGGGCAAGCCTGAGTAAGGCGGCGAAATCTCTTCTGGTTGTGTTTCTAACATTCTCAGATTCAGAGGATGAATGGGTAATAATATCCTTTCGTGCGCTGGTGCGTTTCGCGGGCCTCTCGAACGCAAGCATCGTTCGCGCTCAGAGCGAGCTTCGCAAACTCGGCCTTCTCGAACTCTATAAATCAACCCAAGCTGCACCCCTACGCGAATGTAATCGCTATCGCCTCAACTGCGAGAGTCCTGTTTTTCTCGAATACATAGCTAAGTTGAATGAGAAGAATCGTTCGGAGGTCGAACTGGAAAGAGCATTTCAGAAAAAGCGAAGACAAGAACGAAGCAAAACCATTCATACCCTGGGTAATACTCTCTTTACTAGCAAGAGCACGGAGCAATCTCACGCTGTGATAAGTGATGCGCGAGATTGCATATCCACAGCACCGTTCTCCAACGAAGCATCGCGAGGCGAATCCCAATGAACAGTCCCGTCCGTTATTGCACCATCTGCCGCTCTCCCGTGTCGCTGAAGAGGATCATGCGAGCCTCCCCCTATTGCAGCGATGAATGCCGCCTACGGGCGAAGAACGAAATGCGTGATGTGAGGGCTCAATGTACTTGCAGGCTATGCGGTCGGCCTCTACGAACTCGAATAAAATCGGATACGACAAAGATCGCTGTGCTCCCAGTGAACAGGCCGAACCATCGGAAGCCAAGCAATCGCTTGGAGGACTCTGAGATAACTTCTGACGCAAATGGAGCACTTAAAGAATTCGGAGCGGATGGCAAAGGCGAGGTCGGTACCGTTTGACCCTTAATTCAGCCCTGAAGACGGCACAAAGCCATTGACCAGGCAAATTCGTTAAATTTACGACTACGAGGAGCGGACAACTCCGGTGTGCCCTGAAACCTTTCCGTCGTTTGCAAGACGGTCTTGGGCCATTGCGCCTGGCGCACAGCAGCTTTTATACCCTCTCGGAGAACTCTGAAATCGGAAGCCTGTGCTGTTCGGCTGCTTCAATCAACGACCGCTGATCCTCCAGAATCATTTCACTCGTCGCGGAGCCACACGCAATCTGCACCAAGCGATCAGCGCGAATACTCTCGAAGCCGAGGGAATTGAGCCGCGCCAGTATCTTCAGCGCATCGGCTGGATCGAAACGCACATAAGGCAATTCGTGGAGCGGGACAACACGTTCCCCGAATTCCTCGATGATGTCGTCAGGGCACCAATCAAGCACCAGGCGCCGCGGCATTTCGGGCCACGATCCATCGGCACGGGCATCATTCGCCCAGCACTCCTCGTCAGGAAGGGAATTCCCTCGTCAGGTTCGAGTGAGCGATATGCCTCCATGCAGTCTCGGAACCAATCAAGAGCCTGTTCCCTATCCCAGCCGAGCGCCTGATACAGCCAGCTCCGGCAGAACTCCGGGAATGAAACCCGGCCTTCGTCCCTCAAAAGTTCATCCATGACTTCCGTCGGCACCTTCGATGCAAACTCTCCCCAAGTGTCCGACGAGTCCACGCCCCCGTGAATACGTCCTAGCCGACACGAATCGCCGCGTTTGACGAATACGATGCCGTAGCCTCCCACCTCTCCATACTTGAGGAAATTCGAAATACAGCAGCCGTGTAGGTCATCGCGGACTGACCCCGACTGCTCGGGACTTGGGCTCGCGCTGCGGTTGCTCGCGCGGCATGTACAGCGAAGTCGAAGAGGAAGGGCATGGGCGGCCCGGCCCGAGCTAAGAACTTCGAATCGTCCCTTTCGAGACAAAGCGGAAGACCGATCAAGCGCGGGCGTATCTACGAAACCAACTCATCATCTTGCCGTTCGTTGAATAACTGCATCCGCACTTTATTTCACGGAGATTTTTACGTCTTTCGAGCTGCTAACCCCGATTTGCCGAATATTATTCCGTTGGCTGCTTGAGAAATTGCATCCTCTCGTGTGGCCAAAACAACAAGTTCTCGTATTTTTTTTCAAATGCCGGATCTTCCTCCAGCGCGGTAAGCAATTTCCCCTTAAACACTTCCCATTGGCCAAGATCGTCCAGGCTCTTCTCAACCTTTTCTGTGTCTGACCCCAGCCTCTTGAAGCGCCAAGCTTGATCCCGGCATCGCGCCTGACAGCTCGAAGAGCAGGTCCATTCCTCTTGGAACTTCGAAGGGATCGTTCCCGGAGGCGGTTCTGTCGCTTCTGGCTGCTTCTGCATTAGACCCGGAATGTATGGTGGTAAGGACATGTGAATAAGCTACTTATAAGCGATTCGCGGAGTTCAGGTAAAGGTGTTCAAACTGCGTGTGGAAATCGTCATCGGGCAAGTGATACTGAGTGACTTTGCCCTGTCAAGGGGTCACGACGGGAGAACTGGTCGATTGCCTGGCAACGGGCGTTGGGATGGTGCAGATGCGATATAGTTCTATCCCGACCCCCCAAGAGAAGAGGTGCATTGAAATGCCGCTTGGCGACGACATGATGGCTACGCTCAACCACGAGATTTCCAAGAGTGCAAGAAATTCCGAACAATTGCACATGTTCGCACGACTTCTCGACTGGACAATTCCGATTCTGGCGTTCGCGGGCGGAATAGGTACGCTAACTAAGAGCCCACAGACAATTCTCCTCGGAAGCGCGGCGTTAGCCGCCGCCTTTCTCAGCGCCATTCGTACGGCGTTTAACCCTCGAAGTAAGGCTGTGGATGCTGAGGCTGCAAAGGTGGAATGTGAGTGCTTCAGACGTGAGTTGTGGGGCGGGATTGACCGGATTGTTGACGAATCCCGTGCGGGGGGTGGGGGAGGATCCGAGCGGGAGAAGACCGCTCGCATAGCATTTTTCGAGGCGAAGCGGGTCGCGTTCGACGCATTGATGAGAAAACTCAAGCACTAATGTTCGGGTGGGCGTCACTCAATCCGCTGCAATCAAGCGTCGGTCGCGATGCGGCTCTGTACGCGGACTAGTGCTTCTTGTGAACTTATTCCACAGATAAGAACTTTGCGGAAGATCGACGCTGGATAGAGAACGCCGCCCGGCATCAGGCGGCTATCGTGGAGGCGATTTGCAGAACGTCTGCCGCATCGAGCCTTCCGGCTCAACCACCGTGCGCCTCCGCGTCGGTTGGTCGCGCTATCGCGCTGTCCTGATGCTGCCTACCTACCGTGCACGCGACATGCCAATCTCGATACCCAGAGAATCAGCCCATTCCCGCATCGCGGCCATTCGGCCTGGGGCGTTCTGTGCAATGACCATGCAATGGATTGTGCAATGGAATTCCCTCTCAAAGAACTGTGCTTTTCATTTGTTCCCCATCACGGCGTGAACTGATTGGCCTCTTTCAATCGCTTCGCAAACCATGTGTGCATCCACTCGTGAGCGCCCGATATCCTCCAAGAATTCGTGTAGAGCACTAGGCGCTTGTGGCCGGTCTTTGTCTGTGACCAAGAAGGTTGCAGCAATGGCTTCATCGTTCCGCGTGACCTTCACTTCCGATCCGTTAACGGAGAAGTCGTAACGTATCGTGTGCGCTCGCTTGAAGACTGGAACAACAGCCGGTGACTTTCCCTCTTGGTCAGGAAACTCATACGGGATATTGCCGTAGAGATTCGCCGCATCGTGGAGACTGCGCAAGGCAGCGAGATCGGCCTGGACATCTTGAGATACCACAGAGAACAGATGTTTCTGAGGGTCTAGCTCATCGGGCGCATAGTGATGAGGATGGTTGCTGAACACGATCATGCAGTAGGGATCAAGATTGTTGTGTGTCGTCTTAGTGCGTTCGAGTAATGCGTGCATCCAACCGTCCTGAATTTCTCCGCCACGAACGGGATAGAACCTGTCGGCCCATTTGAACGGCATGTTGGTGTCGATAAAAATCACGAACGGATGCTGAGGCTTCTTGCTGACGGCATCGTTGATTAGTGCGCCGAACCGCAAGTCAGGCTTCTCAGCACGTCTGCCGGGTACAGCCAACACACCGGAGCGATGTCTACTCTTGGCCTCGATGGAGAGCATCTGTCCAGTTGCCTTATGCGTGGCAGTGAATTCCGCGTGCCGTCTGCTTCCGTCCTTCTCATTTTCATGTTGCACAGTGAATCCCGCACGTAAGCAGGTCGCCTGAGCAAACAATTCGTGACGAGCACCTTGAAATTGTTCGCGGATTTTCAAGCGTTCTATCAGGGCGTCGTCGAGTTCGCCATTGTCATCCACTACGAAGAGGTCGTAGGCAAAACACATGTACGCGGATATTGCTCCACTTGGCGGCGCTACGCGAGAGCCGTCAGGTTGGGCCGGTTGTGCGTTCATGTAAATAGCGCCTTGCGTTCTCCACTTGGTGACTGGGTGCCGCTCAGCCTCCGGCCTCGTCATTTCAGCTTTGCACCAGTCGTCGCCAAATACGTAAGGAACATAGTCGCGGAGGAAATCAGAAAAGAAGCGCCAATCCTCCAGAAAGATTTTGTTCTTGACGGTGACCATGCGCTTGCCAAAGGCAGGCGTCGTGACTTGCTGACGCACATGCCCATACCTCGCCAGGTGCTCGCGTTGCTGTATTTCACGCTCTCGAATCATCTGTCTTGCTTTTGCAAACACCTTCGGAGGGACGCGACTCGCGGTCGTTCGTACTTGCTCCGGCTGTTCAAAGACTTTGTTCAGGCAGCATTTCTTGAATTTCGTTCCGCTGCCACAAGGACACGGATCGTTTCTTCCTATTCTTCCGGGCCTTCGGGGAGTGTGAATTTTGCGACCCATTGCAATCTCGATCACGCATACCTGCGCGACTGCTGAAACATCTGATCGAAAATGGCCGCTTCGGAAAATCCCATCGTCTTGAGCATCAGGAGTCGTAACAATACGTGGAGCTTCTGATTGAAAAGGAATAGCTCCTTCGATCCTGTTAGCACCTTTCCCTTTTTCTCAATTCCCGGATGCGTCAAGTAATTCCTGGTCTGCTTCAAGGTTTGCTCGAAAATGACCGGATCACCTACAAGCGTCTTTGCACGCTCTGGATCAATGCCTGCCAACAAAGATTGAATGCGGTTCTGGAACGTCGGCTCGTTCAGAAAGTTAATTGCCTTTTTGCAGCGGTCGGCAATAGCAGACCCCGCCCAACTTTGTTGAGAAATGAAACTCGACAAAGCCTCTTGAACTTGTGCGAAAACCTCAGGCTCGACGACCGTGGATTTGTCCGTCAAACGATGAAATGACTCGATTGCTTGTGCGAGTGAAAGAAATTCGGTCTCAACGAACAACGAACTGTGGCGAATTGTGCCATAGATCAGATTTTCGAGCGGAGTAAATTCCTCGGACATCGAGAACCACGATGCAACCGCACTTGAAAGCTGAGAGCTATCGCAGCGAAGCCAAATTGTTATAGATGGTTGTTCGACTTTTCCGCCACGAGGTCGTATGAGCCATCCGCTCTCAGTGTCCTCAGACGTGCCAATGAGACGCATAGTCTTGGCGCGCACTGACGTTCCCAAGGAAAGCGACAAAAAATTCTCCAGTCTGTGCATCACTTCAACAAACCATTGCAACGACCTCGGCTCCGCAGGTTCGAGCATGACTATTGGTTCGCTCTCAGCTTTGAAACTTCTGCCTCCGCCCTTAAATTCGAAATTCGGATCGATTTTGATGAGCAGGTGGAAGTGCTTAGCGAGGATACAAACATCCAAAACAGTGGGTCTTTTCTTAGGAACAGAAACGGTTGTCGCTTCGTCACCAAATTTTATTGCTGCTCCGCATCCCGGAAACCATTCGCTGATTCCTGTATAGGTCAGGTCGGCTGCGGTCAACACCTCGGCGCTATCGTTCGCCAGGTGCCATCCCATCAGGCAAGCGCCGATTACTCTAAAGTAGCGCCAACGAACACCCCGTCCCCTTGAATAGTCGAGAAGTCCGGGCGTGTTGATTTGCTGCAACCCGATTATCGTGCAGTCGCCTTTAACCGTGAAACCATGAATTACATCTGGTACTGAATCTTCATCAGTTCCCATGAGCATGGCGGGAGTCGGTGTAACCAGTTCCGCACGAGTAGCCAGTTCGAGGCGCTTGCCATCGCAGCTTAGGGTTCCAGCGAACTTGTCATCCGGGTTGGTTGCGTCCCAAAAAACTCCCTCCAATTGGAATTTCGAGTGAAGCTCAAATTTCTCATCCATAAGGCGGGGTCTCAACTCCCCTGTAAATAGGGCGACGTAACGCGACCAACTCTAATCCATCGCCCGGCAAACAAACTCATCGCTTTCTCGACGGCATTTCCAGTCAGACACGGTATTCCTATCCACTCCGCCCCAGAACTTTACGGGAATGTTGTGATCGCGATGCGATCCGGTCGCATTACAAGCGACGGTCACGATCCGGCCTTTGTCATCGGGGTACGTCTGGCAAGTTCGTTCCTCACTGGGGAGCCAAAATGAATCCATATCTGTATCGACGCGAAGGGTCGTAGGCCAATAACTTGCAAGTTCCGCATCCTCATCGCGCCTTTTTCGTTCCAACTCTCGCTGCTGTCGTTCAGTCTGCTCTAGTCGTCGCCGTTCCTGCTCTTGCTGTGCCGTACACCGTCGATCGTCGATCCACCAGTAGTGTCCATAATCGAAGGACATAATCGGCGCGTTTTCTGTTGATATGCTGCAAATGAATGAGTCGTGGGCCTCGCCGTTACTGTTCCTCAACATTTGTGCAAATGATTCGTCTTTCGACTGATTCATAAGACGGGCACGTTCTGCCTGTTGCTTCGCTATTAGAGCAGCACGTTCTTGCTCTTGCTGTTTGCGAACTGCCCCTAGCTTGTCGTGACGCGATTCCAGGGATGAAAGCAGCTTCGCCGCCTGAGTGTACTCAGATACGTTCGGCGGAACTTGTTTCAGATGACCGATGGCCTGGTCGATCTTCGGCGGAATGCAAGTGAATCCGCCAGAGAACTCGGGACAAAGGCCATGAGCGGTTTGCAAGTGCTCGGCTGGAGCGAGATGATTCGCTCGATAAGTGGCATAAGCATCGGAGACTGATGCGTAGATGCTGGCTGCTACACCCAACGCGAGACCAAAAAGGATGAGACCAAATACTGTAATGATCGCCTGGACGAAGGGCGGGAAATTGTCGAATGTGGAGTAGGCCTTTTTGAACGCGCTAAGAAGCACGGAATCGTACCTCACCCCAAGGTGAAAGAATTTTAGCGCCGGTAATCACAGCTACATAGTGAAACCGCACACATCCTGCACGGTTGCAAATTTCTCTTTCAAACCTGAGACCGAAAATGTGACCGTGGTCTCAGCCTTTTCAAAAGGAGTGAACTCAAAGAGAAACGTATTGCTCTGCGAAAGCTGTTTTATGAGTTGCTTAGGATTCTGCGAGAATGCTGCTTCATTGTTCGTGGCACCTGTCCATCGCTGCGCTACAGGCTTGCCGTCGTCGAATTTGACTCGCACGCGGTATATATCGTACTCGCCGTATTCGCTCTGTAGTGGCATCCCTACGTTCACCACAACTTCCGGCTTCTGCTTCTTGCACTGAATGACGAGCGTCGGTCTCTGAGAGCCGATGAATCCTGCAATTTCGTTGGAAGCAGGAAGTGAAATGTATGCCGCTTTCACTCCGTCCATCTCGTTTGTCTTTTGCGACACTTCCCAACCTCGCAACGTCGTGGAACTGCTACTCGTGAGGCTCCCGCCTGAGTCGCTATTTGTGGAAGCACTTGTTTCCGTCTTGGTAACTGCCGCGACTGTTGCGAGAATCAGCGCTACAAATGCAACCCCGCTCAATCCGGCCCATCCGCCTACTGCATTTGCTGTCGAGGTCTGTCCGATGAGTGGCCCTGTAGGGCCGTTCTCAACGATAGAGTTTTTCTTCATTAGAAATCCCAATAACGCGGCTCCCATAGTTGGAAAGAACCACAGGGCCGCAAGCAATCCCATCCCGAGAGCCATTCCAATTCCGGCTCCCGCCCTAGCTGCATCGCTTGTGAGATTACCCGTTCCGTTTGCCACACTCATCAGCACGGAAATGGAAACAATCGCCATCACGATTGTCCAGAGGATCGCGAAATTCTTGAGGATGTTCCACGCCTTCCCGCCTTCTCTAACCTCACCCTGCTTCAATGGCCGGGACGCGAGATAGATCGGCAGAATGATCGGCCCGAGAAACAGCGTTCCCGCAGTCCATAGAATTGCTGAGGCTCCCATCTTTCTGCCGAGACCATCGAACAGTACCCAAAGCGCAAAGAGACCGTACAGAATCAGGTACGACATAAAGAAAATCCTCTTTCAAAATCACAGAATTTGGTGGGAAGCGCGAAAGAGCCGGAAGCATTGTAAGCCAAGAACGAAAAAATCTAACAAAAAGTTTCTAAATTTGTGTTTTACGGAATTGCGTGACCATCGTAATGAGAGATTCGATAACCCACCCGGCTAGAATTTTGCTAGGGGAGTTAGGGACATGAGGGCGTTACAATTTTCGATCCTGGCGGCGATTTGCTTGTTGTTTAGCGCCGCATTCGCACAGCAGACCGCCACACAACCGCCGTCTCAAAATGCTGTTGCTCAGTGGGAGCCTTTCTTCGATTTCGACGGGGAGTTGTATCCGTCTGTGGTTCTCGCGATGAGCGGACGAACGATGAAGACACCTGGCGGAAAAAACTATTTTGGTGACCCGCTCGGATTTGCAGAGGTGAAGATTCGTCCGGCTGTTCCGAATGCACAGGCACACGTTGAGATTCAAATCGAGGGAGTCTCACAAACGAGTGCTTTGGACGTGACATTGCCAGAGGCAGGACAGGATTATCGGATTGCACCGTTGCTCCGGTACGACTACTCCCGATTGGCAGCAACCGAGCAATCAATTCCCGCAACTGTGACTTATTCCGTGAAGGTGAACGGAAGTGATCTAGGCCAGCAGACTCGCTCGATCCGCATCCGATCTGTGAACGATGTGCCGTTTGAACTCGTGCGGCCCGATGGCAAGGCAGAGGATTTGTCACCCTGTTCGCAGGATTCGTAAACGAGAGTCATCCATTCGTGCAGACGGTGCTGCAAAAGGCATTGCAGTACCATGCCGTAAACGCCTTCCTTGGTTATCAGCGCGGCCCCGAGGAAGTGCGGATGCAGGTCTTCGCGCTGTGGAACGTCCTGCAAAGAGATCACATTCACTATTCCAGCATCACGACACCTTCAGCGTCTTCACCGACCGGACATGTTTACAGCCAAGCTGTTCGATTTATTGATCAGAGCGTTGATTCCCAACAGGCAAACTGCGTTGACGGCTCTGTGCTCTTTGCATCATTGCTATACAAGATCGGGATTGATCCGATCCTCGTGAAGAAACCGGGTCACATGTTTGTCGGCTACTTCCTAGACGAAGTCCACAAGCAGCCTGAATTTCTTGAGACCACGATGCTAGGTGTAGGTCATCAGCCCGGCTCAATGAATATCAATTTCTCTCCTGTGCTGCATCCAGCACAGGGCAGCGAGTCGTATAAGCAATTCGTACAGGCAGTCGCGTTTGCAAGCACTACTTTCAAGCAAGAGGTGCTGCCAGCGCTGCAAGAGCACAAACCGGGTTACCGGGTCATTGACATTGCGAAGGCCAGACAAGCGGGAATCAATTCGATCCCGCATTCGGCTGGCACGAGGTAAGTATCTTACCGTCCAGGAACTCGGGATGAAAGGACAGAGACGTGAGCGGAGAGAAAACACAAGCACTTGAAGCTGCACTGAAAAACGTATCACCACGCGGCATGACTACCAATGAATTAGCTAGTAGTACCGGTATCAGCGCGAGGGAAATCCCGAAGCTGTGCAGGAGCACTCGAAAAATTACCAGCAACATCGATCTCAAAACTGGCTTCAAGTCGTTGCCGACGACAACCTGGTTCTATCGAGAGGATGCGGAAGAGTTCACGAAGCGCGTTAGCAGGGCACGAGAACGCGAAAAATCCCGGTGAGCTACTAAACCCGATGAGCAGGCGCTACTCTGGCGTCTGCTTCGCTTTTCTTCCTGGACAATCCCGTGAACTCCAAGAAGTCCCAACCTAGCTGGCTCAGCCTGAATTCCCGAATAGGCGACTTCTGCAACTGCTTTATGAACTCGCGAAAAGCGCCTTTAATCTCGGCTTCTTTGTTGTAGCCAGACGGGACGCGAGGAGCATTCTTCACGGGAGATAAGAGGGACTCTTCGACGAGGCCGTATGCGTGCAGCATTTGAAGCACCAGCAGATCGTCACCTTGCGGTTTGAGAAGGAGCCTTCGAGTCCAAGCCAGTTGCCAGCGTGTCTTTTCGGAAAGACTGGGGTTCCAATTTTGATCGCTTGTGCGAGGGCAAAGGGCCGTCAGCATTCTTATGTGCTCCGGGGCCAAGTCCCTCACGAATCGGACGAACAAATCTTTTCGATCCTCCTTTTCAAAAGCCGGACTGCCACTGTTTCCCAGGGCAACGCCCAACATTTCGATCTTCTCGCGATCTTTTGTGACATGTAGCTGGTGCAATGCTTCGAACAATAAGGTCTGGAAGTCTTCGGATCGGAACCACTCCCGATCAACATTTTGTTCTCCGAGTTCTCGAATCCTACTGACGAAGTAGTCGAACATGTCCTTTATGCGAGTGTTCGTCCGTTGGATCGCCAACTCGGTCATCATCTCCGTAACAGCACCGCCAATGCCGGGTACAAGGGACAGAGCACCGGCGATACCGGAACTGATAAGTTTTCCCTGAATGCTGCGTTTCGCTTCATCAGCGATTTCGATTGCAATTTCGGGTTGTTCCTCATCGATGGGCATCTGTGCTCCTTCGTCCCGAGTACCAAACGGAATGCGTATTGGTGCGCTCGATCACTTCCGGTCGCGGATTTCTTGAGGCACGCGGTAATTGAACAAACAAAAGCAATGTCAGAAACCCGTGTCAACCTGCTTCTGGATAGGCAACATGAACTGACTCAGGTGGGCGAAATCGTAATGGAGAAGCTTCTTTGTCCGGCGTGCAAAACCTTTGGCATGGCAGCCGTTCGCACTTTTGATGCAGATAATGGATGAGTTTGGCCAAATCCTGTCTGTTTCCACCGACCAAGGGGCGGTGTGCAAGGTCTGCGATCTGATGTTGGACGAAGAAGACGCTTCCATATTCATTGACGAATGGAATTCGTTCTTTGATGTTGCAGCAATGGAATTCCATCCTACCCTCCCCGAGTGAACTTTTTGAAATTAGGTTTGGGATCGCTGGCAAAGACCACGACAGTCAATTGCAATTCCGCTGCTGCGAATGCCGACTCTATCGCGTGCCGGACGATCTGCGGCGTGCTCTCGTCATAGAGCATTTTCGGAGGCTCCCAACGCATGACAACCTACTCCAAAAGGGGCGCCCTCTTATAATGCGATTTCAACACTTTTCCGCGCGGTAGTCACTGACGTTTGATGTAAGATTCTGTGCTGGGAGACTTTCCAGCCGTGCGTAAGTTCCTCCCAATCTCCGCAGGTTTTTTTCTATTAGTGGGTGCTCTGTTAGCACATGACCATCTTCCTGCTTCCACCCAAGCAATCCTGGCCACTCAGGCTCATCTTGAAGGATTGACACAAAGTGATCTGGCTAGAGTCGTGTCTGAGGCAGAGTCGGGCGAACGCAAGGCTGAGTATTTGTTGGCGCTCGTGTACCAAGAAGGCCGATTAGTGCCAAGAGACCTAGCTGCAGCCCGAAAGTGGA
>Ga0066709_100002180_pt1 | contig 14004 bp, 11 predicted proteins | sample GraSoiAngelo_158_FD_79665 | JGI IMG/M metagenome (GOLD analysis project Ga0066709, IMG submission 79665) | Grasslands soil microbial communities from the Angelo Coastal Reserve, California, USA - 14_1009_16_30cm | ecosystem: Environmental > Terrestrial > Soil > Grasslands | place: USA...
ATGCGGTCGAACGTCGAGGAGCTGCCCGACGCCGTCGAGCGCTGGGGCGAGATGGGCATCGACCGGATGGACTGCGGCTACCTGGCCGTCTGCAACGGCATCGACCCGCAGGAGAGCCTCTACTTCCACCAGGACGTCATGAGCCGCGTCTTCGCCGAGGCCCGGCGCGTCGCCGGCCACTATCCGCGGCTGCGGCTCAACCTCCCGCCCGCCGTACGCGACGAGCAGCCGAAGCGCGAGCACCCGACGCGCTGCCGGGCGCCGTGGCGCTTCGTGAAGATCGACACCGACGGCCGCGTCCTGCCCTGCTATCGCGCCTGGGAGGCCATCAACATGGGCAAGGTGTACGACACCGACGGGACGGCGTTCAGCGACATCTGGAACAACGAAGGGTACCAGGCGCTGCGACGCACGGTGAACGACGACGGCGTCAAGAAGTCGTTCCCCTTCTGCGCCCGCTGCGACTACCGCTACGGCTGGAGCGACCTCGCCCAGCACGTCGGCTTCGAGGAGTGGGCCGAGACGGTCGCCCCCGAGGCCCCCCACGACGGGCAGGCGATCGACCATCGCCGCGACCGGCGTGCCTCGGCGTCGATGCTCGCGAAGAACGCGCCGAACCCGTCGGCCTAGTCGGGCGCGCGTTTGCCCGCCGACTCCTCGAGGTCGGCCAGGTTCCCCTCGATCATCTGCCTACCCGGCGTCCCGGGCGGGAAGCGCGCGAGCGCCTCGTGGAAATCCGCCGCGGCGCCGGCGACGTCGTTCTTCTCCCGGCGGGCGAGGCCGCGGTTGTTGTAGGGGCGACCGTCGCTCGGGACGAGGCGGATGGCCTCGCTCAGGTCGGCGATCGCGCCGTCGAGGTCGCCGCGGGCGAGCCGCAGCGTGCCGCGGTTCAGATACGGGGACTCGTAGAGCGGGTTCGCCTCGATCGCGGCCGCGAAGTCGGCCATCGCCGCCTCGTACTGCCCGCGCGTCTGGAGCAGGCTGCCGCGGTTGTTGTACGCGAACGTGAACTTCGGGTTGATGCGGAGCGCCTCGCCGTAGTGGGAGTAGGCGCCGTCGAAGTCGCCGTGTACCTGGCGCTCCCATCCGAGGTTCAGGTGTGCAAAGTAGTTCTCCGGATCGACGCGCAGCGCGTGGTTCCAGAGGCTCTGGGTGTCCTTCCAGATCCGGGTCTGGCGCCAGGTGAGGACGCCGAGCAGGACGAGCCCGACGGCCGCCACGGGGAGGAGGAGCGGCCGACGACGCAGTCCGGCGGCCAGGAGGAACGCCCACGGCAGACAGGCGAGATAGGTGTAGCGGTCGGCGGCGATCTGCGGCCCCGTCTGCATGAAGCCGAGCATCGGGCCGACGATGATCGCGTAGCAGGCCACGGCCGCAAGGGCCCACGGCCATCGGCGGCCGAGCGCGATCAGCGCGCCACCCGCCGCGAGCACGGCGAGCCCGCACACGACGTATCTGGGTCTGGTCGGGTCGAGCGTCGGCTCGATCATGTAGAGCGGCGACAGCCCGAGTGGGACGAGGGTCTTCGAGACGTAGAACCAGAGCCCGTACGCCGCCTGAGCCGCCCGCGCGACGAGCCCGTGCTCCGCGAGGCCCTTCACGTCCGTGAACTCGTGCAGCATCCGGAGCGTGACCGCGATGCCGCCCGCGGCGATCAGGCCGAAAGCGGCCTTCTCGGCGAGCACGCCCGCACGCGACGACCGGGACGTGGCGGCGAACCGGCGCAGCGGATAGACGTCCATCGCGAGCAGCACGAGCGGCAGCGTCACGCCCCAGGTCTTGGCGAGCAGCGAGAGGACGAAGCAGCCGAGCGACGCCCCGAGCCACGGCCACCAGGGACCGCCGCGTTCCTTCTCGTCCACCATCCGGACGTAGGCGAGCAGCGTGACCAGGTAGAAGAAACCGGAGAGCACGTCGCGACGGGCCGTCGCCCAGGCGACGGACTCGACACGCAACGGGTGGATCGCGAAGAAGAGAGCCCCCGCGAGGGCGGCCGCCAGGGCTTCCCGATCCGGCAACGTCCGGCGCAGCAGCACCCGGATGAGCCGATAGGCGAGCACGGCATTCGCCGCATGCAGCAGGAGACTGGTCAGGTGGTAGCCCGCCGGGTTCATCTCCCACAGTACGTAGTCGAGACCGAAGCTCAGCCAGGTGAGCGGCTGGTACTGCCCCCCGTGGAAGGTGGCGAACATCCAGCGGAGGTGCGCCGTCGACAGGCCCCGATAGTCCAGATTTTCGACCAGGTTCATGTCGTCGTCCCAGAGGACGAAGCCGTTCTGGAGAGCGGGCAGGAACGCGGCGAAGACGGCGACGATCAGCACCACGAGACCGAGCGCGCGCCGAAAATCGTCGCCGAGGAAGCGCGGCGCGGGCTCGGGGCCGGTCCGGTCGCGATCGGCCGGCATGAAGACCGAAGACTCGCGGGCCATCGTTCAGACCACGGCCGCGCGCAGCACCTCGGCGACGCGCTCCTGCTGGGCGGGCGTGATGCCCGGGTAGATCGGCAGGGACAGCACGGCGCCGGCGGCCGCCTCGGCCACCGGGAAGTCGCCGCGCCGGTGGCCGAGCGAGCGGAAGGCGCCCTGCAGGTGGATCGGGGTCGGGTAGTGGACGGCCGCCTGGATGCCCGCGGCACGCAGCTTCGCCAGGACCTCGTCTCGCCGGGGCACGCGCACGACGTAGAGATGCCAGACCGGCTCGTTGCCCGGCAAGGTCGCGGGAAGGCACACGCCGGGAGCGCCGGCGAGCAACGCGTCGTAGCGGCGGGCGGCCTCCCGGCGCTGCTCGTTCCAGAGCGCGAGACGCCGGAGCTTGGCGCTCAGCACCACCGCCTGCAACGGGTCGAGGCGCGAGTTGAAGCCGGTCTCGGGATGGGCGTACTTCACGTCGCTTCCATAGTTGCGGAGCGCACGCGCGCGGCGCTGGATCGCCTCGTCGTTGGTGAGGATCGCCCCCGCGTCGCCGTAGGCGCCGAGGTTCTTGCCGGGATAGAAGCTCGTGCCGGCGGCGACCCCGAACGCGCCCGGCGCCCGTCCGTGGCGCGTCGCGCCGTGGGCCTGGGCCGCATCCTCCACCAGGACGACGCCGGATCCACGCACCAGACGTTCCAGCTCCTCCATCGGCGCCAGCTGTCCGTAGAGGTGCACCGGGACGATCGCCCGCGTGCGCGCCCCGATCTTCCTCGCGACCTCCGCCACGTCGATCAGATGGTGGTCCGGGTCGCAGTCCGCCAGCACCGGCACGGCGCCGGCGCGCGCCACGGCCAGCGCCGTCGCGATGAAGGAGTTGACGGGCACGATCACCTCGTCGCCCGGCCCGACCCCCGCCGCCCGTAGCGCGATCTCCAGCGCGTCGGTGCCGTTGGCGACGCCGACGCAGTGCTCGACGGCCGAGAAGCGCGCGAATGCCGCCTCGAAGCCCTCGACCTCCGGGCCGAGCACGAAGCAGCCGCTCTCCAGTACGCGGGCGAAGCCCCGCGCGACCTCCTCCGCCACCTGGCGGTGCTGCTCGCGCAGGTCCACCAGGGGGATGTCGGCCATCAGACCGGCTCCTCGCGCCCCGCGGCGCGCATCGAGCGCTGGACGGCTTCGAGGGCGCGCACGACGGTCGCGGCCTCGCGGCCGCCGGTGAGCGGCGGCTTCCCGTCGACGATGCACTCGACGAAGTGATCGCACTCCGCCTTCAGCGGCTCGCCGAGCGCGACCTTGGGGATCGTGATGTCGCCCTCGCGGAGGCTGGCGCGAAACGACGCGAACGAGTCGATGTAGGGCGCGGGCGTCCGCACCTCGGTCACCTGCTTGTCGTAGACGCGGACGGGCTCGCTCAGATTCATGTCGTCGAAGGTCAGCATGCGCCGGTCGCCGACGAGCGTGATCTCGCGCGTCTTCCGCGGGCTCAGCCACGAGATGTGCAGGTTCACGAGGACGTCGTTCGGATAGCGGAGCGTGGCGAAGACCGCGTCCTCGACGCCCGGGTTGATCCAGCTGCCGCCGACGGCCGAGGCGGCGAGCGGGGCGCTGCCGAGCCAGTAGTTCGCGACCGACACGTCGTGCGACGCGAGGTCCCAGGCCGCGTTGACGTCGACGCGGATGGGACCGAGGTTGGTGCGCACCATGGAGACGTAGTAGACGCGCCCGAGCTCGCCGGCAGCGAGCAGCTGCCGCACGCGCTGGACCCCCGGGTTGTAGACGAACACGTGTCCGACCATGAGGACCCGGCCGGCGCCCGACGCCAGCGAGCAGAGCTCTTCGGCCTCGGTCGAGTCGGCGGTGATCGGCTTCTCGACGAGGACGTGCTTGCCGCCCGCGAGCGCGCGCCTGGCGAGCGCGTAGTGGGTGCTGGTCGGCGTCGCGATCACGACCGCGTCCGTCCGGCCGTCGGCCATGACCGTCTCGGGATCCGTCGCCAGCTGGATGTCGGGGAACCGCTCGCGCACCTGCTCGAGGCGGCCGGCGTCGCGGTCGACCACCCACGCGACCTCGCTCGTCCGCCGGTTGTGGAAGTTGCGGATGAGGTTCGGGCCCCACTGCCCGGCCCCGACGACCGCGATCCGGATCATCGCCGGAACCGCAAGCCCGCGTAGACGAGCGGCCGCAGGATCGACCACCAGCCGATCAGGGGCTTCATCTTCGTCTGGCCGAGGTGCCGGGGCGGGTACACCTTGGTGACCGGCACCTCGGCCGTGCGGTAGCCGAGGCGGATCGCCTGCAGGTAGAGGAACGGCTCGAGCTCGTAGGCGTCGAGCCAGGCCGGAGAGAGGTCGAGGCGCGGGTCGGTCAGCACCCGCCGGTGCAGCGCGCGGAAGCCGTTGGTGGATTCCGTCACCCAGCGCCGCGCGGCCAGCGAGAAGAGCACGGGATGCACCCGCGTGGCGACCCGCCGGTAGAGCGGCATCGCCCCGAAGTTCGCTCCGGGCTTCAGAAAGCGGGAGCCCTGGACGAAGTCCGCCCGATCCTCCGCGATCGGATCGAGGAGCAGCGGGATCTCCTCGGGCGCATCCTTGTCGTTGCCGGCCATCACCACCGAGACATCGTAGCCGTGCTCGACGGCATGGTGGTAGCCGGCCCGGAGCGCCGCTCCCACCCCGGCCACGCGGCCCATCGGCAGGACGGTCGCGCCCAGCTGGCGCGCGATCTCGGGCGAGCGGTCGGTGGAGCCGTCGTCGACCACGAGGAGCTCGTCGACGACGGTCCGCGGCGTGCGGCGCACCACGCGGCCGATCTTCGTCTCCTCGTTCAGCACCGGCACGACCGCGATGACGGAGAGCCCCCGGTACATGGTTCCGGCCGGACCCGGACCTCGGCCTAGGGCAGCCCCCCGGGGGTCATGCCGCGCCGCGGCCGCCGCCGCTCGAGGCGCTCGCGCTCCCGCTCGCGCACCAGCGGCAGGAGCTCGGCGATCGCCTGGTCGACCTCCTGGCGGCGCGGGCTCACCGGATCGAGGAGCGGCTTGGTCCGCTGGAAGTGGCTCAACGACTGCTCCAGCTCGCCGCGCAGCCGCGACGCGACGGCCAGATGATAGAAGCCGTCGGCCTCGTCGCCGCGCCGCCCGAGCGCCACCCCGGCCAGCCGGTGCGCCTCGTCGAGCTCGGGGTCGCAGGTGATCGCGCGCTGGAGCTCGCGAAGGGAACCGCTGTTGTCGCCGGCGTCGGCCAGCGCCTTGCCGAGCTGGAGGTGCGACCAGCCGTCCTCGGGATGCTTGGCGAGATAGCGGCCGAGCGCCTCGCGCGCCTCGGCCGGCTTCTTGAGCGCGACGTAGACGGTGCCGAGCGGCCGGTCTACCCGCCCGTCGAGGCCACCGAGCGCGCGGCAGCGCTCGAGGGCCGTGCGCGCCGCCTCGAGCTGGCCGACAGTCTGGTAGACGCGTCCGAGCAGGAGCTGCCGCTGTGCGTCCTCGGGCTTCTCGTCGGCCATGCGGCGGTAGCGGCCGACGACGACGTCGGGGGGCTCCGCGATGGCGCGCGCCACCGCCTGCGCCTCGGGCAGATCGGCCGCCGAGGCGGGCCGCCCCGGGGGGGTCTTCAGGTGCTGGGCGTTGATCGCCGTCGCCACGTTGGCCACCCGGTCCTCGGTGAGCGGGTGGGTCAGCATGTACGCCGGCACGCCCGCCGAATTGATCCGCTGGTCGGCGAGGAGCTCCTTGAAGAACGCGCCGAGCGCATGCGGGTCGTAGCCCGCCTGGGTGGCGTAGCGGAGCCCGAGGTAGTCGGCCTCCTGCTCGAACTCGCGCGAGTACTTGAGCTGCGCCGTCTCGGCGGCGGCAATGCCGGCGGCCCCGAGGACCGGGTTGACCGCCGAGACGAGGAGCCCGAGGAGGGCGGCGGCGGTCCACACCTGCCCCTCCTTCTGCTGCCGCAAGAGGTGATGGCCGCTCACGTGGCCGATCTCGTGCGCGAGCACGCCGGCGAGCTCGTCGTCGTTCTCCACCCGCGCGAGCAGACCCGAGAACACGAACACGTACCCGCCGGGGACGGCGAACGCGTTCAACGCCGGGTGCTGCACCACGTAGAAGCGGTAGTCGAAGCTCTGCGGGCCGAGGACCCCGACCAGCTTCTCCCCGATCCGCGCAACGTACGTGGCCACCGAGGGGTCCTGAACGATGGGCAGCTCGCTGCGGGCCGCCAGCAGGAAACGCCGGCCGAGCTCGGCCTCACCGTCGGCCGCCGCGGGGGCGGCGACCGCGACCATGGTCGCGAGTCCCAGCCCGAGCGCCCGTGTCGCGAGGCGACGCTTCACGCCCGGCCCTGCCTCCGGGCGGCGACGTCCTTCGCGAAGTACGTGATGATGACGTCGGCCCCCGCCCGCTTGATCGCCACCAGGCTCTCGTCGACGACGCGCACCTCGTCGAGCCAGCCGCGCGCCGCGGCGGCCTTCACCATGGCGTACTCGCCGCTCACCTGGTAGGCCGCCACCGGATAGCCGAAGCGGGCCTTCACCCGCCGGATCACGTCGAGATACGGGAGCGCCGGCTTCACCATGACGATGTCGGCTCCCTCCTCGATGTCGAGCGCGACCTCGCGGAGCGCCTCCTCGGCGTTCGCCGGGTCCATCTGGTAGGAGCGACGATCGCCGAACGCCGGCGTCGACTCGGCCGCGTCGCGGAACGGGCCGTAGAGCGCCGAGGCGAACTTCGCCGCATACGACATGATCGGCAGGTGCGCGAAGCCCGCCGCGTCGAGCGCGCCGCGGATCGCGCCCACCCGCCCGTCCATCATGTCCGACGGCGCGACCAGGTCGGCGCCGGCCCGCGCGTGGGCGAGCGCCTCGGCGGCCAGCAGCTCCAGCGTGGCGTCGTTGTCCACGTCGCCGTCGCGGACCACCCCGCAGTGCCCGTGGTCGGTGTACTCGCAGAGACAGACGTCGGTCATGAGGACGAGGCCGGGAGCGGCCCGGCGGATGGCGCCGAGCGCGCGCGGGATGATGCCGTCCGGATCGGTCGCGCCACGGCCCCGCGCGTCCTTCTCCTCCGGGATCCCGAAGAGGAGGACCGCGGGGACGCCGAGGTCCACGAGGCGGCGGCATTCCTCGGCGGCACGATCCACCGAGTGCTGCGCTACCCCGGGCATGGACGCGACCGGACGCTCGACCCGCTCCCCCGGCACGACGAAGAGCGGCTGGACGAGCTGCTCCGCGGCGAGGCGCGTCTCGCGCACGAGTCGGCGCAGCGCCTCGCTGCGACGGAGCCGCCGCGGGCGGTAGGCGGGAAAGCGGCTCATGCCTTCCTTCCGATAGTTGATCGGCAGGGCCTTTGCAAAAACGGGGGCCCTCATCAACCGCGGGAGCGCAGGTGCTCGATCAACGCCGCGGCCAGTGCGGGGGCCGTGTAGGCCCGGGGCTCCACGGCCACCACCAGGCCCGCTCCCCGCGCCGTCTCGGCCGTCACCGGGCCGATGCAGGCGATCGCCGGCCGGCCGTCGCAGACGAGGCGTCTCACCTGCTCCGCGCCGAGGAGCGTCACGAAGTTGCGCACCGTGGAGCTGCTGGTGAAGGCGATCGCGTCGACCGCGCGGGCGGCGAGCGCCGCGCCGAGGCCGGCGACGTCCGCCTCGCCCGGCAGGACCGCATCGTAGGCGACGACCTCCTCCACCCGCGCGCCGCGCGCCGTAAGCGCTTGCGGAAGTACCGCTCGCGCGCCGGCGGCGCGCGGCAAGAGGAACCGTCGCCCGCGCAGGTCCTCCCCAGCGAGCGCCGCGATCAGGCCCTCGGCCCGATATTCCGCGGGGACGGTGTCGGCGCGCAGGTGACGGCGGCCGAGCTCCGCGGCGGTCTCGGGACCGATCGCCGCGAGGCGCACGGTGGCGAGCTCGCGGACGTCGCGCTCCTGGCGTGCGAAGACCTCGAAGAAGACGCGCACGCCGTTCGGGCTGGTAAAGACGATCCAGTCCTGCTGCGCCGCGCCCGCCACCGCGCGCTCGAGCGCCGCCGGGTCGCGCGGGGGAGCAATGGCGATGGTGGGAAAGAGGATGACCTCCGCGCCCGCGTCCTCGAGGAGACGCGCGAGCTCTCCCGCCTGCGCCCGCGGGCGCGTGACCACCACCCGGCGGCCGAAGAGCGGCCGCTCCTCGAACCAGCGCACGCGCTCGCGTACTCCCACCACACTGCCCACCACGACCACCGCGGGAGGGCCGAGCTCCGCCGCGGCGACCCGTTCGGCGAGCGTAGCGACAGTCGCCACGACCGTGCGCTGGCGGCCCGTCGTCCCGCGCTCGACGGCCGCGGCGGGCGTGGCACCGGCGAGGCCGTGCTCGAGGAGCTTCGCCATGATCGCCGGCAGCTGCCGCATGCCCATGACGAAGACGAGCGTGCCGCGCTGGCGCGCGAGCTCGGCCCAGGGCAGGGCGGGAGCGGTCGGCTCCGCTCCCGCGGCCGGACGGGCCTGGTGACCGGTCGCGATGGTCACGAGCGAGGCGTGGTCGCGGTGTGTCGCCGGGATGCCGGCGTATGCCGGCACGGCGAGCGCCGCGCTCACGCCGGGCACCACCTCGAACGGCACTCCGGCCCGCCCGAGCGCCTCGGCCTCCTCCGCGCCACGTCCGAAGAGAAAGGGATCGCCGTTCTTGAGCCGCACCACCGTCTTGCCGCTCGTCGCGCGGGCAACAAGGAGCCGTTCGATCTCCGCCTGGTCGAGCCGGGCCGGGTCGCCGTGCGCGCCGCCGACCGCGATCACCTCGGCGTCGGGCCGCGCGTGCTCGAGCAGACGGCGGCTGACGAGGTCGTCATGCACGACGACGTCGGCGGCCGCGAGACAGCGCTGACCTCGCAGCGTCAGCAGCCCCGGGTCGCCGGGGCCCGCCCCCACCAGGTAGACGCGACCGCTCATCAGTATTCTTCGCTCGCGCTCATCAGTATTCTTCGCTCGCGCTCATCGGCCGATCAACGCCGCCGCGCCGGCGGCCAGGAGTCGCTCCGCGAGCGTGCGTCCGAGCGCCGCCGCCGCGCTCGAGGCGGCCGTACCCCGGTCTTCGAGCTGGCGACGCCCGTCCGGGTCGGCGACCAGCGCGCGCAAGCTCACCTGGCCGTCCGCGACCGTCGCGTGCGCGGCGAGCGCCGTGTTGCAGTCCCCCCCGACCGCCGTCAAGAAGGCTCGCTCCGCCGCGACCGCCGTCGCCGCGACCGGGTCCTCGACGGCCGCCAGGATCGCCCGCGTCGAAGCGTCGTCGGCGCGGCACTCGAGCGCGAGGGCGCCCTGGCCGACGGCCGGGAGGAACTCCTCCACGGCGAGGGGACGCGCCGCCGGCTCGACGATGCCGAGCCGCGCCAGCCCCGCCGCGGCCAGCACCAGGGCGTCGACCTCGCCCGTGCGCCACTTGCGGAGCCGCGTGTCCACGTTGCCGCGGAGGAGGACCACCTCGAGATCCGGGCGGCGCGCGAGGAGCTGCGCCCGCCGGCGCGGGCTCGCCGTGCCAACGCGCGCGCCCTCGGGGAGGCCCGCGAGGCCACCCGCACCACCGACGAGAACGTCGCGCGGGTCGACGCGCTCGGGCACGGCGCCGATCACGAGCCCGGGCGCCAGCCGCGCCGGCAGGTCCTTCATCGAGTGCACGCCGGCATCGACGTGACCCTCGGCCAGCGCCTCCTCGATCTCCTTGACGAACAGGCCTTTGCCGCCCGCGGGCGCGAGCGGCCCGCGCAGCCGGTCGCCGGTCGTACGCACGAACACCAGCTCGACCTCGAGCCCGGCATGGCGCCCGGCGAGCGCCGCGCGCACGAGCTCGGCCTGCGCCCGCGCCAGGGGGCTGGCGCGTGTGCCCAGGCGCAGCCGACCGGTGGCGGCCCCCACTACTCCTCCCCGTCGTCCGGATCGCCGCCGAGACGAAAGAGTCGCCGGGCCGCCTCGACGAAGAAGGCCTCGCTCGCCTGCGCCTCGTGGCGGCGGAGCGCCGTCAGCGGTCCGTGCAGGATCTTGTTGACGATCGCGCTGGTCACCCGCTCGAGGACCTCCGGCAGCCTGGGATCCGCGTCGGCGCAGGCGGCGAGCCCGCGCGCCACCTCCCGCTGGCGGATCGCTTCCACCTTGTCGCGCAGCGCGACGATGGTCGGCACGACGTCGAGGCTCGTGAACCAGCGCCAGAAAGCGTCGACCTCGGCGTCGATGATGGTCTCGGCCTTGACGGCCTCGCGCGCCCGCGCGCCCTTGTTGTCGGCGATGACGCCCTCGAGGTCGTCGATGTCGAACAGGTAGACGTCGTCGACCGCGTTGACGCCCGGGTCGAAGCCCCGCGGCACGGCGAGATCGACGAACAGCATCGGCCGGCGGCGCCGCTCGCGCATCGCCTCGTCCACCAGGGCCGGCGTCAGCAGGAACTCGTCGCCGCTCGCGGTGCCGATCACCAGGTCGGCGAGCGGGAGGTAGCGAGGTAGGCGCTCGAAGGGGACAGGCATCCCGCCGAGCTCGCGCGCCACGTCCATCGCGCGCTCGTAGGTCCGGTTGACGACCAGCACCGAGCCCACCCCCTGCGCCAGCAGCTGGCGCGCCGTGAGCTCGCCCATCGCGCCCGCGCCGATCAGCATCGCCGTCTTGTCCTCGAGCCGGTCGAAGATGCCGCGCGCCAGCTCGACGGCGGCCGACCCGACGGACACGGCTTTCTCGGCGATGCCGGTCTCGGTCCGCACGCGCTTGGCGACCGCGAAGGACTTGTGGAAGCAGCGGTGAAGCACGCGGCCCGAAGCGCCGACCGACGCCGCCAGCGCGTACTGCTCTTTCAGCTGCCCGAGTATCTGCGGCTCGCCGACCACCATGGAGTCGAGACTCGCCGCCACCCGGAAGAGGTGGCGCACCGCTTCGCGGTCGGCGTGCGTGTAGAGGTGGCCGGTGAGGACCGGCTCGTCGAGGCCGTGCTCGCGCGCCAGGAAGGCAGGGAGCACGCCGCCCATCGTTTCGACGTCGGCGCCGCAGGCGATCACCTCGACCCGATTGCACGTGGACATGATCGCCGCCTCGAGGACGCCGGGCAACGTCAGCAGGCCGCGCAACGCCGGCTCGATCCGTCCGTTGGCGAACGCCACCCGCTCGCGGACCTCGACCGGCGCCGTCCGATGGTTCAGGCCGACGAGGACGATCGTGCGCTGCTCCACGCTAGAAGGCCTTCCCGTGGTTGCCGAGCGCCAGCACGTTCACGCTGACCAGCGAGAGCACGATCACCGCGAAGCCGGCGATGGTGAGCGTCGCCGCCCAGCGGCCGCGCCAGCCGGCCGTCATGCGGCCCTGGAGGAGGACGACGTACACGGCCCACGTGAGCAGGGAGAAGACGAGCTTCGGATCCGTCGACCAGGACCGTCCCCACGCCTCGTGGGCCCACATGATGCCGCTCACGATGCCGAGCGTCAGCAGGATGAGACCCCAGACGAGGCAGGTATAGTTGAGGCGGTCGAGCGTCTCGAGCGAGGGCAGGCGGCGCAGAAAGCCCCGGCCGCGGTGGGTCTTCAGGCGACGCTCCTGGACGAGGTAGAGGAGGCTCGCGCTGAAGGCGAGCGCGAACACGGCGTCGCCGAGCGTCGCGAGCACGACGTGGACCGGCAGCCAGGCGCTGTCGAGGACGGGCGGCAACGGACGCGCGCCGCTGTATGCGGCGGCGGCGGCCATCAAGAGACCGAAGGCGAGCGGGCTCACGACGGCGCCGAGGGCGATGAGCGGGCGTCGGGCCTGAACGGCCAGGAAGATCGCCACCAGGAGGGCCGCCAGGAACGAGAGGGCCTCGGCGAACGTGGTGACCGCGATGTGGCCGCCTGCGACGGAGCGCACGATGATGGCGGCCGCATGCACGCCGAGCCCGGCGAGCAGGAGCCGCGGCAGGAGCCGCCGCGGCAGCTCCTGCCGCACCGCCAGTCCCGCCAGGGCGACCAGCGTCGCAGCGAGGTAGAGAAGCGTGGCCAGCCGCAGCAGCCCGAGCTCCATCGGCTACCGCTCCGCGCCGAGCGCCACGCCGAGCCGGTCGAGCGTGAGACGCTCGCCGGCGACGCGGGTGAGCAACCCGTCGATCTCCTCGCGCGCCCCGCGCCGCACGAGATCGAGCAGGGAGGAATCGAGGAGCGCCGACAGGACCTCGGCCCGCCCGGGCTCTGGCGCGAGCACCCGGCGGATCGCCCCCAGGATCGCGACGAACGGTCCGTATTCCGGCCCGACGTGGGTCTCGAGATCGCGGCGGAGACGGGCGGCAAGCGCCGGGCTCGCCCCCCCGGTCCCGATCGCGACCGTGAGCTCCCCGCGCGCCAGCACCGCCGGCGAGAGGAACGTCGACGCGTCCGGCACGTCGATGACGTTCAGGAGCACGCGCTCACGGGCGGCCTCGTCGCGGAGCTGCGCGATCGTCTCCGGGTCGCGGGTCGAGGCGAAGGCCAGGAAGGCCCCCTGGAGGTCGCCGGGCCGATAGTCGCGGCCGAGATGGCGGAGACTCTTCTCCGCCCCCAGGGCCGCCGGCAGCGTGGGCGCGACGAGGGTCACGTCGGCGCCGGCGCGGAGACAGGCCGCAGCCTTGGCCGCGGCCGGGGCGTCGGCGCCGACCACCACGCATCGCCTGCCCTCGAGGCGCAGGAAGACCGGATGAGTCCGCATCCGCTTCCGGATCGTACCAGAAGCAAAACGCGGTCGAAACGAGCGGTCTCAGGCCGCGCTGCGACGGACGCTGCGGGGAATCCTCAGGGTCTGCCCGGTGCGGAGGTGACCCTCCTTGCCGAGCCCGTTGGTGACGCGCAGGCTCGCCACGCTCACCTTGTAGCGCTTGGCGATGTGCGAGAGCGTCTGCCCGCGCTGGACCCGGGTGGTGAGCACGGCGGGACGAACGCGAGCCCCCCGGACCGTCCGGTGGGCGACGGCAGGAATCACCTTCCGCTCGATGACCCGCTCCTCCTCGGCCGGCGCCTGGGCGAGGCGCGTCTCGAAGCCGGTGGCCCCGGACTCCGGCAGCCGCAGCCGGACGCCGCGCGGGATCGGGCGCCTGCCGGCGACGACCAGGGACGAGAGGGAGGGGTTCAGGCTCGCCAGCACCTCCCGGTCCGCATGCGCCATGTGAGCCGCCTGCTGGATGCCGATCGCGCGGTCGAGCCGGCGCTCGTGCGTCCTCGGCAACGGCTCCACGGTCAGGTTGCCGAAGTACTCCCGCCAGTTCCGCTCGACGTCCAGCGCCGCCACGAATTCGGCGTAGAAGTTCCGCGACGCGAAGCCGAAGGCGTTGCCGTGGTAATCGCGGACGATCGTCGCGATGTCGGTGGTCCCGAGCTGGTCGGCGGCTCGGGCGAGGCCCTCGGGGCCGTGGTTGTAGGCCGTGATCGCCAGCGGCCACGGGCCGAGTGCCCGGTGCATCTCGCCGAGGAAGCGCGCCGCCGCGCGGGTCGCGAAGATCGGATCGCGGCGCTCGTCGACCAGGTTGTCGACGCGGAGGAAGCGCCGGCCGGTGGCCGGCATGAACTGCCAGATGCCGGCCGCACCGACCTTGGAGTAGGCGTGGAGGTTGAAGCACGACTCGACCAGCGGCAGCCGGGTCAGCTCCGGCGGCAGACCCTCCTCGCG
>Ga0066709_100002181_pt1 | contig 14003 bp, 12 predicted proteins | sample GraSoiAngelo_158_FD_79665 | JGI IMG/M metagenome (GOLD analysis project Ga0066709, IMG submission 79665) | Grasslands soil microbial communities from the Angelo Coastal Reserve, California, USA - 14_1009_16_30cm | ecosystem: Environmental > Terrestrial > Soil > Grasslands | place: USA...
CGTCGCAATGTTTCTTGGCCTGACCAACAGCGCCGATGATATCATCCGCGACCGAGCCGTGCTACAACGGGAGCGCAATCTCAGCGTTCGGCTGTGGTATTACGTAATTTCAAAAATGCTCACCCTCGGGGTGTTTGCGCTGGTTCAGTGCGTGCTTTTTGTCCTGATAGGCAATTATGTCCTGCAAATCCGCGGGATGTTTTGGATTTACCTGGGCATCATGCTCATGACGGCGATGGGCGGGGTGTCACTTGGGTTGCTCATTTCTTCGCTGGTCGCTGATCCAAAAACGGCGGCAAACATTGTTCCGCTCGTTTTAATTCCGCAGATCATCATGGGTGGCGCTCTCATCAAGTACGAGGACATGAACCGAAACCTTGCTCTTCTTTACGCACTCTCGCATTGGTTCTCTGAGCATCCCAGCCAGGAGCAGGAAAAGAAAATGGAGAGCAAGCTCGAGGTGCCATTTGTCTGCCAGTTCATCGCCATGCGCTGGTCGTACGAAGAAATGATTGTCGCGCAGGCCAAGCTCAACCCGCTGACACGGCGGCAGGACCGAGCACAGCGCGAAATCGACCGCATTGTGGCGAAACCTGACCAGGACCCCGCCGACCGCAGGCGGCTGGAGGATCTGAAAGAAACGCTCGCTCTGCTTTCGGGGCTGGAAGCGAAATCGCCCGGCGAGTTGGATCATTATCTCAGCCTGGTTGATCAGATTCTGGACCGCAAACGGCCATTCGAGCGTGCCCTTTTCAAGGGCGCGGCCGGCCCGGTTACAGCCGAGCAGATTTACGTAAACCAGAAGGTCTCCGATCTGATTTCAAACGCCGAAATGGAACAAAGCGATTATCGTCGCGGCAATCGGCCTAACGTCTTCTTTGGCGCACAGAAGCATTATTTTGGGATTAACATTAGTGTGTTTGTTTTTAACACAACGGTATTGATTGCGTCGACACTTGGATTGCTCGCACTTCTCCACTGGATTTTGCGAAAGCAACTCGAAGTACGCAGGAGCTAGATGAAAACCCGAACTCGGAAATCCGAAATATGAAAACACGCCTGATCGTTGCCGCGAGCGAAACCGATGCGGACATGCTGTACGCGACAAAGTTTTGGGCGCCCGATCCATTCATTTTCCTGGAGCGAAATGGCAAGCGCACGCTCGTGTTGAGCGATTTGGAAATCGATCGAGGCCGCAAGCAGGCCGACGCGGATGAATTTGTCATGTTCAGCGACCTTGAGCGAGAAGTGCAGGGGAAGTCGAAGAAGGCCCCGCCTTACAAAAAACTTCTAGCACATTTTCTCCGTAAATCTGGCGTCAAATCGACTATTGTTCCTGCCAATTTCCCGCTTGGTTACGCAGAGGAACTCGCTGCAAATAAGATCCGTGTCCGAGCGACGAATGGACTTTTCTGGCCGGAGCGCGAAACGAAATCTGACAAGGAAATTGAGATGATCGGCCATGCCTTGCGCATCACCGCATTGGGACTCAAACGTGCGGTTGAAGTCTTGAAAGCGTCGAAACCTGGCACCGGAAAACGGCTGCGCTGGAGCGGCAAAACGCTGACCTCAGAAATGCTGCGCGCGGAAATTGACTCTACAATCTTGCGCGCAGGCGGCGTTCCGACCGGCACGATTGTCGCCGGCGGCGACCAGGCGTGCGATCCGCACGAGCGCGGCTTTGGTCCGCTCTACGCCAACTCGCTGATTATTCTCGATGTTTTTCCGCGCGACGCGAAGACCGGCTATTTCGGCGACATGACGCGCACCGTTCTGCGTGGGCGAGCGAGAGAGGCGCAGCGAAAACTTTGGGAAACGGTGAAAGCCGGGCAGGGGCTTGCTTTGAAGAAAATCAAGGCGGGAATCGACGGGATGACGATTCACAAGGCCATTCAGGAATTCTTCGCAAAGCGCGGTTTTCCGACGGAGGTGCGCAAAGGGCGGCGAGTTGGATTCTTCCATGGGACAGGCCATGGGCTCGGACTCGAGGTGCACGACCATCCGCGTTTGCAAAAGGTCACGCTGAAAGCCCGACAAGTGCTGACGGTTGAGCCCGGATTGTATTATCCGGGACTCGGCGGAGTACGACAGGAGGATGTAGTAGTGGTCACGAAAAGCGGTTGCCGGGTGCTGTCGCGTTTTCCAAAGCAATTGGAAATTTAACCAAGCATACATGCGTGGTCATCCTGAGCGGAGCGAAGGAGCTCGTCCACCGAGCCTGCGACACGCTCAGGCCGGAGCGTGATTTCATCACCCTGCGGGAGGTTCCTCGCTTCGCCCGGAATGACGACGGGAAGATGAACGAAGAACGCGGCGAAAGGTCTAAAAGTGACAAATGGCGTCCGAGCGCTAGATTAGGACAGGTATGTTTTATCCTTACGGTTTCGGGGGTTCCAGTTGGTTGATTTACATAGGCGTGCCATTGATCATTGGGCTCTGGGCGCAGTTTCGTGTGAGCAGCGCGTTTCGAAAATGGGGCGAGGTGCGCGCCAGCTCAAACATTTCCGGCGCGGAGTGCGCCCGCGAAATCCTGCAAGCGGCGCAAATTCACGACGTCGATGTTGTCGAGACAAACGATTTCCTGGGCGATCATTACGACCCGACCAGCAAGAAGCTTTGCCTTTCGAGCAATGTTTATCATACGCCCTCGGTCGCGGCGCTGGGCATCGCTGCGCATGAGACCGGCCACGCTATTCAACATGCCAAAGCGTATGCGCCGCTCAAAGCGCGCATGGCGATTGTGCCGGTGACAATGATTGCGTCGCAAATGCTGCCCTTTGTGATTATCGGCGGGCTGTTTTTTCATCTCACCGGTCTGATCACGCTCGGCATTTATTGCTATCTGATTCTGCTTGTCTTCCAACTGATCACACTCCCAGTGGAGTTCGATGCCTCGCGCCGTGCCAAAATCATTTTGCAACAAATGGGAATCGTGCAGCCGGGGCCCGAGGTTGCCGGTGTAAACAAAGTGCTGAACGCAGCCGCGCTCACTTATGTGGCGGCATTTATCGCGGCATTGGGCAATTTGCTGTGGCTGCTGTCGATCCGCGACCGGCGCTGATCGATCGCGCCGTTGAAGAACATGAATCCATCGGTCGCTTTGCCTGCTCGCCGAATTTCCGATTTGTTATCGTCCGGTCTCGGTGCTCGTGCTAAGTCTAAGCATCAGGCAATGGACCAGCCGAGAACCGACGAAGATCAGGAGTTAGTGAAGCGCACGCAATCAGGCGACGCCAGCGCGTTCGATCAACTCGTCATCAAATACACGCCGCGCCTTTACGGTCTGGTTTACAACATGACCTCCAATCACGAGGACACGAACGATCTTTTGCAGGATATTTTTTCAAAAGCCTACAAAGCAATCCGCGGGTTTCGCGGCAAATCGTCCTTTTACACTTGGATCCATTCAATCGCGGTGAATATGTCACTGAACTTTCTCAAGAAACGTGGCCGGCGTTTTCAGTTGAGCTTGGACGACGTGGATGCGAGCATTCAAAACGACAAGGAATTCATGGAGGCGACGGCCACGAGCAGCCCAGTGCGAGAAGCAGACCTGTCTGAACTGCAGCGAAGATTGAACGAGGCCATGATGAAATTGTCTGATGAACACAGAGCTGTGGTGACCATGTTCCATATCCAAGGAATGCCCCATGCTGAGATCAGTAAAATCTTGCGCGTTTCGGAAGGAACAGTACGTTCGAGGCTCTTCTATGCGAATCGGCAACTGCAAAATTACCTGGACGAATTCCGAAAAAATCCTGTTTCTTAGCCCTCGCTGCAATGGACGAATTTAACGACAACGAAATTGCAAGACTCCTTCGGTTGAAGCGCTTCGAGCAACCGCCGCCTGGCTATTTCGAAAATTTCCTGCATGAATTTCATCGCCGGCAGCGCGATGAATTGCTCCGGCAGCCGCTCTGGCGCATTTGCCTGGAGCGCGCACACGACTTCATGTTCCGGCTGGATGTTCGTTCCCTGGCCTCTTATCCGGCGGCTGTCGCGGCGGTTTTGGTCTGCGCCGCGGTCATATCATTGAAGATTTATCAGCAACCGGAGCCCGCTCAGATCGCTCTCCAGAGTCCGCCGACGTTATCCTTGCCGGTAAATGACGAAGGAGAATGGACGCTTGCATCTCCGGTAGCCACGCGGATTTTTAGGACGCAGCCGCTTCGCAGTTTTGATGAAAGCGCCCAGACTCACCGAGCCCCGGCCCCGCCACGCTATGTGCTCGATAGCGTCCCCGTGAGTTATGAGCCGACTTTCAGATTTTAGTCGCGCACGCTGTCATCCTGAGCGGAGCGAAAGATCTCCCAATTTCGTGGTGCGTATTTTCGTTCCCGCCGCCGCTCGTCGCAGTCTGTGTGGCGCCGGTGCTTTTGTGAGGTTCCTTGCTTCGCTAGGAATGCCAGCCGTGATTCTCTGCTCAGGCGCCAGCCTTGTTTGCGCTCAAGAGCAATCCGCCACCTCAGTAAGCCATCAGGTTAGAGAAATCTTTGAGCGCTCTGCCAAGGCAGTCGTCAAGATTCACGGTGTCGACGAGCACAGCGAAATTTCCGGCACCGGGTTTTTCATCGATCCTACCGGGACCCTTTACACCTCATACACGGTAGGCGGTGAAGCGGAGAATTTCACCATTGAGTTTAACGGCAAAAAATATCCGGCGCGCCAGCTTTTGGCGGATATCCGCAGCGGGACGGCCATGCTGAAAATAGACACGGTCACTCCCGCCTTGACGATCGGCAAATCCGAGGAGTTGGAAGTGGCAACGCCCGTCGTTGCGATCGGTTATCCATTGGATTTGCCCGAAACACCAAATTTTGGAATGGTCGCGGGACTCGACCACAAATACCTTGGCCGCTATTTTTCAACCACGCACTTGCGTCTGAATCTGCCCACCCAGCGCGGAGAGGCCGGCGCGCCGCTCCTTAACATGAAAGGGGAGGTGGTTGGCATCGTGGTCAGCAGTCTCGAAAACAATTCTGCGTGTTATGCCGTACCGATCGAAGCGGCAGAGAAAATCCGCGGTGATTTCGTCCGATTCGGCGAAGCCAGGCACGGCTGGATCGGAATCAATGTTTCCGAGGCGCCGACGGAGGTGGAAGGTTCACGAGCAGAAATGACGCAGATGATGGAAGGCACTCCAGCGGCCAATTGTGGCATCAAACCGGGGGACATTCTCCTGCAAGTGGGACGAAAAAAAGTAACTCAACCAGAAGATGTGCTGGATGCCTCTTTCTTTATCACCGCCGGCGACACTGTCCCGATCACAGTGATGCGCGGGAACCGCAGGCTGACCTTTAGTGTGCGGGCCGCTCTTCATCCTGCCAGCCAGCGCGGGCTGTTAATTGCCTCACCTGCCTCGCCGACGATGAATCAAGGGCTTCCGCTCAAGCTCGAGTCCGAGGCGCAGCGAACGCCGTAGTGTCATAACGCGTTCAGCGCGCCAACATCTGCCGAAACTCCATTTCGTCGAGAATACGAATGCCGAGCTGTTTCGCCTTACCGATCTTGCTGCCTGGCTCGGCGCCTGCCAGCACGTAATCGGTCTTCTTGCTCACGCTGCCGCTCACGTGCCCACCGAGCGCTTCGATTTTCCCAGTGGCTTCTTCCCGCGTCATCGAAGGCAGTGTTCCGGTAAGGACAAAGGTTTTGCCAGCCAGCGCCAACGCCGCCACTTTTTTTCCCGAAACTTTTTCGCTCTTAGGCTGAATCTCCAATTGCTTTAGCCGTTGCAGAATTTTCCGGCCGGACGCAGACGCGAAGAAATTGAGAATGCTTTGCGCGACTACCGGCCCTACTTCGGTGACGATTCCATTCTTGTCTTTGCTTTTCGATCGCTTCGCGAAACCGGCTTTAATGAGTCGATCCGCGATTTCTTTCGTCCGGCAGCTGCCGGATTTGTGTTCGCGCTTTTCGTGGTAATCCAAAACGTCGCGGAGCAGTTGTGAATCAGCCACGCTCTCGATGCTGTCGTGAAAACGAGCAAGCTGCGTTGCAGTCGTTTTTCCAATCTCTGGAATAGCGAGAGCAAAAAGCCAGCGTGCAAGTGGTAGAGTTCGGGCGCGCTCGATTGCGTGGACCGCTTTGGCAGCATTTTTCTCGCCTAACATGCGAGGCGCTTCGGCCGTTCCAAGATTCAATTTGGCGAGTTGCTCGGTTTTTAGCTCGAACAGATCGAGCGGCTCGCGTGCAAGCCCGCGCTCGACCAGTTTGTCCGCCACAATTCCGCCCACACTTTCGATGTCGAGCGCGCCACGCGCCGCGAGAAATTCCACGCGCCGGGTTGTCTGCGCCGGACATTGTACATTTTCGCAGCGCCAGGCCACGAACTGCGGATCGCGCCGGATTGGGCCACCGCACACAGGACACTTGCCGTGTATGTGCTTAAAAAAATCGAATGGCACGGCGTGCCGCGGCCGTTTCGATTTCACAACCTCGACAACTGCCGGAATCACCTCGCCAGCTTTCTCAATCACGACCGTATCGCCGATGCGGATGTCTTTCCGCTTGATTTCGTCCTCGTTGTGCAATGTCGCGCGGCCAACGGTGCTCCCGCTAACGACCACCGGATCGAGCACAGCAACTGGTGTCAAAATCCCAGTACGACCAACTTGGACGAGAATGTCGCGTAAACGTGTCTCCACGCGTTCCGCTTCGTATTTGTAGGCAATCGCCCAGCGCGGCGATTTGGCCGTAAAGCCGAGCCGCTCGCGTTGTTCGAACGCGTCCACTTTCACCACTGCGCCATCGGTCTGGTAAGGAAAATCGTGCCGCAGGCCGTCGAGTTCGTGGATCGCGTTCAAGATTCCCTCAACCGAATCAGCCAGCCACCACCGCTCGCTGTGAGGCAGGCCGAGTTTCTTGAGCAGCGGAAACAACGCGGAATGCTTCTCCAGATCGACATCTTCCACCGCGCCGGTGCCGTAAAAGACGATGCCTAGGGGACGCTTCGCGACGATGCCTGGATCCAAATGCTTTAGCGATCCGGCGGCGGCATTTCTCGGGTTCGCAAACAACGGCAGGCCCGCCTCACGCCGTTCTTCGTTTAATTTTTCGAAGCCGCGTTTATCCATGTAAACTTCACCGCGCACCTCGAAAATCCCTGGCGCCGCGCTGCGCAGCCGTTCTGGGATGGAACGAATGGTCTTGGCGTTTTGCGTGATGTCGTCGCCCAGTGATCCGTCTCCGCGTGTCGCGGCATGGCGTAGCCATCCGTTCTCATAAAGCAGTGACACGGCGACGCCGTCTACTTTCGGCTCGATTACGACCGGAATTTTCTCGTCAGGTAGCAGCCGCGTAATGCGCGCGTAGAAACGTGCGACTTCGTCCTCGGAATAAGTATTGTCGAGACTAAGCATTGGCACTCGATGCTCGATTTGAGCGAAAGCTTTCAGTGGCTTGCCGCCCACACGCTGAGTCGGCGAATCGGGGGCAACGAGATCGGGGAATTGCGCCTCCAGATCGACCAGCTCCTTGTACAAGCGGTCGTATTCGCGGTCGCTGATTATCGGCGCGGATTTCTCGTAATAGAGGCGGTCGTGCTTGCGAATCTCGTCCCGCAGTTGTGCGGCACGCTTCGCGGCTTGCTTTTCGTCCGAGGGCATGCCGCACGATATAAGCGCGCGGACGATCGGCAATAACAGCAGGGACGCCGGGCTGCGGTGCTTCCCAGAAACAGAACGCGCCGATTCACCCATGCGCGTTTTCAGCCGAGCTTTCAAATTCGCGCAGAACCAGCTAAGTATAACGAATCGTGAACCCCGGCGAGAAAATCCTGGGCGTTGAAGGAGGCGGAACAAAAACCGCCTGGGTGTTGGTTGAACGCAATGGCGCCGACCTGCGCATCCTGAATCAGGGCAAATTGCCGCCGTCAAATTTTCGGCTTGTGACGCCTGATCGTTTGCGCACCATTTTTTCGGAGCTACCAAAACAAGTTGATCGCGCTGGAGTCTTTCTCGCCGGCTGTGCCGTGGAAGATCAACCGGCGCTCGCCCATATTTGCGCTGAAATTTGGCCATCCGCGAAAATCATCACGGGAAATGATCGCGATTCTGGTCTGGCTGCGGCGCTCGGGCGCGGCGAGGGGATTGTCGTCAACGCCGGGAGCGGCTCGTCTGTCACTGGGCGACGTGGCGATAAGATAGAAAAGGCGGGCGGCTGGGGACACATTCTTGGAGACGCGGGCGGCGGCTATTTTCTCGTTATTCAGGCGTTGCGTTTTATTTTGAGCGAATACGATCTGCATCGCGGCGAAGTGCAATTCACCGCAAAAATTCTGCGCGCACTTTGCTTGAACAATCTTGACGAACTCGTCCGCTGGGCGCAGACGGCAGATAAGATGGAGATTGCGCTCCTGGTGCCGGTCGTATTTGAAGCCGCCGCGGGCGGCGATGCGCGTGTGATGGAGATCATCGAAGAAGGTGCGCGTGTTCTCGGAGAATACACCGAAGCGGTCGCATCCCGCCTGCGTCTGCTCGCGCCAAAAGTCGTGCTGATGGGTGGACTTTTTCACCGCGATTCGATCTATACGCATGCATTTCGACGCAGACTGAAAAAGAATCTGCCCGATGCTCGCGTCGCAACTGCAGAGCGGCCGCCCGAGTTTGGCGCCGCTTGGCTCGCGGCGGAGCTTGGCGATCACGTCACTTTTCACTCGAAGCTTTCTCACAACGAAATCGAAAATCTCGCTGAGGCAATTACCGAACAACGCAACCCGCGCTCGGAAAATCTGGAAAAGCTGAGTCCACGCGTCTTGGTTGAGCTCTTTGTCGAGGAAGAGAAATTCGTTGAAAGCGCATTGCGTGGAGCGATTGCCGATCTCTCCCGCGCAGTTGAAATTGTGACCGAATCGTTGCGAAATGGCGGCCGCATGTTTTATGTCGGCGCCGGCAGCAGCGGGCGCATTGGCGTTCTCGATGCGAGTGAAATCCCACCAACCTTTGGCGCGTCGCCTGATCTTGTTCAGGGTGTGATCGCCGGTGGTGCGACTGCCCTTTATCGCAGTGTCGAGGGTGCAGAAGACGAAGAAAGCGCTGGTGCGTTGGCCATGGATGAGAGGGGAATTAAGAATAGCGATGTGGTCATTGGCATCACAGCCAGCGGCCGGACGCCTTTTGTTCTCGGCGCGCTTAGACGGGCAAATTCGTCAGGCGGAAAGACGGTTCTGCTCACGTGCAATCCGGCTACGCGCGCTGTAGTGGCAGACACGTCGCGCGCAGAGTATGAGGCCGCCTCCGATGCGCCAGGGAATGCGATTGTCGATCTTGTCATCCACCTTGCGGTGGGACCGGAAGTTCTCACCGGGTCGACAAGGTTGAAAGCAGGCACCGCGACAAAAGTCGCACTCAATATTATCAGCACGGGGGCGATGGTCGCGCTCGGCAAAGTGCGCGGCAATCTAATGATCGATCTTCATACATCCAGCGGAAAGTTGCGCGATCGCGCCGTGCGAGTGGTCGCCCAGTTGGCAGGTTGCGATTACGATTCCGCGCGCAACATGCTTGAAGCAAACGGCTGGAATTTGCGCGCAGTGTTGGGCAAGTTGTAGCCACGGCTGTGTGAGTCATCCCCTAACGAGCTTTAGTATTGGTCCGCCCGCCTAAAGGCGGGTGACTCCAGAGAATTGCTCGCCCCGCAGGCTATTAAAATTTTGAACCCGATAAGCGCAACGGAACCGCCTCGCGCGAAGAAAGGTAAACCTCAACCGAAAGGAATCTTATGCTCTGGACAATATTCGTGATCTTGCTCGTGCTCTGGCTGCTTGGATTGGTCAGCTCCTATACGTTGGGCGGATTTATTCACATTCTGCTCGTCATTGCGATTGTGGTGCTTATTATCAATTTAATCCAAGGCCGCCGACCATTGTAAATTCACGCCAATGAAACCGGCTGCGATCGTCGGCATCGTTCTCATCGTCATCGGCATCATCGGCTTCGCTTATGGTGGCTTGGGCTGGACGACCGAGAAGAAAGACGCGCAACTGGGACCACTTGAAATTACTCACAAGGAGAGTCACGGAATCGCTTTTCCGCCGATCGCCAGCGGAATTTGTCTCGTGGGCGGAGTTGTCCTGGTGGTCATCGGTAGCCGCAAGAGCTGATCGCGTCTAACCGTTGCCCGCCTTTAATACGGCGAAGGTCTTACTGCCTTTGCGGTCGAGATAAAGAAGGACGCCGCGTCTCGGATCGGCTTTAGTGAGCGCCTCGCGGAATGATTGCACGTTCGTGACCGGTTTGCTGTCCACTTCAGTGATGACATCCTCGCGCTGAATGTCCTGTTGCGCGGCAAGGCTGTTGTCCTCCACCTCTGTGACGATGACCCCTCGCTGAACAGCGAGATGAAGGCGTTCAGCAACCTCCTTCGTCAATTCCTGTACCTGTAATCCAAACTTGCCGACATCCTCCGGTTTCGGCGGAGCGGGTTGGATCGGTTCGTTTGACGCTCGCGCGATTTCGTTAGGCAATTCACCGGTCTTAACCGGCACTTTTATCGTCTGCCCTTTGCGCCAAACAGTCAGCTCGACACTTTGGCCGACCTTCTTTTTCAAGATTTCATGCTGAAGCTGCGAGTCGGTTTCGACCGGGGCTTCATCGACGTGCGTAATCACATCGAAGGGCCGCAACTCGCTTTTGTAAGCGGGCGCATCAGCCTCAACAGTGCGCACCACCACGCCTTTCTGGGCACCTTTGAGCAAATCGAGGATTGACGAATCGTCGCCGAGAGTTTCGATGCGAATGCCGAGCCACGGCCGTACGATCTTGTGACCGGCAATAAGCTGGGCGCCAATCTCTTTTGCCATGTTAATTGGAATGGCGAACCCGAGCCCGCGATTCATGCCGTTGATTAGCGTGTTCATGCCAATCACGTTGCCGTCGATGTCGCAAAGCGGACCACCGCTGTTGCCAGGATTGATCGACGCATCGGTCTGCAAGTAGTCGGAAATGGAGTAGCCGCCGGTTTGGAGCAATTTGTTCCGGCCTTTGCCGCTCACGACACCGTAAGTGAAAGTGTAATCGAGCTTGAACGGCGCACCGATCGCAAACGCAAATTGGCCTACCCGGACGGCATCGCTGTCGCCGAGCTGGACGACCGGCAGATCTTTCGTATCGATTTTAATGACGGCGACATCGGTCTTTTCATCGGTGCCCACGACCTTGGCCGGAAAGTCGCGGCCATCTTTTAATTTCACGTCGATTTTGTCCGCGCCCTCGACAACGTGAAAGTTCGTGAGGATGTAACCATCGGGTCGAACAATGAAACCGGAGCCTTCGCTTTGGATCGGCCGGAGGCCGTTTGGGTTGCGCCGCTGATTTTTTTCATCGGGCGGCCCTTGGAAGAACAGATCGTCGAATGGCGAACTCTCGCCGCCGTCGTTTTTCTTCGAAATCTCAATAATGACGACGCTTGGCGCCACGATTTCAAAGACCTTCGCGAACGCGTTGTTTAATTGATGAACGACATCCTTGCCCGCCTCCGCCGCCGCTGCGGGGATAGTAGAAGTCGGGACGGCCTCAGGTTGCGCCGCAAACGATGTACTGAGTGCAACGCACAGGGTCAAAATGGACAAACGCATGGGTTGGAATTTGGACAGTATGGAACATGCAATGTTCAACCGGATACGTCCAATCCCGGCTTACGCAAAGGTGCACTCGCAGTTCCATCGCGCCTCTACTACATTGCTGGACAGAGCTTATATAATTTCCGGCCAAGCCTTGCATATGCGTGTGTTCAAGAGGCGAATCGTCTTTCAGGCTGGCGTCATATTTTTGATACTTCTCTGGGCGACTGCGATTGCACCCGAGCCCCCTGCGCGGATCTCCATTTCAGCAAGCGAACTGGTTCGCGCTGTCACGATTGGCCGCGGGTCACTCATCGACTTGTGCCTGATCGAAAAGGTCGATCCAAACGGGCGCGACGCGCAACGGCGGACGCCGCTGTTGATCGCAACCTCGCAGCAGGATTGGAAGACAGCCAGGCGACTGATCGATGCTGGCGCGCTCGTCGATCTTGCCGATAAAAAAGGTTTTACCCCCCTCATGGCAACAGCAATGCACGGCAATCTCGAGATGTTCCGCGCGCTTCTGGCACGCTCAGCGAACTTTCACGCGGAAGCTCGCTGCAAGGACGGCCGCGACGTATTGGGAATGGCGCTCGATGGCGGCAATCCAGAAATCGTCAGAGCCGTTACGGAACGCTTGCCCCTGATGCCGCAATGGCGAAGCAGCGCCCAGCGCGCGCTTGAAGCAGGCTTGATTGCCGGAAACAAGGATCAAATCCGGTTGTTGCTCGGCAAACATTCCAAGCCTCCGACTCCCGAAGGCAAAGATGTGCCACTGCTCGCCTATGCCATCGCAAAAAACGACGCGCCTCTTTTTGCCACACTCCTGGCTTGCGGAGCCGATGCTGACACGGCTTTGCCTTCCCGCTGCGATAAAGATTTTCTCGCGCTACTGCCGTCAAAATCCCTCCGTAGCTATGTCGAAGAGGACAAGAATCTAACTGTGTTGATGCTCACGGCAGGCCTCGGTCAGGAAGATTACCTGCGCGCTCTTCTCGACGCCGGAGCGAACCGGAACCGGCTGACAAAGCGCGACAAAATGTCTGCGTTAGACATCGCCGCGGAGACGGGTCACTGGCGTTCCACGCAAATTCTTCTCGGTGGCGGGCCGTCGCCGGACCAATTGCGCATCGAAATTTCCCTTGCCTCGCAGCGTGTAGCTCTCGTTAAGAATGGTGTGCCGATATTCCGCACGCAATGTTCGACCGGTCGCCAAGGCTACTCGACAAAGACCGGTCAGTTTGTCATCACTAATAAGGAGCGAAACCATCGTTCCACCATCTACAAGGTGGACATGCCATATTTCATGCGACTTAGCTGTCTCGATTTCGGAATGCACGCCGGGATAGTGCCGAATTATCCGGCATCACATGGTTGCATTCGGCTGCCATCGGAAGCGGCCCGCAAATTTTTCTCCGAAATCCCGATCGGCACACTAGTAAGCGTGCAATAGGGGAGTGGATTTCATAGCCCAACGTGTTACCTGCGGTTTTTTCCTAATTGCGCAACCGGCTGCATCGGCTGCAACGTGAAACCTGTGTTCTTATTCGCTCCAGGGGCAGGCGCGCCCTCGTCTCATCCCTGGATGCAAAATTGGAAAGATCGCCTGGGCGAGATAGGAGACGTCGAGACTTTCGATTATGACTATATCCGAGAAGGCCGCAAACGACCCGATCCTTTGCCGCGGCTGATTGCTGCGCACCGAGAAGCACTGAGCAAAACGCGAGAAAGGCATCCATCCACATCGACAATCCTCATCGGCAAAAGCATGGGCGGACGAATCGGATGTTATGTGTCGCTCGAAGAAAAAGTGAACCGACTTATTTGTCTCGGATTTCCGCTCTGCGCAATGGGCGATCGGACGAAACTTCGTGATGAAGTCTTACGCGCTTTGACCACCCCGATCCTGTTTGTACAAGGCACGCGCGATTCACTTTGTCCGTTAGATCTTTTGGAGCGTGTTCGCACCGAAATGAAGGCAGCGAATTTTTTGCATGTCGTCGAAGGCGGCGACCATTCATTGCGCGTACCGAAACGTGCCCTACAAGCGAGCAGTCGAACCCAGGAGGATATCGATCAACAGATCTTCAAGGCCATCGCTGAGTTTATTGACCAATTGCCGGTGACGGCAGATTGAAATGACATGAAAAGGAAACCTACTCCCGTTTCCGTCCGTGCTGGCCAGGTCGAATTCGTCAAAGTCAATACCGACGCATGGAGATGGCGCGACGTCTATCGCTGGCTCCTTGGTTTGAGCTGGCCACAATTCGCCGCGTTTGTCGCCAGTCTTTACGTCGGGCTAAATGTTCTTTTCGCCGCGCTGTACAGTTTCCAGCAAGGCAGTATCGCCGGCAGCACTGGTGGGCATTGGTTTTTTGACTGCTTCTTTTTCAGCGTGCAAACGCTGGCCACCGTGGGCTACGGCCATATGTATCCGCAAACGCTC
>Ga0066709_100002182_pt1 | contig 14002 bp, 10 predicted proteins | sample GraSoiAngelo_158_FD_79665 | JGI IMG/M metagenome (GOLD analysis project Ga0066709, IMG submission 79665) | Grasslands soil microbial communities from the Angelo Coastal Reserve, California, USA - 14_1009_16_30cm | ecosystem: Environmental > Terrestrial > Soil > Grasslands | place: USA...
CAGCTGATGGATGCCGCCAAGGAATGCGGGGTAAATGCCGTCAAGCTCCAGAAGCGCGCGAATCGCGCGCTTTACACGCGCGAGTTCTTCGACCAGCCCTACGAGAACGAGTCAAGCTTCGGGCGGACATACGGCGAGCATCGCGAGGCGCTCGAGCTCTCGGCGGTGGACTACGCGGGGCTGCAGGCCCATGCGCGGGGCGTCGGCATCACGTTCTTCGCCACTGCGTTCGACTTCGAGAGCGCCGACCTGCTTGCAGAGCTCGGTGTGCCGGCGTTCAAGTTCGCCTCCGGCGACATCCGTAACACACCGCTGCTGCGTCACGTGGCCGCGTTCGGGAAGCCGATGATTCTCTCCACCGGGGGCGCGGAGATGGCGGACGTCGAGCGCGCGGTCGAGGCGATCCTGCCGCTCAACGATCAGCTCTGCGTGCTGCAGTGCACCGCCGCCTATCCCGCCGATACGGGCGATCTGAACCTGAACGTCATCACGACGCTTCGCGAGCGGTTCCCGGGCCTCGTGATCGGGCTCTCCGATCATCAGAACGGCATCGCGATGGCGGTCGTGGCCTACATGCTCGGCGCCCGTGTCGTCGAGAAGCACTTCACTCTGAATCACGCGGCGAAGGGCACCGACCACGCGTTCTCGTTGATGCCCGAAGGGATGCGGAAGCTCGTGCGCGACCTGCAGCGCGTTCCCGATGCGCTCGGCGATGGGATCAAGCGCCCACTGGCGATCGAGGAGGCGCCGATCCGGAAGATGGGCAAAAAGCTCGTCGCCGGACGCGAGCTCGAGGTAGGGCACATCCTGGCGGCAGAGGACGTCGCGATCAAGTCGCCGGCTGACGGGGGCCTGCCGCCGTACGAGCTCGACCGCATCGTCGGCCTACGCCTGCGAAGGCGGTTGGCCCCGGACGAGAACCTCATGCTCGCCGACCTCGAGCCGGTCGAGGAACCGGTCGCGGCGCACGCAGCTCGGCGCCTGTGACCGAGCTCGGGCCGCTGCTCGAGCGGTTGCGGCTTGCAGTGTTCGACTTCGACGGTGTGTTCACGGACAACCGCGTCTGGGTGAACGAGGCGGGCGATGAGATTCTCGCATTCTCGCGGAGCGACGGTCTGGGCTTGCGGCGCTTGGAGGAGGTCGGCGTCCGTCCGCTGATCGTCTCGATGGAGCAGAGCCCGATCGTGAGCGCACGGGCCCGGAAACTCCGGGTCGACTGCGTGCAGGGAGTCGGGAACAAGCTCGCGGTCTCGCGTGAACGCACCGGCGAGCTCGGCGTCGCATTCGAGGACACCGCGTACGTCGGCAACGACATCAACGACGCCGAGTGCCTGCGTGCGGTGGGAGTTCCAGTCGTCCCGTCCGATGCGTGGCCCGAGGTCAAGCCGCTCGCGCGCTGGGTGCTCTCGCGGGCCGGTGGTGCCGGCTGCGTGAGAGAGTTCTGCGACGCGGTGTGGGAGGCTCGGCGTTGACACTGACCGATCTGTTCTCGCTCGACGGCCGGGTCGCCGTCGTGACCGGTGGTTCCGGCCAGGTCGGGGGCGAGATCGCACGCGGGCTGGCGGCGTGCGGAGCGAAGGTGGCGATCTTCGACCTCCTCGCCGCGCCGGAAGGCGACGGCGTGCGCAGCGTCGTCGTCGACGTCACGGATCGCGCCGCCATCGAACGTGCGACCGCCGAGCTCTCGGACGTCCCGCACATCCTCGTGAACGCCGCGGCCCTCGACTCGCCCCCGGACGCGCCGGCCGAAGAAGTTGGACCGTTCGAGGACTATCCGTCAGAGTCGTTCGACGAGGTGATGCAGGTGAACGTCAAGGGGACATTGTTCGCCTGCCAGGCGATCGGTGCGCGTATGGCAGCCAAGGGCCGCGGCTCGATCGTGAACGTGTCGTCGGTCTACGGCATGCTCTCGCCTGTACAGGAGCTCTACGACTTCCGGCGCGCGGACGGCGAGACGTTCTTCAAGCCGATCGCGTACTCGGTTTCGAAGTCCGCGCTGTACAACCTCACGCGTTACCTCGCCACGTACTGGGCCAAGAGCGGCGTGCGTGTGAACACGCTTACGCTTGCGGGCGTTTGGAACGACCAGCCGGCCGAGTTCGTCGACGCGTACACGGCGCGCATGCCGCTCGGCCGGATGGCCGAGGCGAAGGAGGTCGTCGGTCCCGTCGTCTTCCTGGCTTCCGATGCTTCGTCATACGTGACCGGCGCGAACGTCGTCGTCGACGGCGGCTGGTCGGCCTGGTGATCCCAAGAGAGGTTCAGAACCTCATCGACGGTCGCGCCGCTTCACCACAGGGCGGTGAGTGGTTCGAGAAGTGGCGACCGGACAACGGTGAGCTGCTCTGCACCGCGGCCCGGTCGCGTGGAGTCGACGTCGCAGCGGCAATTGCAGCGGCGACGCGGGCCAGAACGGAGTGGGCCGCCCGGACGCCGGTGGAGCGAGGAGAGATCGTTCGTGAACTCGCACTCGCACTCCACGCGAGGCGCGAGGAGGTGGCGGAGATCGTTGCGGCGGAGACCGGGAAGTCGATGCAGCTCGCGCTCGGCGAGACGGACGCGGCGGTGGAGATGGGCTTCTTCGTCGCGGGCGAAGGACGTCGCCTCTACGGGCGGACGACGACGTCGGCCGTGCCGAATCGCACCGTCATGGCGATCCGCCGTCCCGTCGGTGTCGCGGGCCTGATCGTCGCGTTCAACACGCCGCTGCCGAACTACGCGTGGAAGGTCTTTCCCGCGGTGTTCTGCGGCAATGCGGCGGTGCTCAAGCCGTCCGAGCACACTCCCGCCTCGGCAGCGTTCTTCGGCCAGCTCAGCAACGAGTTGCTGCCGCCGGGCGTGCTGAACGTCGTCCAGGGGCTCGGCCCCGAGGCCGGCCCGCCGCTCGTCGAGTCGCCCGACGTCGATCTCGTCAGCTTCACCGGCTCGGCGGAGACCGGAAGGTGGATCTCGGAACACGGTGGGCGCCGGTTGGCGAAGGTCGTGCTCGAGCTCGGCGGCAAGAACGCGCTCGTCGTCTGCGACGACGCCGACCTCGGCCGGGCCGTTGACTGGTCGCTGGCATCCGCGTTCTCGAACGCCGGGCAGCGCTGTGCCGCGGCGAGCCGGCTCGTGGTGTTCGACGCCGCCTACGACGAGTTTCGCGAGCGTTTCGTCGAAGGCGCGCGCAGCTACGAGACGGGGCCGGTGATCAGCGAGGCGAGCCTCGAGCGCATCCTCGCCGCCCTCGAGGGTGCCAACGTGGTGGTCGGCGGTGAGCGGCTCGAGCGTCCCGGCTGGTGGCTTGCTCCGACAGTGGTCGAAGACGTGCAGCCCGACGCGGCTCTCTCCGGCACCGAGCTCTTCGGCCCGGTTTCGATCCTCTATCGAGTCGCCGACCTGGAGGCTGCGATCGCGCTCGTCAACGACTCGCCGTACGGGCTGACGTCGGCGATCCACACGGCGAGCCTGCACCGGGCGATGCGCTTCGCCGACGAGGTCGAAGCGGGCGTCGTGGTCGTGAACGGCGGCACGCACGGCAGCGAGCCGCACATGGGCTTTGGCGGCGTCAAACAGTCCGGCACAGGATGGCGCGAAGCCGGGATCGAGGCGCTCGACGTCTACACGGAGTGGAAGTACGTCAACCTGATCACCGATCCGGCGAAGACGTGAGACTCGACTCTTCCCTCGACTCGACGCGTGCCTTCGACTCCGCCCGCGCCTGATCGAGGAGGTAGTCGAGAGACGGGCGGGGCTGAGCAGTCGCGAAGATCTGGTACGAGAACAGCTGTTTCCGCAGGCGGATCAGGCGTCGGTTCAGCCCTGAAAGCACAAGCCCGCTTTTCGCCTCACCAAGCGCGAGCCGGAACGGCGCCGGGACTCCGCGAAGAGCGACGATCTCGAAGCCCGCGCCGTCGAGAAGGCGCTTCAACGTGGCGAAGGTGAAGAGTCGGGTGTGCGTCAGGTCGAGAATGCCGCGCTTCCCGTAGTTGAACTGGCCGGTGAGTAGAAGGACGCGCGTGAGAGCAAACGCGATGTTTCCCGTGCTGAGCACGAGCCGGGCCTGTGGATTCAGCCTCATCGACTTCGCCAGAGTCTCCATGAATTGTTCAGGTGAGCGGAGGTGCTCGATTACGTCGAGCAGCAGCACATAATCGAATTCGCCCGGGTCGACAGGAAGCGGTGCCTCATCGAGGTCGTGGAGGTGGAAGGAGTGGAGCTCGACACCGTCTGCAAGGGGGAACAGGTCGACGCCGGTTACCTCGCAGCCCAGCTCGCGCAGTCGTGCGCCAAGATAGCCTCCTGCGCAGCCGAGGTCCAGCACGCGGCTACCCGGCGCAACCACCTCGAGGGCGAATGTATGCGGGCTGTCGAAATCGAGCCGGGACTCGTATTGGACGTTGCCCGCGGCAGGCGAGGTATCGAACTTGCGGTCGTAGAGGAGGCTCAGATCCTGGAGGCGCGCTCGGAGAGTGGTCCCGGCGACGTTCCACGCATAGGCCAGGCCGTTCACCCTGCAGAGTTCTTCGCCGTAATAGGTGGGGATGGGCAGCTCCTTGATCCGCTGCTCCGCCAGTACGAGCTGAATGATGATTTCCGTGTCGAAGTGGAAATCGTTCGTGTTCAGGCTGAAAGGGATCCGGCGCAGCGCGTCCACCGAGTAGACCCGATAACCGGAGTGAAACTCGCTGAGTCGCAACCGCAAGAGGCGGTTCTGAGCGGCGGTTAGGATCTTGTTGCCGACGAACTTGTACAACGGCATCCCGCCACTGAGCGCGCCGCGGGACTCCATCATCCGCGACCCGAAGACCGCGTCCGCTTCTCCCTTTGCCAGCGGTTCGACGAGCCCGGGCAGACACTCCGGCGCGTATTGTCCGTCGCCGTGCACGAGCGCCACGAAGTCGAAGTCGCGTTCGATTGCGAAATGGAAGCCGATCTTCTGGTTGCCGCCGTACCCCTGATTGATCGGGTTGAAGAGCACATGCAGCTTGAACGGCAGCGTTTGCGAGCCGCGAACCTCTTCCCCGCGTTCGAAGGTTTGGTCGGGGGAGGAGTCGTCGATGACGAGGACTTCGACGTGGTAGTCGTCTGCGAGCCCGTGCGGTATGCGGGCGAGGACATCCTGGATCGTGCGCTCCGCGTTGTACGCGACGATGAAGATCAGCAGGCGCGGTCTCGTCTCGTGCGAGAGCGCGGTCTCGCGATCCCGGTCCACGAGGCGAGTCTAGTCAGGTGACCGAACAAACACCCACCATCGGAATCCTCGGGCCAGGAGCTGTCGGCGGCGCGCTCGCCGTGCCACTCGCCGAGGCGGGGCTGGACGTCGTGTGCATCGCCCGCCCTGCCACGGCTGCTGCGATCACGTCGCAGGGGCTGTCCCTGAGACATGGCTCTGGCGTCAGAACGGTGCGTCTTCGTGCTGTGGAGGGGCTTGAAGAGACCGTCGATCTGCTGCTCGTCACGGTGAAAGCGACCGGGCTCGATGACGCACTGGGGCGCATCGAGGCGACCCCCTCGGTGGTGCTGCCCTTGCTCAACGGCCTCGAACACGTCGACACCATCCGAAGCCGCCTCGATGGACGAGTGCTCGCCGGCAGCATCGGAAAGCTCGAGGCGTATCGCGACAGTCCGACGGAAGTCGTGCAGACGACCTCCGCGCCCTTGATCACGATCTTTCCCGAGGACGGCGCCGCCCATCTGCTGAGCGAAGCTGGGCTCGATGTCCGTGTCGGTGAGAGTGAGCAGGCGGTCCTTTGGGAGAAGACCGTCCGGCTTGCCCCCCTCGCGGCGGCGACGGCGATTACGCAAAAGGCCCTGGGCCAGCTGCGAACCGACAGCACATGGCGTTCCACCCTGTCGGCGGCGGTCGCCGAGGCGTGCGCGGTCGCGGCCGCCGACGGGGTCATCCTCGACGAGGGGGCCCAGTGGGAGATCCTTGACACGATGCCCGCCAGCGTGACGACCTCAACGGCACGAGACGCGGCTGCGGGACGCCCGACCGAACTCGACGCGATCCTCGGTGCCGTCGTGCGCGCGGCGAAGCGGCTCGAGGTCCGCGCCCCGACATTGGATCGCCTGCTGGCCGAAGCGGAGGACGCGTGCCGAGCGCAATCGCACTGATCCCCGCGCGCGCCGGCTCCGAGCGCGTCAAGGACAAGAACATCCGCCCGCTCGCGGGACACCCGCTGCTCGCCTACGCGATTGCGACCGCGCGTCAGGCCGGCATCTTCGACCGAGTCGTCTGCTCCACCGACAGCGGCAAGATTGCCGAGGTCGCGCAGCGGTACGGCGCAGACATCCCGTTCCTGCGTCCGTCCGAGCTCGCAACCTCTACCTCGCCGGACATCGAATGGCTGAAGTACACGCTCGAACAGCTCGGCGAGCACTACGACCTCTTCGCAATCGTCCGTGCAACCAATCCCTTCCGAGGACCCGACGTGCTGCAGCGAGGTCTTCAGCAACTACTGGCGACGCCGGAAGCCGACTCCATCCGCGCAGTCGAACTCGTGAAGCAGCACCCGGGGAAGATGTGGGTCGTCGACGGCAAGGTAATGCATCCGCTGCTCGAGCAGTCACATCTCGATGTCGCGTGGCACGCCGGCCAGTACCAGGCGCTGCCCGAGATCTACGTGCAGAACAGCGCCCTCGAGATGGCGTGGACGCGCGTCGTCTCGCAGACCGGAACGCGCGAGGGGCGAGTGGTGGCCCCGTTCTTCACGAAAAACCACGAAGGCTTCAACGTCGACGACGAGGAGGACTGGGCCCGCGCCCGTGCACTCGTCGACTCCGGCGAGGCCAGGTTGCCCGGAGTTGAGCGCCTGTCGCATCCGTATCCTGCCGCGGAATGAAGGTCGCGCAGCTCGAGACGCTCTTCTGCGACGCCGGTTGGCGTCCGTGGATCTTCCTCAAGGCGACGACGGACGACGGCGCGGTCGGCTGGGCCGAGATCACAGATTCTCACGGCTCTCCGCACGGGCTGGCGGGGATCGTCGAGGATCTCGCGCCGCACGTCGTCGGCCGAGATCCCCGCGCCGTTGAGCGGATCGTCTGGGATCTCTTCCGGGCAACCCGGCAGAGCCCGGGCTCGGTGATCCAGAAGGCGATCGGCGGGATCGAGAACGCGCTACTCGACCTCAAGGGCAAGTCACTAGGGGTTCCGGTCTACGAGCTCTTCGGCGGACCGACGCGCGACGACGTCGACGTCTACTGGTCGCATTGCGGGACGACGCGCGCCCGCGCGTGGGAGGTCACCAACACGGAGAAACTCGCGTCGTACGAGGACGTCACCAAGCTCGGCGCCGAAGTCGTCGAGCGTGGCTTCAAGGCGTTCAAGACGAACATCGTCGTTCCCGGCAACGAGCCTCAGGTGCTGATGCCCGGCTTCCACGGTGACGGGCTCGATCGCAATCCGTCACCCGAAACGGAGGACGCGCTGGTGCAGTTGCTCGATGCGTTCGCCGAAGGAACGCAAGGGCAGGCCGAGCCGATCGTCGACCTGAACTTCAACCTCACCGCCGAAGGCGTGCTCCGCATTGCACGCACGCTCGAAGATCACGACCTGATGTGGCTCGAAGTCGACGCCTTCGACCCGGTCTCGCTTGCGGCCGTTCGCAACGGCTCCGCGATCCCGATCTGCTCGGGTGAGAACCTGTACACGAACCGCGGCTTCCGTCCCTACTTCGAGGCGGGCGCCATGGACGTCGCGTCGGTGGACGTGATCTGGAACGGTTTCCACCAGGCGAAGAAGATCGCCGACCTCGCCGAGACGTTCGAGGTGAACTGCGCCCCGCACAACTATTACAGCCATCTCGCCACCTTCATCTCCGCGCAGTGGTGCGCCGCGATCCCGAATGTCCGGATCCTGGAAGTGGACGTCGACGATGTACCGTGGCGAGAGGAGCTCACCACGGCCGTGCCGGACATCCGCGCCGGACTGCTGACTGTTCCCTCGGCTCCCGGCTGGGGGGTGGACGTGAACGAAGACGTGCTGCGCGCACACCCGTGGCCCTAGGGCGCCTGGCGGGGAGAGCCCACGCGCTGGCAGGGCGTCTCCGGCGAAGAGCGCGCGCACCTGAGCTCGTGCGGCTGGCCGTGCCGGGAACGCAGCACTCGGTTCTCGCGCGGGCGGAAGGGTCCGACCTCGCTGCGTTTCACCACGTCTTCGGCGGCGCCTACGACCTCGAGCTTCCGCAGGAGCCACGCCTGATCTTCGATCTCGGCGCGAACGTCGGTTACGCGTCCGTCTACTTTGCACTGCGGTATCCCGGCGCGCGCGTCCTCGCAGTCGAGCCTATGCCGGCAAACGCAGCATTGCTTCGGCGCAACGTCGCGTCACTTCCGCGCGTCGAGGTCGTGGAGGGTGCCGCCTGGCCTAGACCCGGCCGGCTCGAGCTCACGGACCCAGGCAAAGGCTACTGGGGCATGCGCGTGCACGCGGCGGGTCAGGAGGGAGCGGTCCGCGCAGTGACGGTCAACGAGCTCTTGGAGCACACGGCGGCGAGCCGTGTCGATCTGATCAAGATCGACATCGAGGGCAGCGAGCTCGAGTTGTTCTCCGAGAACACCGACTGGGTGGCCGGCGTCGGCATGCTCGTCCTCGAGCTGCACGATCGCTTCCAGCCCGGGTGCCGTGAGGCCCTCGATCTTGCGCTCGCGAGATCCGGCGTTCGCTTCCGCGAGCTGCGTAGGGGTGAGGACGCCGTATTCGTCCGCGACGACGGATAGATCAGCCGGTTCCGCGCCCGCGTCAGCCGCAGCTGGCCACGCGCCGGAAGCCACTCCACACGTCGTATCGGAACACGCGTTTCCAGCCCCGAACGCAGGGGGCGCTGCTTTGACCACGGAGGATTGCCCAGTCCGCCTTCGCTGCCGCCGCGTGGCGGAGCGATTCTGCGAGCAGGACGGTGCGCGAGAGGTCCCGGCCGAAGAAGGGGTAGGCCAGCAACTCCCCCTTGGCGTACCCCCGGACCGGCCACACGCTCGGTTGGATCGCGATCCGAGCGTCGCGCGGCACGTTGCGGTCGACGAAGCGAAGCACGGCGCGTAGGTCGGGATGATCCGTTGCCTGCACGGTCCAGTCCGGCTCTCTCCAGACCGAACGCTCGGCGGTCGGTTCGATCAGGCGTAGGCCCGAAGGCCGATCGTGCAGGTGGACGAAGGCGAGCGTGACGGCTAGTGCCGCGACCGCCGCCGCCGCCCAGGCGACGGGTTGCACGCGAAGCGCGAAACCCCACGTCGCAGTGGCAAGTGCAAAGCCGCCCATGGTGTAGCGCCCGTTCCACTCCCAGTACGGGACCGCGATCGCGAGCAGGACGATCCAGAGGAACGGCGCAGCGGCGAGAACGAGTGCCACCCCCGGCAGCTGACGCTGCCGAACCGCGCGGACGACCAGCACGCAGGCCAGCAGTGTCAGCAGAACGCCCAGCGGCCCGTACCACGAGAAGATCGGGCTCGCCTTGGTGGCGCTGCGATCGGCGTCCAAGTTGCCGACGTCCGAGCGCCCGAGCTCGAAGAATGCTTTCCGGCTGGCACGGAGAGCCAGGCTCCCGGCCGGAACGAGGACGAGGGGGGCGAGGGTGAGCCCACAAGCGATTGCCGCCCAAGTCGCTCGCTCACGCAGCGAGCCGGAGCTGCGGAAGGCGATCGCCGCGAGCACGACGGCCGCGGCCACGTAGAACAGCCGGTCAAGGCCGACTGCGCCCGGGAGCTCCACAGCGTCGAGCGCGAGGCGAATCGACAGTCCCAGCACCGTAACGACACCCGCCTGTCCGCCGCGCTCGTTGGAGATGCTCCCTGGCGCTCCTCCTGCCTCGATGTGTGCAAACGCGTACCAGTAGGCACCGACCCCGACGGCGACCGCCCCTACTCCGAGAACGGCCAGCGGCCGATGCCGTCGAACGCTGAACGCGACGAGCGCAAGGCCGGGCAATGCGAGGATCCCCGTCAGCTTCGTGCCGACGAGGAGCGCCGTCGACAAGCCGGTAAGGACGAGGTTGGCGGTGGTCCCACGCAGGAGGAAGAAGGCAGTCGCCGCGACCAGTGAGGCGACGATCACGTCGTTCAGACCGGTGCTCAGCTGTAGCGCGACGACCGGAAGGGTCACGAACAGCAGCCCACTCAGCACGCTCTCTCTGAGACCGAGCCCGAGTCTGCGTGCAATGCCGCAGACCGCCACGGCGGTCGCGAGCCCTGCCGTGAGTTCGACGAGCGACGCGTAGCGGCCGGTGCCCGAGGTCACCATCGTGAACGCCATCGCGATTTCACCGTTCGGCGCAAACGAGTCCAGGCGGACATCCTGGGCACCGGGGATGTACCCGATTCGTTCCTGTTGGGTCCAGAAAGCGGCTCTGGCGAGGTGGTAGGCGAGTGCGTCCTGGTCGTTCGGTGGCGTGAAGAGCCCGAGGGCGATCGAGTAGCCGACGGCGCCAAGCACGACGAGCGCGACGATTCCGACCGGCGGATCGCGAAGCACGCGACGGACAGAGCCCGCCGCAGCGCGGAACGGCGGAAAGCGAACCGGGCGGCAGAAGAGCAATGCGCCGCCGAAGAGTGCAAGTAGCGCGCCGAACATCGGCCAGCGGCTCAGCGCAGACGGCGGGCTCAACAGCAGCGAGACGATGACGATCTCCGCGAAGCCGATGACGTAGGCACCAACGAGCCACTGGATGACGCTGCCGTCGGCGAGTCGTGAGGAGAGCAGGAGCGCCGTGCCCCCGACGAGCGCCGTGCTAACAGCGAGCATCAGCATGAGCGGCGCATCCTAGGCCGCTCTCACCCGGCCCAGGCGCTACCGTCTCGCTCGTGCCCGAGTTGAGCCTGATCCCGCGCGCCGAGTTCGACCGGGTGCGCACCGCTCGTGCCGATGCCGACGTCCGTCTCGAGCTGCTTGCGGCGATGTGCCGGCTCAACGCGCTCGTCGCCGTCAAGCGGGCGGGCTCGGGACATCTCGGCTCGAGCTTCAGCGCTATGGACCTGGTGATTCACCTCTTCTACGAGGAACTGAATACGAGCGAACTGGGCTTCGACCATCCGGACCGCGACGTCTACTTCTCTTCGAAGGGCCACGACTGCCCAGGGCTCTATGCCGTTCTGCACTCGCTAGGGGTGATCCCACTGCAGCGGTTCGTGAAACTGCGCCGCCTGGGTGGGCTCGACGGCCACCCAGATGTGGGAGTACCGGGCATCGAGGCGAACTCCGGCTCGCTGGGCATGGGGATCTCGAAAGGGCGCGGCATGGCGTGGGCGAAGACATTCCTGGGACATGGTGGGCGCGTCGTGGTGCTCACCGGAGACGGTGAGCTGCAGGAGGGTCAGAACTTCGAGGCGCTACAGGCAGCCGCGAACCACGCAACGGCGAACCTCTCGATCATCGTCGACCGCAACGAGCTCCAGTCCGACAGGCCGACAGACGAGATCCTCGCGCTCGGCGACCTCGAAGCAAAGCTCGGGGCGTTCGGCTGGCACGTCGCGTCGTGCAATGGCCACGACCACGCCGATCTGCGGCGGGCCTTCGCCGAGCTCGACGCTGCGCCGGGCCCGAAGGTCCTCGTCGCGAACACCATCAAGGGCAAAGGTGTCTCCTTCATGGAGCACCCACGCGCACTACGCGAGGGGGGCGGGACCTACCGCTGGCACGCCGGCGCGCCTGTCGACGACGACTTCGCGCGTGCCCGCGAGGAGTTGGTCGAACTGATCCGGGCCCGGCTGGACGAGGCCGGCCTGGGGAAGCTCCAGCTGGAGGATGTCGAGAGGCCGGACGACTCGGCTCGCCAGAGCCTCCAGGGCGAGCCCGAGTCAGGAGCCGGCACGCGCACCACCGTCACGGACGAGTACGTCGCCGAGGCGTACGGCCAGGCGCTGCTCGAGCTCGCGGACGAGCATCCGGAGCTCATCGTGCTCGATGCGGATCTGTCGTCCGACTGCCGCATCCGCCCGTTCGAGCTTGCCCATCCGAACCGTTTCCACGAGTCCGGAATCGCCGAGCAGGACATGGTGTCGGCTGCGGCCGGAATGGCGCGCCAGGGACTTCTGCCGGTCGTCAACTCGTTTGCGTCCTTCCTCGCCTCGCGTGCGAACGAGCAGATCTACAACCAGGCGAGCGAACGGACGAAGGTCGTCTATGCGCTGCACTACGCCGGTCTCATCCCCGCCGGGCCGGGCAAGTCGCATCAGAGTCTTCGCGACGTCTCGCTCCTCGCCGCTCTCCCGAACATGACGGTCGTTCAGCCGGCCAACTCGGGGGAGACACGTGCGCTGCTGCGCTGGGCGATCGAGGATTCAAGCGACGATGTCGCAATCAGGCTCGCGATCGGTCCGTCGCCGCGCGCGATCGAGCTGCCGACGGCCGAGTCCTCGCCCGGACGCGGAACCGTGCTTCGCGAGGGCACCGACGCGCTCCTCTTCGCGTACGGCCCGGTGATGTTGCACGAGGCGCTGAGCGCGGCGGAAACGCTCGGGAGCCGTGTTCAGGTCGTGAACATGCCCTGGCTGAATCGTGTCGACGCTGCGTGGCTCGCAGAGCTCGTCGAGCCCTTCGAGGACCTCTTCGTCGTCGAGGACCATTCGCCGGTCGGCGCGCTTGGCGACTCGTTACGGCGGGAGCTCGACGGCCGTAGCCTCACGGTCTTCGGTGTCGACGGCTGGCCCGCCTGCGGCACGCCGCTCGAGGCGCTGCGCTTTCACGGCCTGGATGGTTCGTCGCTGGCTGACCGCATCGTCCTCGCCCTGCGCACGCGCACGGCGTCGTGAACCCTGTCTGGCTCGTCCTCCCAGACCCGTTCTCGTCGCGGCTCTTCTTCGACACGGGGATCGTCGACGACCTTCGCGGCCGCCTCGGGGAGCGGCTCGAGCTCTTCCTGCTCGACACGAGTGAGCAGTCGGAGGCGTGGAGCGTGCGGGCAACGGGAGTGCGCGTGACGCGCCCAGACTCGCTCCGGTCGCCGAATGCGACGCCCCGCGAGAAGGTCTTCCGGCGCGCGGACGACTGGCTCGACCGCAGAGTCGGTTTCTACCCGCTCTCACTGCGGCAGAGCCTGCGAGAGGGCTTCAACCGCGAGCGCATGCAGGCCGCGCATCAGAACTGGTTCCTCGACCCGACACTGGCCGGACCGCTGCCGCTCCGGGCACCGCTCGACTCGGCGATGATGCGCTGGCATTACGGGCGGTTCCGTTATGTTCCCCGGCCGCTGATCGAGCGCCTGCGCACGGAGCGGCCGGCGATCCTGCTCGCCAACATCCAGATGCACGCCGTGATTCCGTTCATCGTGGGTGCGCGCCGCTACGGGCTGCCCCTCGTCGGCCACATTGCGAGCTGGGATCACACCGTCGGCAAGGGCATCGTGACGCCGCACCTGCAGCGCTACATCGTGCAGAACGACGTCATGCGAGCCGATCTCGTCCGCTATCACGGCATAGGCGCGGAGAGAATCGTCGTCACAGGTTGGCCTCAGACCGACGTCTTCCACCGCAAGCGCCCCAGGGAAGAGTACGAAGCCGTGCTGCGGGGGCTCGATCTTGACCCGACGCGCCCGGTTGTCCTCGTCATGGGAAACACGCCGACGAACGCGCCGTTCGAGCAGCAGTTCGTGGAACGGCTCGTCCACTGGTGGGACGAGACCGGCGGTACCGAACGCTTCTCGCTGCTGTTCCGACCGCATCCGCGTGACCGGCGATGGCGCGAGCGTTTCGCTGCCGCGCTCTCCAGGGAGCACACCGCCGTGCAGGAGCCGAGCTTCACCGATCTCGAGACACTCGCCGTGCTCCTGCAGCACGGAGACGTCGTGCTCTCGAATGCAGGCACCATCCTGCTCGACGCCCTCGTCAATGATCGGCCGACCGTCTGCGTTCTCTACGACGAGGGCGCGCCTCCTGGGGAGAGCTGGGCGATCAAGAACGTCAGCGGCGAGCACTACCGCCAACTGATGGCGTCGGAGGCCTTCTACCGCGCGGAGCGCTTCGAGGACGTCGTCACGGCTATCGCTCGCGCGCTCTCACACCCGGGCGAGTTGGCACAGGAGCGTGCTCG
>Ga0066709_100002184_pt1 | contig 14001 bp, 10 predicted proteins | sample GraSoiAngelo_158_FD_79665 | JGI IMG/M metagenome (GOLD analysis project Ga0066709, IMG submission 79665) | Grasslands soil microbial communities from the Angelo Coastal Reserve, California, USA - 14_1009_16_30cm | ecosystem: Environmental > Terrestrial > Soil > Grasslands | place: USA...
CGCCAGCGTCGCAACGACTGTCGCCAAAGCTCCGGGATTTCGGAGATGGCAACGATCCGCGCGCGCGCATCTTCGCTGCGTTTAGTGTCGTGCGTCGAGGTCGCGAGCAAGGTCGCGGGCCAATTGCGTTGTCGATCGAGATTACGTTCGTGAAAGGCCTCAACGCTTAATCCGAACTGCTGCGGCTCGCCACCAACTTCATTTAATGCGGCCAGCCGGTTGTAAATGTAAAATACAGTGTCCTCCAGCCCCTTGGCCATGATTGGCCCCGTGGTTTGCTGAAACTTGAGAACGAAATGTGTGTGTGCGGCGCGTGCTTCGGCACCGAGGTTTTCCGGAAACCGGAAAAGCAAGACGTCGCGGAGAAAATTGAAAATCGATTCTTCGATTGCCGGGTTTCGGCGCTTGGCTGCGGCGATTGCACGCTCGACTACTTGCCGGTCTTCGTCGCTCACCGGCCGGCCGGGGGCAAGATAAGTCCGATAAACGGGAAAACAGGCGATCGTCTCGCGGACAGCGCGAGCAAGCGCCTCGAGTGTGAAGTCGCGATACCATCGGTTTTGCTCGGAAAGCCGATCGACCATGTTGCCCAGGACATCGACATCGTTGGCGAGCGCCAGTTTCATTACCTGCAGCTTTTTCGCATACAGCAGATGCCCAAAAGGCATGGAGTGACCGATGAACCGATGGAATGTTTTTGTGATCGCTGTCTCGGCAGACGAATCGACCAGTAGCTGCGCGGCTTGACTCCCAAAATCGTAGCCGGTGGTGCCGTGCACCAGCCAATCCTTCCGCAGCGTTTCGGCGCCGGTGAGAATTTTTTCCGCGACCATGTAAATGGCGCGTCCATCCTGCGGCAGCGGGATCGCCAGCGCTTTCGCGCAGCGTTGCTGAAGCTTTTCGAAATACTCGCGCGGTAAATAAAGACCATCCGGATGATCAATGCGGAGACCCGTTACCGCGCCAGTACGCACGAGATCAATAACCAGCCGGTGAACGGCGTCGAAAACCTTTGGCAATTCTACCCGGATCGCCGCCAGATCGTTCACATCAAAAAAGCGGCGATAATTAATTTCTTCGGCCGCGACCCGCCAGTAAGCGAGCCGGTACGACTGCGCATTAAGCAATTCATCAAGCGCGTCGAAGCTGCGCGCGTCGCCCGGCTCGCCGTTGATCCGGGCCAATGCCTTTTCGATTGCCTGTTGCACCTGCGGCGCCTCGGCACAACGCCGTTCGAGACGTCGCTTGATAATTTCCTTCTCGCGGATGCGCTCCGCGATCCGCTTCGTGTCGGTTTCAGTGCGCTTGGGTAAATATTCGAGCGCGGTCAGAATGCTTTGCAATTCCGCGTAGAAATCTTCGTCCTTATGGTCAGCGAGATTTTGCAGCGCGATTTCGAGAGCGTAACGATACGTGCCCGGCGCGATGGGCAGCCTGCGGCTGCCGTACAGAAGATAAAACGTGCCCTCCTCGAAACGCACCTGCAGCTCACCGCGCTCAAGGACACGTCCATACTGGTCACTAAGGATAGGCAACAGGACCTTGTCGTGCAGATCCGATTTCAGCGGATGCCAGTCGATATCGAAATAGGGCGCATATCTGGAGCTCGGCCCATTTTCGAGCACATCCATCCACCATTCATTGAGCGGCTCCGCGATCCCGACATGGTTCGGTACGAAATCGAGCACCTGGCCCATCGAGTGCGCATGCAGGTTCGCAATCCAGGAGTCGTAATCCTCCCGCGAGCCGATCGGAGGGTTGAGTTTATTGTGATCGGTAATGTCGTAGCCATGGAGGCTCTCCGCGCTCGCTTGGAAATAAGGCGAGGCATAAGCATCGGTCACGCCCAGCGTATGCAGATACGGCACAATCTCGCGCGCCTGAGCAAAGGTGAACCAGCGATTGAACTGCAATCGGTAAGTTGAACTGGGAATGCGCGGATGTTTTTCGTCTGTCATGTCCTTGTCATTCCGGGCGAAAGTCTCGCCCTGAGCGTAGTCGAATGGGTCGAAGAATCTCTTGTTGTTTTCATCGCGGGAACCAGAAAACGAGAGATGTCTCGACTCCGCTCGACATGACAAAAGCTTACATCTTTTCCGGCACTTTGATTCCCAGAAGATCGAGACCGCGCTCCAACACTCGCCCGCTTAGATCGCACAATGCCAGGCGCGAACTGCGTGCCGGCTCTTCCGATTTCAAGACCGGACAGGCTTCATAAAATGTGTGAAAGCTGTTTGCCAACTCAAACAGATAATTTGCCAGAATGTTTGGGCGAAAATTGTTCAGTACCTGTGGGACGATTTCCGCAAACTGACAAAGACGTTTTGCGAGATTGATTTCAGCGGGATCATCGAGGGCTAACCGGTCGATTTTCGACGCGGATTCGCCTGCTTTACGAAAAATGGAACGAATTCGCACATAAGCATTCTGCAGATATGGCGCTGTGTTTCCTTGCAGAGAGAGCATCTTTTCCCAGGAAAAAACGTAATCCGTCATCCGATATTGTGAGAGATCGAAGTACTTGACCGCGCCGATTCCGATCTTCTCTGCAATGTCGATCCTGTCGTCCTCACCCAGGTCCGGATTTTTTTCCTCGATGATATTCCGCGCACGCCTGCACGCTTCATCGAGAAGGTCGCGCAACGGCACGTTCTCGCCGGAGCGCGTCTTCATCAGCTTGCGGTCCTCACCCAGGATGCTGCCAAAAGTGATATGGCGGAGATCGGCCGTGTAACCTTCGCGCCGCGCAATCTCGAAAATTTGTCTAAAATGCAAAATTTGCGGCGCGCCGACCACGTACCAAATCGCATCGGCTCTCAAATCGTTGATGCGATAATCAACTGTGGCGAGATCTGTCGTTGCGTAATTAAATCCGCCGTCTCGCTTGCGAATGATGCATGGTTTATCGGCCAGTTCCGGAATATCGCGAAAGAAAACGCAGACCGCGCCTTCGCTGATTTCCGCGGTCCCAGACTTGAGTAAGCGCTCGACCACGCCGGGCAGGCGATCGTTATAAAAGCTTTCACCGCATTGGATGTCGTAATGGACATCAAGCAATTTGTAGACGTGGTCGAAATCCTGCATTGAGAACGCGACGCATTCGTTCCAGATATCGGTGTTTTCCTTGTCGCCCGCTTGCAGCTTTACCAACTCCTGACGACAGGCTTCACGAACTTGCGGATCGGTTGCCGCTCTTTGGTTTGTCTCCTTGTAGATGCGAACAATCTCGGCGAGTGGATTGCGCTGGAGAGCTTGTCGATCCAGCAGATTTTTCCAGCCGTAAATCACCATGCCAAACTGCGTGCCCCAGTCGCCGATGTGATTGTCTCGGATCACTTCATGCCCGAGAAACTGCGCGATGCGCGCCAGCGCGTCGCCAAGCACCGTGCTGCGGATGTGACCGACGTGCATCGGCTTGGCCACGTTGGGCGATCCAAAATCGATTACGATCCTCCTCGTCGATTTTGCCTGTGCAACACCGAGACGTTCGTCTCGCAGGACTTCGCCCGCTTTTCTTTCGACTGCGTCGGCACGCAATGTGAAGTTGATGAAACCTGCGCCCGCAACCACTGGCGGTTCGCAAAGATCGCCAACATCAAGCTGCGCAAGAATTTTCTCCGCGAGATCCCTTGGATTTTCACCGCGTTGTTTGCCAAGCACGAGAGCGGCGTTCGTCTGATAATCGCCGAAACGGGAATCGGTCGCGGGCGTAAGTTCGCCCGCATTCGGCAGTCCGGCCTTTGCCAGCGCTTGCGAAAACTTCTTTGCGAGAAGTGATTGGAACGTTTCCATGATTCTTTTAGGCCACAGACTGTAGCCGCTTAGTTGTGCGAAGCGAAGGTGGATCAAGCAGCCCCTTGCTCGATGTTAAATTAGCGGCGAAGCCGCATTTATTTGGCATCGGCCGCGGAGCGGTCGATCCACCTGGCTACAACTAGCGCGAGAGCGCCCGCTACACCTTTTGCGAGCGATCGCGAAAGATCGACAAAATCTCGTCGGCCGAATTCGCCTCGGCCAGGCTCTCACGGACGCTGCGATCATTCAAAAATTTGGCGATCGATGCAAGCGTGCGCAGGTGCGTCTGAAATTGATTTTTGGGCACAATGAAAAGAACAACGAACTTCACCGGTGCGTTGTCCAGCGCATCGAATTCAATTCCGCCGGGGGATCTTCCAAATGCGGCCACGACTTCGTCGAGGCGGTCAGAGGAGCAGTGCGGAATGGCGATTCCGAATCCGATGCCAGTGCTCATGGTTTCCTCGCGCTGTTTGAGCGAAGCCAGAATGCTGTCGCGGTCTGCGGGTTTGACTTTACCCAGGTTGACCAGCAGATCGATCAATTCGACGATGGCCGGCCAACGCTCAGTTGCCTTCATCTCCGGAACGATTTGCTCGGCAGAAAGTAGATTGGCCAAGGACATGATTTCCCTTTGTACGGGAGCGCAAGCTTAGCGGGAGCGCTTGGGTTGACAAGTCCGTTTTGGGATAGCGGATCAAGAACGGACGTTGCGACATGCGCTTCGTTCTGCGAAGTTTGTGTCGAGTTAGCAAGGACCGGTGAATTTTGAATCAATTTCGGCAAACGCCCCCACGTCAGGCAGAGGCTTTCGCAATCTATTTTTCCAACCCGTCTTTTCAGGCACTGAGTCCTGCCTTCAAGCGCAGACCCGTGGCATTACTTTGCCTGAAACCGCGCGCCATCAACGCCCTCAGTACCGCAGGCATTAGAACCATCGGGCAGTTGATAGACCGGGCTGAGCGCGGCATCGTATCGTTACCCGCTGCCGGCGTTCTGACGCGCAACGAGATCATCAGCGCCCTCGATGCTCTATCAAAGAGCATTCGGACCGACGATATCGATTGGGTTGCTTACGCAAAGCACCGGGGATTTGTTATTCTTCCTGAAAAGCGGCGCGTGCATTGGTCGCCCCAAGCATTTCTGGAAGAACTGCCGCGCGTTGCCGCCGCGGTCGTAGGTTTGGAAGGCGGCGCAAAGGCCCTGGTAGTATTGCGCGAGCGATTGTTGTGTGCCGCCAGAAATGTCCTCACGCTAGAGAAAACAGGAAGGCAGATTGGAACAACTCGAGAGTTCGTCAGGCAGCTGGAGAACGACATTACAGGAATGCTTCACGAAGTCTTTTGGCCCGACCAGCAGCTCTGGCACGGTGCAGGATCGCGGCGGCAGCCGTCCGATTATCGGCGCTGGGTCTGCCGCCGGAGCAGGTTCCAGTTGCGTCCGGAGTTTCTGCAACCGCTGCGGGAATTCGCCGCAGCACTCACATCTGAGGATAAGCGGCGTGCACTTTCTCCTCTCGATTGGGAACGCATTCTCAGAAAAGTCTGGGAAGTACGGCCCTATCAATTGGAAGCGGCTGAAAACCTTATCCTTAATCTTCTTGGCTTGCGTCTGGCCAAACGGACAAAGACTATGTTCTTAGGAGCGCAAAAGAAGATCAACCGGCTTCTCGCTCACGACTATCCAGAAGGGCTTTCGCGGCGAGAACTTGCGACGATCCTCCGAAAGAAACTAGGCCCGATGGCGCCGACCATGGCTGAGTTGCCCGCGCTGGTTCGATTGGATCCTGCTCTAGAACTGTTCCACGGCCGCTATCGCTCCAGAGCGGGCGTTCTTTCACGGACCGCCGATCGATTCGAAAGAATCCTCCGACGAGCGGGCAAGCCAATGCACTTTCGAAAGCTTGCTACCAGCCAGACTCTAGAAGGCGGAAGGACCACTGAACTGGCAGCCGTCGGCAAACTGTACAGGGACCCACGCTTTGTGCCGATTGCCAAGACTGGCCTTTGGGCAATGAAAGCTTGGAATTTGGACACTGGAAGTATCACGGAAATCGCAGCAGAATTTTGGCGAAAAAACCACTGGACGAGGAAAAGCTCCCCCCGGCCATTGGCCTGATCGGCTTTTGCCGCTAGCTGCCGCGAATTTTGTAGTTCAATCGCCGCGAGAGTAACCACCGCACGCCGAACATGTCGATGGTGGCGCGAAGGGCGCGATTGCCCAAGCCGTACTTACTTCGGCCGAAGCGACGCGGCCGATGATTTACTGGAATTTCGACGAGCCGATACCCAGCACCCTTGATGAGTGCGGGAATGAAGCGGTGCATCCCTTTGAACGGAACCAGTGCGCTTACACATTCGCGCCGTATCGCTTTCAGTGTGCACCCTGTGTCGCGCACGCCATCTTTCGTGAAACGGCGGCGCACGGCGTTGGCGATCCAGCTCGTCAGCCGCTTCACTAGTGTGTCCTGGCGGTTAATCCGGTAGCCGCATACGAGATCGGCACCGCGCGCGATCTCCGCGAGAAGCCTCGGAATATCCGCGGGATCATTTTGCAAATCGCCATCGATGAGGACCGCATTTGCGCCGCGCGCGGCTTGAAGTCCGGCATAAAGGGCGGCGCTTTGGCCCGTATTTTTTTCGAAACGAATCAGTCGAACATTGGGCGCAGTCTCAATCCGTTCGATTGTGCAATCGACCGATCCATCATCCACAAAAACGATTTCATAATCGAGTCCATCCAGCGCTGCGCGTAGTTCGGACTGTAAGATCGAGATGTTCTCTTCCTCGTTAAAAAGAGGCACTATCACGGAGACTGCCGGCGCGTTTGTCACCTCCGTCATAACGGGAGCGTGCGATAGTTTCGGCAAAGAAAGACCTGCCAGGTGCGCAGCACTTCGCCGTAACGCCGCACTTCAATGGTCCCAGCCAGTTCGGTCGCTTGAAAGGCAGCTCGAATATTGTGAGGCACGTTTTGTTTTTCCCCTTCCCGAATGAAGAGCGCATCGCGTCCAACAAAAGGATTGATGCCATTCTCCTCGGTGTAAACTTCGCCTTCTGGCCGTGGCGCGCCTAGTTTGAGTTCGACAAATTCATCGTAGCGCGGCCAGAAGGAGAACTGATTCACCAGATCCTGCGATTCGGTAATATAAACGGGCGGATGCCCCGGACCCTCTGGCCGTTTGTCGCGTAAATAAAATGAAATTTCCGACGCGCGATCGCGGGCATCCGCGATGAGAAACAGTTTCTCTCCCAGTTGCGCTTCGAGATCGGTGCGCATTTTTTCGACCGCGCCAGTCGCGCTTTTCCATCCGCGCATCCGGTCGCTCGGGTCGCTTCGCGGCAATTGGTAACCTGCCGTACGCAACAAATCCGTATCCAGCGCGATTACGCTCATGACTAATCCGATAAGCAACGCCACGCCTGCGCAGAGCCGCAAGATGACGCTCGTTTCGAGCCGTTCCCACCAAAAATAAATTGCCAGCAAGCCAAAGCCGAGGAAGGCGAGCGCGTCCCAATTTGGTGCAGCGCTCTTGTTGATCGACAAGAGGAAGTAAAAGAGGAACACCGGCAATCCAAACCACATCAGGAACAACACCTTGAATTGCTGATTCACACGTCGCCAGCTTCCAACGAGGCCCCAGGCCAACGCGAGAAAGAGAAATGGCGAGTAGGCCAGAAAATGTTCGCCGAGAAAGGAAAGAACCTCACCAGGATGGAAGCCAACCCCCTGCTCAACGCCTCCGCGCGAGCGGAGGTGCGCGAGCGTGATCCAGGCGTGCTCGTGGTTCCACATAATCGGCGGGACCGTGCAGAGCGCAAAGAAACCGAGCAATAAATATAAACCGGGTCGCGCAAATTCCCGCCTGAGCCGCGGTGCCAGTGCGAGTACCAACAAAATTGAGACGAGCTCCAGCGCGTTTGTGTATTTGGAGAGAAATCCAAGCCCAATCAGCAATCCAGTAAGCGGCCAATGCCACGAGAAACCCGGACTCTTTTCCACTGCAAGCCAGAATGTGAGCATCGCTGCCAGCCAGAAAAAAACCGATAGGGAATCAATCGTCATCAGGAACGCGCCGATATTGAAGATCGGCGTGACGTTCAAGGCGATGGCTGCCCACAATCCGGCGGTGGCGCTGAACAGCCGGCGTGCGAAGTAAAACAGGAGCAGGCTCGTGCCCGCAGCGAGTATCGGACTAAAAAAGCGCACACCGAATTCATTCGCGCCGAAGACCGCGGTGCTGGCGCGCATGGCAAAAGCAATGCCCGGGCCTTTGCTGAAGTACGCCGGCGCCAGGCGCTGCGACCACATCCAGTAATGCGCCTCGTCAAATTCGAGATCGGTCGTCGCCAGCATCGACAGCCGAATCGCTGTTAGCGCAATGATGAAAAACCAGACCGCTCGGGTCGTGCTCATCGAGAGTAGCGCGACCCTCCGGCTTGCAAGTTTGGAGATAGCAAGCTGGAAGCATGCCCTACAATTAAATTCGGATGGCGCGCGTAAAGATTCGGCGCCCATTTTCGTGCCACTGTCCTCCAAATCAGTTCGAACAATCCGAGCATGAGCAATGCTTCACCGGCGGCCAGGAACAGCGTCGCGATGATGTCGCTCGGCCAATGCGCACCGAGATAAATTCGCGAGTAACCGATGGCTGCGGCGATAATCCAGTAGAGGCAGCCACGCCGCCGATAAAACAGCGTGCAGTACACGGCGATTATCGTGTTGTTTGTCATGTGTCCCGATGGAAATGACGGTCCAGACCGGTTTCGATCGGTTTGGTCGGAAAAACGGATATTACGTTTCTTAAACAAGCTCATGAATTTCGGACGCCCCTTTTGCAATTCGACCATCCGCGCGCTTTCTACCTGTTTGGGTCGATGACGATCAATCGCGGACTTTAATACACCGGTAAACAGTTCGGCGATCAGTAAAGACAAGGCTAAACATATAACGAACGCTCGGGCTTTGAATCCGCCAAAAAAGAGAGCGCCAAGTCCGATCGCAATAAGTAACGGTTTCCAAATCTCGCTATCGCTGAGCGCAGCCATGAACAGGTCGAGCGCCGGACTCGTCCATTGTTCGTTGATGAGATGAAAGAGCGTTTGGTCCACTGTCGTTCGCGCTCACCTTAAGAAGTTCCGCCAAATGGAGCAACGTTGAAACAGTGTCGTTAAAGCGTTAAAGCGTTAAAGTGATGAAGCGGTCATCTCTGTCGATTATTCGATTCTTGGTCGATTCAACGCTTCGACTCTTCATCGCTTCAACGATCTTCCTGCCCCCGCTCACCCACGGCGAATCCCCGCCGTCCGCGCAGCAGATTCTGGCTTCCGTTCGAATGATCGAGGCGCGACAGCAAATCGATCTTCAGGGTCAGCTCCGCGAAAACGATGTCGTTGTTCCGTTTCGTCTTATACAAAACGGGCCGTTGATCCGGTATTCGTTCACTAACTCCGATGAAGTCTTGCAATTGCGCCTGGGCCAAAGCAGCTCACGGCTTGATCTGATTACGGATACGGGGACCCAGAAATTCGCCGCTTCGAAGCTCGAAGAAAAAATCCGGGGCACCAGCGTGACCTACGAAGACCTCGCATTTAAATTTCTCTACTGGCAAACCGCTCGCGTCCTGGGCGAAGAGAATGTCCGCACTCGCAATTGCTGGAAGCTGCAACTGCGCGCGCCGTCGCGTGAGTCGCAGTACTCCAATGTTCTCTTATGGATCGACAAGGCGAGCGGCGCGCTCATGCGGATGGAAGGATATGACTGGAACGGCCAACTGGCGAAGCGCTTCGAAGTCGTCTCGGCGCAAAAGATCGACAATCGCTGGTTCTTAAAACAAATGCGCGTCGAAGAGTTACAGCCGGGCACCAATCACGTGCAGTCGCGGACGTACCTGGAGATTAAGAAGTAACGTGGCACAGGGATCTTGGCTGTAGGGTCGGCGGGCATCTTGCCTGCCGGCTAAACAACAACCAGGCGAGACGCCCGGTTCCCCACAGGCTGGAAGCCTGTGCTACTCCTCCCGTGCAGCCTTCACAATTTGGGCGAAGATGCGTGGGTCGAGGCTGGCGCCGCCGACGAGGGCGCCGTCGATGTCGGGCTGGCTCATCAATTCGCGCGCATTTTCCGGTTTGACACTACCGCCGTACTGAATGCGCACCCGCTCGGCCGTAGTGTCGTTGGCCATTTTGCGCAAGGTATGACGAATGAACATGTGCGCTTCCTGCGCTTGATCTGGCGTAGCGTTCCGACCGGTACCGATCGCCCAGACAGGTTCGTACGCAATCACTGTTTCCTGAAGTTCCTTTTCGGTCAGATCCTTGAGGCTGCCGCGCAATTGGATCGATAATATTTTTTCGACATTGCCCTTGTCGCGCTGTGCGAGCGTTTCCCCGATGCAAACGATCGGACGCAGTGTCGCTTCGTGCGCGGCGCGCACCTTGCGATTCACGATTTCGTCAGTCTCGCCAAACAAAGTGCGGCGTTCGCTGTGCCCGAGCACGACGTAGTGCACAAACAAATCGCGGAGCAGCGCAGCGCTGATCTCGCCCGTAAAAGCGCCGCTCCGCTCCCAATACATGTTTTGCGCGCCAACCTTTATGTTCTGCGCTTTGCCGAGCGCTTCCATCACTTTCGCAATCGCCGTGAACGGCGGCACGATCACCACTTCTACATCGGTGATCTCGCCCAGGTCCAGCAGCATCGACTCGACAAATCGCGCGGACTCGGCCTGCGTCATGTTCATCTTCCAATTGGCGGCGACGATTTTTTTGCGCATATGATTAGATTTCCGGCTAAGGGTTCAGAATTGAAAATAGATGAACGGCGTGTAGTGCGGCGGAACAAATAAAAGCACGACGGCAACAGTGCAACCGTAAGCCGCTGCGAAGACCGGCGCCGGCCACTGTCGCCATGGCTCGGTAAACCATCGGCGAGAATTGAGCCAATGGATGAAGGCCAGTGCCGCGACGACCAAAAGCATCCATCGGTGGAAGTGTTCGTTGCCACTGCCGCGAAAAAGCACGAACTGCTTCAGTATTGTCCCCGCGCGACTGAGATCGTGCGCACGGAAGAAGATCCAGGCAACGCACACCAAATACACGGTAATCGGCCAAGCAAGCCAGCGCATCGCCCGGGTGGCCCACTCGAGACTGGCTGTTAAGCGCATCCACTCGCGATGCACGAGCAGCGCGATTCCATGTAAAGCGCCCCAGATAACAAACGTCCACGCAGCTCCGTGCCAAAGTCCGCCGAGCAGCATCGTGATCATGATATTACGGTAAACAAACCAGCGCGGGCCGCGATTTCCTCCGAGTGGAATGTAAAGATAATCACGTAGCCAACTTGAGAGGCTAATGTGCCAACGCCGCCAGAAATCAGAGATGTTTTGAGCAAAGTAGGGAAACCGGAAGTTGTTCGGTAATTGGTACCCAAGTAGCCGGGCAGCGGCGATGGCCATGTCGGTGTATCCGGAAAAATCGCAGTAGATCTGGATCGCGTAGAACAACACGCCGATCCACGCGCTTCTTGGGGTGAAATTCGCCGGATGAGCAAAGTAGCGATCCGCGATCGGGGCTACTCCATCAGCGATGCACGCCTTCTTAATGAATCCCGACAAAAACAAGAGTACCGCTGCTCGCACATCGACATCGGCAAATTTGCGTGCCGAAACCAGCTGTGGCAGAAAGGTCGTCGCACGGACGATCGGTCCCGCGACCAACGGCGGGAAAAAACTGATGAACAGCGCGAGATCGGCAAAATTCGAAATGGCGCGCTGCCGTCCGCGGTACACGTCGATCGTGTAGCTCATCGAGTGAAACGTGTAGAAGCTGATCCCGACCGGCAGAATAATATTGAGGGTGCTTACGCTCGTAGGTAAGCCAAGCCACGCCAGGAACCCAGACGCCGACGAGACAAAAAAATTGAAGTATTTGAAAAAAACCCGGACGCCGAGATTGGCGCACACGCTCGTGGCAATCCACAGGCGCCGCCACCCCCGGCTCTTGCAGCGCGCGAGCATTCTGCCGACGATGTAATCCACCGTTGTGGACCCGAGGAGTAAGAAGGTGAATTTCCAATTCCAAGCTGCGTAAAAAACATAACTGCAGAGGAGAAGCCACACCTTTCGCGCGGTGTTGTCGCGCATCGTCCAATAGACGATAAACAACAATAGAAAGAACCAGAGGAAGCGAAATTCAACGAAGGACATTGGTGGGTGCAGCAGACGTCGAATTAAGCGACGAGCGGTTGATTTTTAATCACTTGACTTGGGCCTGCCTGTATGAGCTGCGCGAAGTTCACTGCCATGATGCGTGTGAACTCTTCCGCTCCGGATTTGGTCAAATGTTCCCGGTCACGCCGCGCGCTGCTGCGGTACAGGTTGGGATAAGCGCGCGGGTTGTTGAATGTCATGATAACGCCCCCCGGCGGCCCGGGCATTGTTGTCGCCGTAAGCGATGTTAAATTGCGTGGCGCTTGGCGTGACTAAAAGGATTGGCTTTGCCCCAATAGCCCTGACTTTTTGGGCGCACTGGCGATATGCTTCCACCGTATAAGGTGAGATAAATGCGATGGGGGGGTTCGTACCCATTGCGAGCCCGAGCGCGCGCTCGTAGGCCGCAGCCTGACTAGCCGACATTCCCCCTGTTTTCGGGATGTAACCGTCGCCAGCTGCGCCAAGGTACTTTGCGTCCCACTTGCTTATGTCGCGTCCCCCAAAATAGTCGAGAATATCACCGCCCCTTGCGACATTAACAAAATTTCTTTCAAACTGCGCCGTATGAAAAATCAGCTGCTTGTACCTATTTGCCTCGCCTTTCCGGCACAGGATGATATCGCGGAGTTTTTTTAGACTCGGCAGCCAAACCGCGTCTATGCCGACATCCGTGAGTTTTCGTAGAAGGAGCGATGTTCGTTTCCAGTCAGCCCAATAGAGGGCGCGACGGCTAGTTTGGTTTTCGAAGGCCCATTTGGTTTGCAGCTCATCGTATTCAATAAAAACCCACCTCAGGTTGCGAGGCTTCGTGGTTAACAGCTGCTCCAGCACATAAGCGGATTCCGGCAGAAACATCCCGCCGATACCGAAGTTAAAGCTGCGCGTGGGGCTCCCACTCTCGCGCATGACGCCATCGAAAATCGCGGGTGAGATCTGAAAATAGACGCGGCTCGAACCAATGAAGAGTGTGTCAAATTCGTCCTTGTGGGCTGCGAAAAATCGCAGTTTCTGCGAAACCCCATCATCGATCGCCGGAAACGGCAGGATCGCGTGCAGACCCATGCAAGTCAGAAGGAATGCGCCTGCAGCAATGGCCGAATTAGTGAGCGCCCGGAGGAGAGTTCTTCGCTCGGCCGCCGTTGGCGCTCGTAGAGGCTCAACGTTCAAAAGCGAGATCGCGGATCGGACACAGGTTATTTCGTATCGCTGAGCGCGGCGACGCCCGGCAGTTCCTTGCCTTCGAGCAATTCCAAGGAAGCGCCACCGCCAGTAGAGATGAATGTCATTTTGTCGGCAAGTCCGGCTTGTTTTACCGCGGTCACGGAATCGCCTCCGCCGATGATCGTCGTCGCGCCCGACTGGGCGAGCGCTTCCGCAATCGCCATGGTCCCCTCCGCGAAATCGGGAATCTCAAAAATGCCGACAGGCCCGTTCCACAAGACCGTTTCTCCTTGCGCGATTTCCTCCTGATAAAGCGCAATCGTCGCTGCGCCGATATCGACCGCCTGCCATCCATCGCTGATCCCGTGTTTTGGCGAGAGCCGACTAGTATTTCGAATTGTCGCGCCAACGCGAATTTCTTTCGCTTCCACGGCGTCGATCGGAACCAGAAATTTCACGCCCCGTTTCTCCGCCAGGTCGAGAATTTCACGCGCAAGATCGAGTTTATCCGATTCCACACGGCTTGCGCCGACCGGGATTCCCTGCGCCTTAAGGAATGTATTTGCCATGGCGCCGCCGATCAAAATGCTGTCGGCCTTTCCCATCAGCGCTTTCAAAACACCGATTTTGTCGGAAACCTTCGCTCCGCCCAAAATGACGACGAACGGTTTGACCGGTTTATCGAGCCCTTCGCGCAAATGTTTCAACTCTTTCTCCATCAGGACACCCATCGCCGATTTTGCCACAAATTTTGTGATGCCCGCTGTGGACGCATGGGCGCGATGCGCCGCGCCGAACGCATCGTTTACATAAAGATCACCGAGTTTCGCGAG
>Ga0066709_100002185_pt1 | contig 14001 bp, 10 predicted proteins | sample GraSoiAngelo_158_FD_79665 | JGI IMG/M metagenome (GOLD analysis project Ga0066709, IMG submission 79665) | Grasslands soil microbial communities from the Angelo Coastal Reserve, California, USA - 14_1009_16_30cm | ecosystem: Environmental > Terrestrial > Soil > Grasslands | place: USA...
CGTTGCCGGTGTCCCAGATCCAATGCCAGTTGTAGTGAAAGCGATTACGTGTAAACGGCTTCAGCGGTGCAGGGCCGGTCCACAGGTCATAGTTAACGCCGGCAGGGACGGACTCCACCGAAGCGTGCCCAATCGATGCGCGCCACTTGTAGCATAGCGCGCGGGCCATGTAGACATCGCCGATGGTGCCGTCATTCAGATGCTGAATGGCTTCGAGCATGCCGGGGTTTGATCTCGACTGGCTTCCGTGCTGGCAAATTCGGTTGTACTTCTTCACGGCACGCACCAGTTGTCGTCCTTCAAACCAGTTATGCGAGCACGGCTTTTCCACGTAGACGTCTTTCCCGGCCTGGCACGCCCAGATGGCCATCAGCGAGTGCCAATGATTGGGCGTAGCGATGGAGATGGCGTCGATATCTTTGTCCTCGAGCAGCTTGCGAATATCGACGTAGGATTTGGGCTTTGGCAATCCCAGCTTCTCGATATCCCCGAGGCGACGGTTCAACACGTTTTCATCCACATCGCAAAGAGCGGCAATCTCTGTCCCAGGGACACGCGAAAAGCCGTGGATGTGGTCGTTGCCGCGACCCCGCACTCCGCAAATTGCCACCCGGACACGATCATTTGCGCCCATGATTCTTGCGTAGCTGGATCCCGTTACGCCCAAAGCAGTACTGGCTACGCCAGCACTGGTGAGTTTCAGGAAGTCCCGCCGCGAAGCTCTAAGTGCAGACATATAACCTCCATCAAAGCCGATGAAAATGTGCCGACCTTAAGAAACAGTTCTAGCGCCACTGGCTGGTCTTGGCATACCCCTCCTGGGCGCTGCCAGGATCCCTTAAGCAAGCTAATAGTAAGCCAAGAAAGGAAATTCGCGCATTTAGAGTTACTAAAGGAATCGTTTAGGTATTTTACCCACAGGATCAACTCTCAACCAAAGTGGCCTTGAGAAAGCTGGCGATGGATTCCGTCAACTTTCGAGGACACTCGGTGCGCGCCATCGCTAGCGCCAAACTCCTCTTCAGGCAATGACCTTCGACGCGAAACTTCTGAAAGAAGTGCGAACGCCCCCTCAGGGCATGCTCAGGAAGTATCGAGTAGCCAAAACCGGATTCCACCAGGCGCTTGATCGCCTCCGTGTCATCAGCCTCCATTAACACACGCGGAGTCACACCGATCTCGTTGAAAAACCGGTCGATGACCAGCCGCACGTTGCTTCGCTTCGGATAGAGCAGAAATGGGACGTCGGCGAGCTCCGAAGCTCGCAACGAGCCGACATGTCCGCTGCCCACCTTGTTTGCCGAGGGGCGCACCATGAGCAGTTCTTCATCAAAAAGCGGAATAATCCGAAGGCTGGCTTCGGAAACGGGGAGTGAGATGAGCGCCAGGTCAAAGCGGCGGTCGAGCAGGCCAGCAACCATTTCCTCCGTGACACCCACGGTCACGCGAATTTCCGCTTTTGGATAGCGCTTTCGCAGCTGCCTCAGTGGACCGCCCAACTGGTAGATCAAGGTAGTAACGCCGGTCGCAAAATGGAAGGGGCGAACGTCTTTCTCCAGATCGTTTTCAAAGGCCCGCTGGATGTGGCCCATCATCTTCACGACTTCCTTGGCATGCTCAGCGAGGCGCAAGGCCGCCGGAGTGGGAATCAACCGTTTTCCACGCCGTACGAAAAGTTCCGTGTGAAGTTCGTCCGCAAGGTTATGGAGCTGCAGGCTGACGGCGCCGGGCGACAGATGAATCTTTTCCGCCGCGCGGGTCATGCTGGGGGAGTTCATGACCGCGAGGAACAGTTCGAGTTGGTGTACATCCATTTACCTGCTCCCAAAAGGGCCCGCTGCGCACGGGAACGGGCTCGCGCCGGGGGGGCTAGCAACAATGTTTTTCGCATCCGAGAGATGGCGCACCGCATTCTACACTGCGGACATCTCGACTTGCCAACCATACGGTGACTAGAGGCGGGTTGTTTCCAGTTGGTGATCCGTTTTCGTTGTAGCGCAAACAAGTACAAGCCTTTCAAATCCGCGCTTTTCCAATCGGGGAAAAATGATTTCCAATTTGAAAGTGGCGCGGGCTCCTGATATATGTCTTGGTCCGATGATTCTCGAGGCTTTCCAACTCGACGGCAAGAATGCCCTGGTTACGGGTTCTCATAAAGGGCTGGGGGCGGCCATAGCCGTCGCACTAGCGCAGGCGGGCGCGAATGTCGCTTGCCACGGACGCGATCCCAGTCCCGGAAAGTCGTGCGAGGCGATCCGCGCGCTGGGCCGAAAGACATCTTATTTTGCCGGGGACGTTCGAAATGCCGCGGTCTGCGCGGCCTTGATTGAGAAGACGGCCGCCGAATTTGGCTCGCTCGAAATTCTCGTAAACAACGCCGGGACGATCCGCCGCGCGCCCGCGGCAGAATATCCAGCCGAGTACTGGGACGAAGTGATCGCCGTCAATCTCACGTCCGTCTTTCGTCTTTCACAACTTGCAGGTCAGCGCATGCTCCGGCAAGGAAAACCCGGAAAGATTGTAAACATCGCGTCCTTGCTGTCGTTTCAAGGCGGAATTCTGGTGCCCGCTTATGCCGCCGCCAAAGGCGGAGTCGCGCAACTCACAAAGGCATTTTCAAATGAATGGGCGGCCAAAGGGATCAATGTGAATGCGATTGCGCCAGGTTACATGGCGACAGACAATACCGCAGCTCTTCGCAGCGATCCCGTGCGGAGCCGGCAAATCCTTGAACGCATTCCTGCTGGCCGTTGGGGTGATCCGGCGGATATTGCGGGAGCGGCGGTTTTTCTCAGTTCCGCTGCGAGCGACTACGTCCACGGTCATGTTCTCGTAGTTGATGGCGGCTGGCTGGCCCGGTGAAGACCCGCGATTTCGAAGATGACCCTACAAAGGATGTAAACCAAAAATGCGAATCATCGATGGCAAAGTGATTGTTTGCAGTCCGGGGCGGAATTTCGTGACGCTGAAGGTTACCACGGAAGACGGGATCTACGGGCTCGGGGACGCCACGTTAAACGGCCGTGAGCTCGCGGTTGCCAGCTATCTCTCCGACCACGTCATTCCCCTTTTGATCGGGCGCGACGCGCGGCGGATTGAGGACCTCTGGCAATACCTTTATAAGGGTGCGTACTGGCGCCGCGGCCCGGTCACGATGTGCTCGATTGCCGCGGTTGACACCGCGCTCTGGGACATCAAGGGCAAAGCCCTGAATGCGCCTGTCTACCAGTTGTTGGGAGGAGCTTCTCGAGATGCCGTACTGGTGTACGGGCACGCCAGTGGACAGAGCATCGAGGACACCATCAAGGCAGTGTCGGATTACATCAAGCTGGGATACAAGGCCATTCGCGCACAAAGCGGCATTCCCGGGCTTCACAGCACGTATGGTGTCGGCCGCGGCAAACTGTACTACGAGCCTGCAGAAAAAGACGCACCGCTCGAAAACGCCTGGAGTTCGGAACTGTACTTGAATTTTGTTCCGCGATTATTCGAACGGCTCCGGAAAGAATTTGGCGAGGATCTTCCCTTACTGCACGACGTGCATCACCGGCTTACGCCGATCGAAGCGGCACGCCTCGGAAAGAGCCTCGAACCCTTTCACCTGTTCTGGCTCGAAGACCCTGTTCCCGCGGAGTTGCAAGAAAGCTTTCGCCTTATCCGCCAGCACACCACGACGCCTCTGGCGGTCGGTGAAGTTTTCAATTCTATCTACGATTGCCAGCAACTCATCCAGGAGCAACTCATCGATTACATTCGGACCGCGGTTGTACATTCTGGCGGAATTTCGCACCTGCGAAAGATCGCCGGCTTGGCGGAGCTCTATCAGGTGCGGACCGGGTCGCACGGCGCGACCGATATGAGTCCCGTGTGTATGGCTGCCGCGTTGCATTTTGATTTGAGTGTCCATAATTTTGGGATTCAGGAATTCATGCGCCACACGGAAGAGACGGACCGCGTCTTTGCGCATTCCTACAGCTTTTCAGAAGGTGTGATGCACCCGGGCGATGCTCCCGGCCTGGGCGTGGATATCGATGAGGCCCTTGCATCAAAATACCCCTATCGCCGAGCGTACCTCCCGATCAATCGCAAACTCGACGGGACGATGCACAGTTGGTAGACGAATATCGTTCAAAACTGAATCGCACGGGGCCAGTCCCGGCAGTACTTGCGATGGCTCTCTCCGGTCTGTTGAGTGTCGCTGAGTTGGAACTTCAGTTTTTACGGTTTGACTCCAGGGCGGGCAATTCTTATAGTTCGCGATGAATCATTCGCATAGGGGTGTTTCACTGCTTGAGTCAGGTCAATCCGGAGGAGTTCTGATGAGCACAGAGGAGCAGGCCGCGGCGGAGAAAATGATTTTCCGTGGTCCATGTACAGCCGGGATTCAACCAGGGAGTTTGCGAGCGGGAAATCGGCCGCAAAAACTAGTAGCTTTCCTTTCCTACAATGGACCCAGCGCGCCCCACCTGTGCATCCGGCGGCTTGTCGTCAGCGGCGCAAACCACGGGCGAGACGGCCGGTGAACGGGCCTTGACAAACGTTTCCTCTCGCGCCGGCTATTTCCGCTGGGTGATCTGCGCCCTCCTGCTGCTCGGCACGACAAAGAACTACATGGATCGCTGGGTCCTCTCGGCGCTGAAAACTACGCTGCAGCATGACCTCGGCTGGAACGACATCAATTACAGCAACCTAGTGTTTGCATTTCAGGCGGCTTACGCAGTCGGCATGCTCGTTGTGGGCAGATTTATCGATCGCTTCGGCACGCGTTTGGGTTATGCCATCGTGATGATCTTTTGGAGCCTCGCTTCCATGGCTCACGCGGCCGGAAGTTCATTCTCCAGTTTCCTGATCGCGCGATCGGCGCTGGGCTTTGGAGAGTCGGGAGTGTTCCCGGCCAGCATTAAAGCCGTCGCGGAATGGTTTCCCGCAAAGGAGCGAGCGCTGGCCACTGGGATTTTCAACGCGGGGACAAATGTGGGGGTAATTCTAGCAGGGCTGACCGTTCCGTGGATCACCGTACACTTTGGGTGGCGTTGGGGCTTTGTGATTATCGGCTCGCTCGGCTTTGCTTGGCTCGCCTTGTGGCTTCTGCTTTATCAAAAACCGGAGGAGCATCCACACTGTTCCGAGGCCGAGCTCCATTACATCCGGGGCGATACGCCGCAGCCGGTGGCGAAGATCAAATGGTCGCATCTCCTGCCGTACCGGCAGACCTGGGCGTTCGCCTCCGGGAAATTCCTGATCGACCCGATCTGGTGGTTCTATCTTTTTTGGGTGCCCGATTTTCTCGAACGCCGGCATGGGGTACACCTGGCACAAATTGGGCTCCCGATCGTTGTGATATATCTCATTTCCGATGTCGGGAGTGTAGCCGGAGGGTGGCTGTCTTCGTTTTTGATTCGGCGGGGAATATCCGTGAACGCGGCACGCAAGATCGCCATGCTGGGATGCGCGATCAGCATTGCCCCCATCGTGTTTGCTTACCGCGTGTCCGGGTTGTGGCCGGCGGTGTCGCTGATTGGTCTGGCTGCCGCGGGCCATCGGGGCTTTTCCGCAAATCTGTTCACGCTGACTTCCGATTTGTTTCCGTCGCGGGCGGTGGCTTCCGTCGTCGGGATCGGCGGAATGGCGGGGGCGGTGGGCGGGATGCTCATCGCCAAAATCGTGGGCTATGTTTTACAGTGGACCGGCAGTTACATGGTTCCGTTCTTGATTGCCGGCTCCGCGTATTGGGTGGCGCTTGCCATGATCCACATTTTGGCTCCCAGGCTGGAGCCAGCTAGGATAGATTGAGAAACCCAGCTGCGAGTCTGGATACATTCCGGGGAATACGCGGATGACAATTCTCCATTGGCAGGGGCGCCCGAGGTGAGGGCATGGGGTTGACGATCAAGCCGAAGAAAGAATGCCGCTGGGAGCTGGTCAGTTTGGGCGAGGTCATGGTGCGGCTCGACCCGGGCGACCGGCGCATTCGGACGGCGCGAACCTTTGAAGTGTGCGAAGGCGGCGGGGAATACAATGTGGCGCGCGGGCTGAAGCGTTGTTTCGGCCTGGACACCGCGGTCGTCACGGCGTTCGCCGATGACCCTGTGGGCAGACTTCTTCAGGACCTCATTTACCAGGGAGGCGTGGACCAGTCGCTGGTGCGCTGGGTGGAACACGATGGCGTGGGGCGCGCGGTGCGCAACGGCCTCAATTTTACGGAGCGCGGCTTCGGTGTGCGTGCAGCGCTGGGAAGTTACGATCGCGGGCACACCGCGGTCTCCCAGTTGAAGCCGGGGGACGTCGATTGGGATCAGATTTTTGGAAAACAGGGTGCGCGCTGGTTTCATACCGGCGGCATCTTCTGCGCCCTTTCGCCGACGACGCCCGAAGTTACCTTGGAAGCCGTCGAGACAGCGAGGCGGAACGGCACGGTCGTTTCCTACGATCTGAACTACCGCGCGTCCTTATGGAAGTCTCACGGCGGCAAAAAACGGGCGCAGGACGTCAACCGCCGCATCGCGCCGCACGTCGACGTCATGCTCGGCAATGAGGAAGACTTCACGGCGGCGCTTGGCTACGACGTGCCGGGAATGGATGAACATCACTCCACGTTCGAAGTCGAGGGTTTCAAGCAAATGATCGCGAAGGTGTTGGAGGATTATCCGTTCAAGGTTGTCGCCACCACGCTCAGGAAAGCTAAGACCGCGACTTTGAATGATTGGGGTGCGATTTGTTATTGCGATGGCAAGTTCTATCAGGCAAAAAACCGCGAGAATCTTGAGATTTTCGACCGCGTCGGAGGAGGCGATTCCTTTGCTTCCGGCCTGATTTACGGATTCCTGGCGGGACAAGATCCGCAGTGGTCGGTGGAATGTGGCGCCGCCCACGGGGCGCTCGCCATGACCACCCCGGGAGACACTTCCATGGCCACCTTCGAGGAGGTCATGCAAGTGATGAAGGGAGTCGGGGCACGCATCGCGCGCTGACGAGGAAGTGCCGGAGAAAAGGAGACCGCCAATGGACAAGCAAAGGGTCCGCGATCGGATCATTGAGATTGGAATCGTACCGGTCGTCCGCGCGTCGTCGCCGGGCGAAGCCCGGATCGCGGCCGATGCCATTTGTAAGGGAGGCATTCCCATCGTAGAAATCACCATGACCGTGCCGGGGGCCCTGGACGTCATCCGCGAACTGGCAAAAAATGATGCTTCGGATGTCCTTGTCGGAGCCGGAACCGTGCTCAACGCGGAAGCGGCGCGCCGGTGCCTGGATGCCGGAGCACAGTTCCTGGTTAGTCCGGGGTTGAACCTTCAGACTGTCGAACTTGCGGTGCGGGAAGGGAAGCTGATCATGGCCGGGGCTTTGACGCCCACGGAAGTCATTACCGCCTGGGAGGCTGGCGCTGACTTCGTCAAAGTCTTCCCATGTGGCCAGGTAGGTGGCGCGAAGTACATCAAGGCCCTAAAGGGCCCGCTGCCGCAAGTTCCGCTTGTTCCGACCGGAGGCGTCAACCTGAACACCGCGGCTGAATTCATCGAGGCGGGCGCCGCGGCGTTGGGCATCGGCGGAGAATTGGTGCAGGCCGACGCTCTGAAGTCAAACAAGCCGGAAATCGTGGTTGAGAATGCGCGGAAATTCCTGGCGATCGTAAAGCAAGCGCGAGCTCAAATGGCGTCCTCAGGTATCGCTGCCAAGAGCAGTCACTGATACAAGTTTACAGGTCTGGCTGCGCTGGGCGCAGGGTGTCTATTGATTGACGCCGCTGGCCAGAATCCCGCCGTCAACCACCAACAAATGGCCGGTCACGAAACTGGCGGCATCGGAAGCGAGAAAAACCGCGGCGCCCGCCAGCTCTTCGATCTTACCGAACCTTCGCATCGGCGTGCGCATCAGGAACTCCCGGCCACGCTCGGTTCCATCGAGCAGAGCTGCATTCAAGTTCGTGCGCAATACCCCAGGAACAAGGGCATTGACACAAACTCCTGTGGTCGCCCATTCGACTGCCAGCGTCTTGGTGAGGGAAGCAACGGCCGACTTGCTGGCTCCATAGGCGGCAACCTCAAACAGCCCCACGAACGAAGAAAGCGATCCAATATTGATAATCCGGCCATAACGCTTCTCAATCATGTGCCGGCCGAAGATCCGGCAGGCGCGCAGAGTCCCGTACAGGTTCGTTTCCAGGATCGCGTTCCATTCGGCCTCCGGAAAATCGAGCGTGGGCATTCGTTTCGTCCGGCCGGCACAGTTCACGAGGATTTCGACGCTGCCAAATTCGGAGCATGCCGATTGGAGGAGCCGTTCGATGCTGCGGTTATCCGTAACATCACAAGTCTCGGCAAGCGACCGCCGCCCGAGCCCCACAACTTCCGCTGCCGCGGCTCGTACCTGTTCACCGCGGCGGCCGGTGGGCACGACATTCGCCCCAGCCTGGGCCAGACCGCGAGCGAGCGCTAGTCCGATGCCGCTGGTTCCGCCGATCACCACCGCCGTTTTGTTTGTTAGATCCAGAAGCGGATGACCCATGGAGCGCTCCTAGAGATTCGCAGTTGCCTAGGACACCAAGCGAAACGCCGGGTCCAATTGTAATGTCAGACGTGCGTTCCGACTGTTGAGTATTGCTAAAGAGATTGTTTACCAGCGTTGATTTGGCACCGCGCCAATGCAAAAGCCGGCCATCAGCACAAAGACAACAATGACGCCGGAAGCTTGACAGTATTCGAACGCCAATGAACGTGCCGCAAGAGTTTGCCGTACGCTCGGATGTTCCGGCCGGTCCAATTTCAAATTGCGTCCTTCTTGATCTTGCGGAGCAGGCTGGTGCGAATTTCTACTCGCCGTAGGGAACCCAGATGTTTTTCACCTGCACGGTGTGGTCGAGGAACCAGCGGCCTTCGCCTTGTTTCACGTCGAACCAATCGATGGCGCGGCCTTCGTTGGTGAACACCTGCTTCAGATTTCCAACCGAGAGAGTTTTCACCGCCGCGGCGCCGGCTTCATCCGTAAAACACCAAACAGCGTCGACGTCGTCGTGTTCGGCGAGCGTCTTCATCAGGTCCGCAGTGCGGCCGGTAACTATGTTTACGACGCCATCGGGTAGATCGCTGGTTTCGAAGACCTGATAGAGGTCGCTGGTGATCAGCGGATATTTTTCCGACGGGATGGCGATGACCGTGTTGCCCGTTGCAATGGCCGGCATCGCCAGAGAAATGAATCCCAGCAACGGGACATCGGAAGGGCAGACGACGCCCACCGTTCCGACCGGTTCTTTCATTGCCAGCGCGACGTTGCGGAAGGGCGGGTTATGCACCGCCCCGTCGTACTTATCGGCCCACGCGGCGTAGGAAAAAATGCGTTCGATCCCGAGGCGGACTTCGGCTTCCGCTTGCTTCTTGCCGACCACGGCGGCCAATCGGCCGGCGATTTCTTCACGCCTCTGTGAAAGGTTCTCCGCAATGTAATAGAGTACCTGCGCCCGATTGTGCGCCGTTGCTTTGCCCCAGCCTTCCGCTTTGCGCGCCGCTTCGACGGCGTTGCGAATGTCCTTGCGGTTGCCAAGCGGCGCTTCTCCAAGCAAACGCCCGTCCGCGCCGTGCACTTCGATGCTGTAGCCCGAATCAGGCCGCGCCTGCTTGCCGCCAATGTACAGCTTCACGGTGCGATCAATCGGGGGAGCCGCGAAATCGGAGGGCTGCTCCGGCGGCTGATCCATCGCGAGAGGCGTGGTATGTAGCGGTGGCGCGTTCTTAAACCACGCGGGTTCGATATATTCGAGAAGGCCCTCGCGCCCACCCTCGCGTCCATAACCGCTCTCACGATAGCCACCGAAACCACAGGCGGCGTCAAAGAGATTCGTGCAGTTGACCCAAACCACGCCGGCTTTGAGCTGCGCCGCAACGTGCAGTGAAGCGTTGATGCTCTCGCTCCACACGCAGGCGGCCAGACCGTAAACCGTATTGTTAGCGAGCTCCACAGCTTCGCGCGGGGTGCGGAACGTCATCGCGGCAAGCACCGGGCCGAAAATCTCCTGCTGCGCCACTACGGAAGTCGGATGAACGTTGCTCAACAACGTCGGCGGAAAATACAGCCCCTGCGATGGTACGGGAATGGAAGGCTGCCAGCAGGCTGCTCCTTCAGCGACGCCTTGATCAACCAGCCGCTGGATGCGTTCGAGCTGCACGCGTGCCACGATGGCGCCAATGTCGATGGCTTTATCGAGCGGCGGGCCGATGCGCAGCGTGTTCATGCGGTCCTGAATCTTGCCGATCAACTTGTCCGCGATACTCTCCTGCATCAGCAGGCGCGAACCGGCGCAGCAAACCTGTCCCTGGTTGAGCCAGATGCCGTCGACCAGGCCTTCCACGGCACTATCCAGGTCGGCGTCCTCAAAAATGATAAAGGGAGACTTGCCACCGAGCTCCAGTGAAAGCTTCTTGTGGCTTTCTGCGGTAGCCTTGCGAATCGCGCGACCCACTTCCGTCGAACCCGTGAAGGCAATCTTATCGACGCCGGGATGCCTCACCAGCGCTTCGCCGGTCGATCCATCGCCGGTGACGATGTTCACGACCCCGGCGGGGAGGCCGACCTCCTGGCAGATGTGCGCAAATGCGAGCGCCGTCAGGGGAGTAAATTCCGCGGGCTTCAGCACCACCGTATTCCCCGTGGCGAGCGCGGGGGCAATCTTCCACGCCAGCATGAGCAAAGGAAAATTCCACGGGATGATTTGACCTACGACGCCGCAAGCGGTGTATCCCGGGAATTCCTGCTCGAGCAATTGGGCCCAGCCCGCATGGTGATAAAAATGCCGCGCTACCAGCGGAATATCGATGTCCCGGCTTTCACGAATCGGCTTGCCGTTGTTCAGTGTCTCAAGAACCGCCAGCCAGCGCGAATGTTTCTGTACCTGCCGCGCCAGTGCATAGAGATAGCGCGCACGCGCATGCGAAGTGAGGGACTGCCATGCCGGCAAAGCAGCCCGCGCCGCCTTCACCGCGCTATCGACATCCGCCGCCGATCCTTGCGCCACGGTCGCGAGTTTTTCACTTGTGGAAGGATCCATTGTGTCGAAATAAGTCCCTGCCGTGGGTGCCTGCCACGCGCCATTGATGAAATGTCCGAAGCGTCCGTCGTGACGGTCCAGCCATCGAAGAGCCTCGCGCGGATCCTCAAGAGCAGGGCCGTACTCCATGGTCATGAATTTCTCGACGATGCTCATTCGCTTCTTCTCGCTTCTCTCGTCATCAAACCAGGATTCTCCCGCCTATGCAGTTGGATGGCGATACTCCGCCGAATAGCGTCCGGTGGCATGGTGCTCCAACTGCCGCTCGATATCCGCCAGCATGCCGCTGACGCCAAACCGGAACAGCTCCGCTTTGAGCCACGAATCGCCGAGTTCCCCCTTCATGAGAGCAAGCCAGTCGAGCGATTGCTTCGCCGTGCGAATGCCGCCCGCTGGTTTGAAGCCCACCGCCATTCCAGTTTCCTGCGCGTACTCGCGAATGGCCCGCGTCATGACCAGGCTCACGGGAAGCGTCGCGTTGACGGCTTCTTTGCCTGTCGATGTCTTGATGAAGTCCGCTCCGGCCATCATCGCCACCATGCTGGCGCGCGCCACGTTGCGCAGTATCAGCAAATCACCCGTGCCTAGGATCACCTTCAGATGCGCAGGCCCGCAAGCGTTTTTGAACGCGGCGATTTCCTCGTAAAGCGCCTGCCATTTTCCGCCGAACACGTGCGCGCGTGTGATGACCACGTCAATTTCGTCGGCGCCGGCTTCCACCGAGCGACGAATTTCCGCGACGCGTTCTTGAAACGGAGAAAGACCGGCGGGAAACCCCGTGGAGACCGCGGCAACATGAATGCCGCTGCCTTCGATGGCGCGCCGCGCGGTTTCGACGAATGTGTGATAAACGCAGACGGCAGCGACTTTGATATTTAGGCTCTCAATGCCGAGCTTCTCGACCAGCTCCTGCTGAATAGGTTGTCGCGCTTTAGCGCACAATCGGCGAACACGCTCGTCGGTGTCGTCGCCGGAGAGTGTCGTCAGATCCATGCAGGTGATGGCACGCAGGAGCCAGGCTGCCTGCCAATCCTTCTTTACCGTTCGCCGTGTGCCGATGGTTTGCGCGCGGCGCTCGACAGCGCTGGTGTTCACGCGTACCGCGTTCACCCAATCCAAATTCAGCTGGACACCGCGGTTGGGCTGGAGATCGCGCCCGGCGTAAATGGCAATGGCAGTATCATAAGGTGAAATCGGGCTTCGCAGAGCCTGGCGATCCAGGCTAGTGGAGTTGTCGATCCGGAGGTTGTCGCCGAAAGTCATGGAATTTTTCAACGCCTACGGCGGAGCGATCAGGAAAGCCCTATCTTAGCACTTTGACAAAGCCCGTTTACAGGCGCGCGCCGCGATTCCGCCACTCCTTCTCGAATTCCGCCCGGTTGCAAAAGGACTTTTGAGTCCCCACCTTGGTTGTGGAAAGAGCAGCGTAGAGATTTGCGCGGGGTAAAGCTTCCGCTTCCGGCAAACCTTCGCTCAGAAAAACCGCAAAGCTGCCAATGAAAGCATCGCCCGCGCCGGTGGTGTCTACGGCTTGGACTTTAAATGCAGGAACCAGCTCCGTCCGGTCCGGTCCCGCCGCCAAAGCGCCGCGCTCGCCCAAGGTAATGACCACGCGACGCATTCCCTGGTGCAAGAGAAACTCCGCGCAATTTCTTGCATCATCGATCGATTCCACCGGCATTCCCGTGATCGCTTGGGCTTCGCTCTCATTGGGGACGAAATAGTCCGCGGCGCCGCCTTCCTTGTAGTCAACCGGCTGTGCCGGGGCGGGATTGACGATGCAGCGGATGCCGTTGGCTTTAGCAAACTTCACGGTGTGGTAGACGGTGGGTAACGGAACCTCAAACTGCATGATGATGGTGTCTGCCTTGCGCAGAAGGGTCGCGGCGGCATCCACATCTTCAGGCGAAAGCGTGTCGTTTGCGCCCTTCACGACGATGATGCGATTTTGGCCGCTCGGTTCCACAAAGATCGGGGCAACTCCGCTGGAAACTCCCTCGGCGATGCGCACGAACGTCGCGTCAATCCCCTGCGCTTCAAAGTTCTTAATGGTTGCGGGCCCGAAAAGATCGTTCCCGACTTTTGCCACCATGCCCACGTGCGCTCCGCAGAGACGCGCCGCAGCCGCCTGATTGGCGCCTTTTCCGCCGAAGCCGAGATCGAACTTCTTGCCGAAGATGGTTTCCCCTGGCCGCGGGAACACGTCATTGAACGTAGTAAGGTCCACGTTGGCGCTGCCCACAACCACAATGAAGGATGGCTTGGCCATCATTTCGCCTCTAGTGAATCTGCGCGCGGATTATATAAGAACCCGGCCACGGAACCGCATAAACTCTCGATTGCGAAACGAACTGTCTCGCCGTTGGCCTCCCGTGAGGATAATGCGGCAAGATTCTCCGCCAGGCCCTTGACAGGTTCCCTTACGGTGAGTACAAGCAGCGGCAGTGATGAAACCGCACCATGCCCAGGGTTCTTGAACCCGAAGAAAAAAGACGAATTGATTGACCTGCAAAGGAGTCGCAGACTTATGTTTGTTCCTCACACTTTCGCCATAGCTCTTCTAATGATATTCACCAGTGCGGTCTGTTGGGGCTCCTGGGCCAACACCTATAAAGGCGTAAAGAACTACCGTTTCGAATTGTTTTACTGGGACTATGCTCTTGGCATTTTCCTGATCGCGGTCGCGTTGGCTTTTACGATGGGCAATACTTCGAACAATGCCTCGAGTTTTCTGAACAACATTCGCACGGCGGATCGCTCGAATTTCATCTACACGCTTGCCGGCGGCGCTGTCTTCAACCTTGCGAATCTCCTTCTTGTCGCGGCGATCGACATGGCCGGTCTGGCCATCGCTTTTCCGGTTTCGATCGGCATCGCCATGGTAGTCGGCGTCGTTTCGAGCTACGTGCTGCAACCGAAAGGGAATGCGGCATTGCTGGCAGCCGGCGTCGCGTGCGCCGTTA
>Ga0066709_100002187_pt1 | contig 14000 bp, 13 predicted proteins | sample GraSoiAngelo_158_FD_79665 | JGI IMG/M metagenome (GOLD analysis project Ga0066709, IMG submission 79665) | Grasslands soil microbial communities from the Angelo Coastal Reserve, California, USA - 14_1009_16_30cm | ecosystem: Environmental > Terrestrial > Soil > Grasslands | place: USA...
ACCACAATCATCGCAGGCTGGGTAAATTGAGTCTGCGATAGCTGCTTATTAGGATCCTCAAGGCAAAGGTTCTTGATGGAATAGCCTAACTCGCTATCGGCCATCTCCGTCATGGCGGGAAACTGGTCAAACAAATCACGCCCCATGCCAGGCCTCTGCGAGCCTTGGCCAGGGAAGACATAGATTCGGCTCATCGGGAACTCTCGGGAATTCTCAAGGCAAGAGGGGCCCCCAGGTCACGACCTGGTCAACCTTCTGACTACTTTGAGATCGGCGATGGTGTCCATAATGTCGGCTGGCACTTCCGCAGCAATGGACAGTGTTTTTCTCACCGCCTTGCTTTGATTGCGCAATAAATCACGCATGGCCCCGTCTCTTCTTTTCTTAGCGGATTTATCACGCTCATCAGTGTAAGTATCGAAGCCCTCTTTCACTGCCTTCGCCACGCGCCGGGCGCTATCAGTCCACCCTTTTTCCAATTCCTGGATAGTTCGCAGGTTGCGTGAATACTTCTTTTTCTTCTTGGGCTTCACTACGATTGGAGTTGACTGGCCAGGGATCGTCTGAGCGACATCAGGGTTTTGCCGTTCCGTTTCCTTTTGATTTTGATTGACAGCCATTTCTCTCTCCTTTTCTCTGCTGCACTTTTTTACTTACAGAAATAAGGGCACGAGCCGCGGGAATGAGCTTCACACTGTTCCAGAACACCTTCACAACTTTGGCTCTCTTCCAGAACCGGAGTTGAGAGTGTCACTAGTTTAACCAGGGTTCAACATATACAACACTCGATGCTGAGTCAACTGATCTTAGCAAAGAATCTGCACGCCCAACTTTTTGCGGCCGCGCGATCAGGAGGCCAGCTTGTTGGAGGATGCAAATTCTTCCGCAATACCTTGTAATTGCAGAAAACGCTGACACAATATCGAGGCTGCACCGCTCATCAGCATATGGGCTATTTCGTCGACATGGCGATTACGCCAATCTTCATATCGGGTTCCCTTGACCCACTGATTAAAGGCGCCCATGGCTGGACCGCAATGGATCTGAAAATCGACCTTCTGATCGGCGATTCCCTTGAGCGCCAGCCGGTTGGAATGAACGAAATACCAACGGAGAATCAAAGCCAGTTTTTGCTTGGGGTTCTTTTCAGCTTTTTCTATTTGTTCGGGTGCCACGGACAGATAAAAGTCCTTGGTCTCTTTGTAGACTTCCTCAAAACTTCGCTTGAAGTACCGGCTTTCTATCTGGGCCCGAGTTTTTTCGTCGATCTGTTCCAGCGAGTCATATTGTCTGTAGAGCTCATAAAGCTTGTTGGCACGAGCCGGAAAGAAGAGCCCTTTTTTAAGAACCTGAACCTTAGCCCCTATTTCAAACATGTCACCGGCTGGGGCCATCTCAGTATCTTGCACATTGGCCGCGGCCAGTAAATCTTTGGCCAGATCACTGGTGCCGGCTTCAACGGTACACTGATTGATGGAGCCGGTGAGAACGAAATCGGCCCCGAGTATGAAAGCGGCCGCGACGGCGTGGGGAGTGCCGATACCACCAGCGGCGCCGACTCGAATTCGCTCAGCGTACCGATGTTGGACCATGGCCTCATCGCGCAGCCTCAACATGACAGGCATCAATGCAAAGGCGACTCCATTGTCCGTGTGCCCAGCAGAATCTGCTTCCACGCAAACATCTTCTGACATGGGTATGTGTCGGGCCAGGGCAGATTCTTCGAGGGTAATGCTGCCGGCATCCAGGAGCTTCTGAACGATCCTTTCAGGCGGGGGGCTCAAGAACTGGGTCGTCACCTCCGGCCGCGACACTTTGGCCAATACCTTATTCGGGATTACGATGCTGCCGTTTGGAGCTTTCGAAATTCCTCGAAGGCGGTAGCGAACAAGGCTCGGAGTGATTTGGGTATAAGCTGCAGCCTCCACGCGGTGGATCCCGCGGCGGAAGTAGAGATCAACTGTAGCGTCCTCGAGCTCAGGTTTGATCAGGTTGCACAACAAATTCATACCGAATGACTCAACTCTACTCAGAGCTCCCTGAATTTTCAAAATGGCCTCATCAATGCGTGCGAGACTGAGACCCCCAGTTCCAAAGTAACCCAGCAGCCCTGCCTTGCCCATGCGTATCACCAGATCTGCCGAAGCGATGCCTTTATACATCGCTCCGCTTACATAGGCATAGCGTACCCGGTGTTGTTTCCGAAATTCGCTACTTCCGAGCGTTTCAGAGGAAATGGCAGGGTGCTGAACAGCCGGCTCATCCTGGCCACCCATTGCCCGTTGCCCCGTGTCTAGCATGATCGCGTCTGACTTAAGTCTTAAGGTGACGGCGGAAATCATTTCTCGTTGAGAACAACTCTCCGCCATTCGGCTTTGATTCCAGTATGCTAAGTCAGGAGGAGCCGTTTGTCGAGCCTTATCTGGGAAAATGAATACCAAAAGCAGGTGAAATCGGCGTTATCAGAAGTGAAAACCGGTACTGGGCCAGTTAATGGGGGAATTTCGCCGGTAGGGCAGATGCTCCGCCATCCACCGCCGGTTAATGTGGAGCATTCACCCTCGTGCGCCTGAAAGCGTGTTTGATCGGAGAGGTGAAAGCCCTCTTCAGGTAAACGCTCTCCGGCCAGTAACCGACTGCAATTGCATCCGTCCGCGAGGCGGAGTCGGGAGTCCGCCAGTCGGCGGAGGGGTAAGCAATCCATCCGTAGGATAACAAACTCGATCCGGTCTGTCAGCGGCGGTGAGCCTGCTAGGGAAAGGTCAAGCCTAGACCCGCCGAAGAGGCGGGAGACAACCCAAACCCAAAGAAACTTCGCGCGGGTAGCAATATGGCGGAACCTTCGTCAACTTCTTCTTTCGAGATGTAAATGAAAAAGGTCGCGCTGGGTTGTAAGCAAGCCGGGAAAGAATTTTAGAGCGACCTCGGAAGGGTTGAAATGAAACGGACGCGTCGGTTATTTTGAAAGCCTTAGGATGACAACGGACTTCTCTGTTCCTTGAAATGGTTCTTCACCATTCGGTTTTTTGATTCCGGTATGCCAAATCAGGAGTATCCTTTGTCGAATCTTATCTGAGAAAATGGATGTCATAAGCAGGTGAAACGGGGGTTATTGGAAGTGAAAATGGATGTTATTACCAAGTGAAAATGTCCCCTTTTTTAGCAAATGAAATGTCCGCTTGAGTTAAAAAGAGAAAATTGTTTTGTAAATAAAATAGCTCGCCGTAGGGCCTGTGGGAAAGTGGAGCCCGGCTCCCCTTGGCCGCTGTGGGAAAGGGGAGAGGCCGGTGGGAAACCGCCCTGGAGGCCAGCTTTGGGGCGCTGGGGTTTCCAGGCGGTTTTCCATGGGCCGAAACGCTTTTCCATAGCGGCAGAGACGGGATCCACTTTTCCATCAGGCCACCCGTCGCTTCCCGTGGATCCGTAGAGGAACCCCCCCCGCCGTGTAACGGCCCACCGTGTGGAAGACCTTTGACAAAGATGCCAACGGCTATGTTCCCGGAGAGGGTATAGGCGTGCTCCTTTTGCAGCCTTTGGAACAGGCCCTCGCTGATGGAAATCAGATTTATGCCATGCTCAAGGGTTCGGCTGTCAACCACGGTGGCCGTGCCTTGTCATTGACAGCCCCTCGGGTCGAAGCGCAGCGGGACGTTCTGCTCCAAGCTTATGAAGATGCTGACATCAATCCCGAAACGATCACTTATCTTGAAGCGCATGGCACAGGCGCCTCTCTTGGCGATCCCATCGAGGTGGAAGCGGTCACCCAAGCGTTTCGGTGCTACACGGGATCGAAGGAGTTTTGTCGGATTGGTTCCGTCAAGACAAACATCGGTCACCTTGAGGCGGCAGCTGGAATTGCAGGGCCATCAAAGTCCTGTTGATGATGAAGCACCGGGTCGTTCCGAAAACCCTCAACATCAAAACGTTGAACCCGATGATTGACTTTACGAACTCGCCCTTTAAAGTGGCTGATCGACAGACTCCCTGGAACTCTCCCGCGGGATATCCTCGCCGCCCAGGTGTCAGTGCTTTCGGCTTTGGCGGAGTTAATTGCCATGTTGTGCTGGAGGACGGGCCGCAGCCTCAGAGAGCGAGTCACCTGGCAGGAGAGGCCACAACGGAGGCGGCCAGCGAGCACTACCCCTTCCTGTTGTCGGCAAAGACGGATCTTAGCCTGACCAGACTGCTCAGGAACTGGGTGAGGTTTGTGGAAAGTGAAGAGTTCAGCGGACTGAATTTGGCAGACGTTTGTCGAACTCTGATGGTTGGTAGAGAGCATTTCCAGGTTCGCTTTGGAGTTTGCGTACACAGCAAATCGAAACTTAAGACGGTCTTGAGTTGGCCGCTAGCGACGAGTTTCTGATGGACGAAACACATGGGTGGGTGCTGAAGGTCGGAGGAATCCGTGCGATCGATCCGGAGCTCGTCAGGCCGGCGTATGAAAGGCTTGGCCTGTTCAGGACGGCTTTTAACCAATGCGAACAAGAGCTGGCCCAGATGACAGACACCCGGGAGCCGTTGCAGGGGGTAAGAACCAACAGGCCGATAGGGGCTGAGTATCAGAAGAGTTTTGACTTCGCTGTGCTTTATGCGCTGTCACGGCAGTTTATGGTGCTCGCAGCTACACCTGAGCTGATTGGGACAGACCTGGCCGGTCAACATGTGGCTCTATGCCTAAGCGGCATGATGAGCATTAGTCAGGCTTTGCGGATGCTTTTGGAGCCAGAAAGTGCCAGCCAGCTCATATTGGAACGGCCTCGAGTGCCCTTCTACGATCCAGTTCACGAAAAAATACTCCAGCCCTTCCGCCTCAGCCCTGACTATCTGAACTCCTTGGTAAACCAGACAACACTCGACCATCCCTTCCCGCAGCCCCTGGTGGATCAAGCCAAGCTGCTGGCAAACAGCCAATATTCCTTCAAGAATATCTGGATGAGTGGAATGAATGTCTTGGTCTGGAAGGCCTCGACGTTTATCAAATGCTAAACGAGGAGTCACAGCAAGACAGAGATGATGCATCACGGGCTCACAGGTTGCTGCTCCTCGTCGTTGTGAGTAGCAGACCATTGAAGACTCCGGATATCGACCTTCGGAGTTCCGCGGCTCGAAAGCGGGACTTCACGTTGGCGTATGCAATGACGATTACAGCAGATTAATCGACGAACAGGTAACGAACGCCGAAGTGCTGACGGCGACTGGCACCTTCTTCTCCATCATAGCAAACCGGGTGTCCTATTTCTTGGACTTACTGGCCCCAGCATTGCCATCGATACGGCCTGTTCGAGCTCTCTGGTGGCGATTCACCAAGCCGTCAGGGCGATTCAAGACGGAGATGCCGAGTTGGCACTGGCTGACGGGGTGAACCTCTGCTGCCCGCTGAAGCCCTACATTTTGTTCAGTAAAGCCGGCATGCTGTCACCTGATGGTCGCTGCAAGACCTTTGACAAAGATGCGAATGGCTATGTCCGGGGAGAAGGAGTGGGTGCAGTATTTCTGAAAAGCCTCGAAACGGGCCATCGCGGACGGTTTCCATATTTACGGGGTGATCAAGGGCTCGGCCGTCAATCACAGTGGATTCACTACCTCGCTGACCGCTCCGAATCCCAGCGCTCAGACCGACCTACTGATGGCAGCGTATCAGAACGCTGGAGTGCGGCCTTGGACAGTGAGCTATATCGAAACGCATGGCACTGGCACGGAATTAGGAGATCCGATTGAAGTCAACGGCCTCAAAAAGGCATTCGAACGACTGGGGGAGCGGTTCAAGGACCATGGTGCTGGCTCAGAGCATTATTGCGGCATCGGGTCAGTAAAAACCAAGATCGGGCACCTGGAATCTGCCGCTGGCATTGCCGGTGTGATCAAGGTATTGCTGGCCATGCAGCACAAAACCTTGCCAGCTTCCATTAATTTTCAGGAAATTAATCCATACATAGACCTCAAGGGCAGCCCCTTCTATCTGGTGCAGCAAACTCAGAAGTGGGAGGTGATAAAGGATAGCCGGAATGAACCCCTCCCGCGAAGAGCCGGTGTAAGTTCCTTTGGAATCGGCGGCGCTAATGCGCATGTTGTGTTGGAAGAATATGGGCAGTCTGAGCAAAAGACTGAATCCAGTCCGGCGGCGGAAGAAGCTGAGGAGGTCATTCTGCTCTCTGCCGAGAGAGAAGACCGGCTGATGGGTTATGCGGAGAGCTTGCTGGAATTCCTAGAGAGCACGGAAGTGGGGCGGTGTGACAGGTTACGAGACGTGGCTTACACCCTGCAGGTGGGCCGTAAGCCGTTTGACCATCGCCTGGCTGCGGTTGTCCGGAACAAGGAAGAACTCTTCACAAAGCTTCAGGCTTTCCTACAGCACAAGCAAATGGTCGGCCTTTTTGTTGGTAGTCCAGCTCGGCGGAGCCCGCTGAGTCAAATCGCTCTCGGTGCCGACCACGCCCGGATCCTTTCCAATCAAACAATCTATTCGCTTTCACTCAGCGGTGGCGCGGAACTCGGCAGCCCTGTGGACCCTGGTCATACTCCTATCCTCGTCGCGAAACGGTTGGCATACTCAGTTCCTTTAAAGATTCCGGTGAGGAGTGGGATATCCTTGAGGTTAAGCCAGGAAAATATGTGCTCGGGCTGCGTTACTATCGGTGGACGGAGCATGTCGAACTCCCAGCGATTCAAGGAGACGGGAATGACCTCGTTGCAGCCAAGGTGGTTCCTCGCGATATTAATAATTTCTACAGTGATTTGATCAACCGGCGTAACTTTTTCTACTACGCCTTGCACTTTTACGTCTATACCATGTTACGATTTCGACGTATGTTGCCAAGTGGTTTCGTCGAGCGACAGTACGCCCCTGTGGGCAATCCGGAAACTAAGTATCTCTATGGGACAGTTCAGGCAGGTTGACCATCTGCAGTTCAAAGCGCCGCCAGCGGTGCTTCGAGACTATGACATCTATCTCACAATCTATTCTCGCCTTAGCTTGCCCGTCGTCTGGCGCCAAATTAGTAACTCTGAGGAATCCATCAGTCCGGTTAAGAGCTTTTATCTCATCAGGATTCATCCTAGGTGCCCCGAAGCCAGTGACTGGAAGACCGAAATCCAGCGGCAATTTGCCTTTTGCATCCAAAATCTATTGCCCAAAACACGGAAGGGAGGGGGACTAACTTGGCTAGGTTATCGTGCTGGCGAGCCATCATCTAACCAATCATCGTTGTTTTGGTCCATTTGCTAGCCTGTGCCGTTTCGTGCCGGGCTTGGGTGTGCTACCTAGTCTCTTGCAGAAGGTTGTCAGAAAGGTGAATGCCAACTTATGATTCTGAAATTAACCCCTTCTGGTAAGAACGTCCAAGGGGAAACCAAGCACGACCGAAGTGGGCTTGCCCCGTTGCCACGCCGCAAGCGAGTGGAGCCGGAAGCTGATCGGGTTGGATCACCGACGTTACCCCCACCTCGAACCTACCGTCCGTCAACCTTGCCAGTGCTTTATCGCCTCTTGGCTTGGAGCAGCCATCTGGTATGGTTCGGCCTGCAGAACCTAACCGACTGGTTTTTGCGGCGCAGCAGCATTGAAAGGCAGGCAGTCCGCCTGCGTGAAACTTTGGAGAGGATGGGGCCTGCAGCGATTAAGGTAGGACAGCAGCTTTCGGTGCGCGCCGATTTTATCAGACACCAATACTGTGACGAGCTCAACAAGATGCTCGACCAGGTACCGCCCTTTCCTGTCGAATTCGCCATCCAGTCGGTAGAAAAGGCGATCGGGAAGCCTCTCGGCGAAGTCTTCGCCGTCTTTGACCCCGTGCCTATTGGTTCAGCCTCTCTGGCTTGCGTGTACCAAGCCAGGCTTCGCACGGGAGAATTAGTTGCCGTCAAAGTGAAACGTCCCAGCATTGGAACAAAATTGGCCAGGGATCTCAGGGCGATTTCGTGGCTCTGCATCGCGGCTGAGGCCTTGGGGATTATTCGATATGGATTGACCAATAACTTCCGTCAGGAATTGTGGCGAATGTTGATCGAAGAACTGGACTTCGCGCTAGAAGCTCGCTACACCGAGATTTTTCGGCGCGCGGCCAGGAAGAACAAGTACGTGTCAGCGCCGCGGGTTTATCATGACTTATCTGATTTCGATGTCTTGGTAACCGAATTTGTGGCCGGTGTGTTTCTGAATGAGATTATCTATGCCATAGAGAACAACGATCAGGAAATCCTGAAGATCTTGAAGGCCCGTGACTTCAGACCCAACAAGATCAGTCGGCGATTGCTCCAGGTTCTTTGGTGGGAGGTTAGTGAAACTCATTTCTTTCACGCAGATCCGCATCCTGCCAATATCATCATCAAACCCGACAACACCATGATCATGATCGATTTTGGGTCTTGCGGCGCGGTTTCCAATCGTTCGCGGCGCAAGATCCTCTCCTTTAATCGGAACATGGCCGCGGGCAATGTGCAGGGCATGGTCCAGGACACGATTTCGATGGTTGAGCCGCTCCCTCCGATCGATGTCGAACAGTTCTCCAATGAAATGATGAATATCTATCGGGATTCGTTCATCGCCCTCAAGAGCAAGCACGCACCATGGTATGACAAGTGCACGGGTGGTGCGTTTATGAAAATCATCAGCTTGACACAGAAGTACAACGTACCGATGACGCTGGATACGGTGCGAATTTTCCGCGCCAATTTCATGTATGACTCGATCATTTATCGAGTGAATCCCCAGCTCGATCCGCAGAAGGAATTTAAGAGATGGGCTAGAGATGCGGATCGTAAAGCTCGAAAACGCGCGATGAGATCTGTCCAGGATCGGCTGTTGGGGCCGACAGGTTCTGATTTCACTAAGTTAGAGGAACTCAGCACCATTGTCGAAAGCGGGCTGAATCGCTTGCAGCACTACCTTGACCGGCCTGATTACAATTTCGTCTACAGCATCGGCAAGATGGCCTATGTCGTCTCAACCATTGTCAAGAATGGTATATTTGTTTTCATATTCATAATGGCCCTGGCCATCCTGCGCATGTTCCAGGCACAGATCATGGGCTATCACCTTGATGGCAGGGTGGCTCTGCTCGAGGCGATCAGGTGGGCACTGAACAATAAAGTCATCCTGGCTGGCCTCGTCATCTATTTGCTGATCACGATTCGGAAGGTTCTGTTCAGGGTGGAGGATTTAGACGTGCGCTAATCTTGTTACTCTCGGTTTCACCATAACCACCCTGTTGGGACGGGAGACCAAAGTGTGGATGACTGAATCCGTGGGCATGAAACGGATTTGGAGAACTCAGTAAAGGAAACCAGACTTGAGAATCAAACTTCTCCGCAGCAGCACCGGTAATGATCCGCAGCTTCAAGCGCTGACCACTTACCTGGTTAACGATTTTCTTGCGATTGACGGTGGTAGCATCGGGCTTGCTTTGTCTCCCCAGCAAATGCCAACGATCCGCCACATCGTGATTACCCACGCTCACAGTGACCACATCGCGTCGTTACCAATCTTCCTTTCTGAGGTGTTAACCGAACTGAAGTCTCCCGTTACCGTTTACGCGCTTCCTGAGGTGGTTTCAGCGCTACGCGATTTCATATTCAACGACCACATCTGGCCAAACTTTGAGAACATTCCGCTCCTAGCGGGTAACGGATCGGCCCTGCAGTTTAGAGTGATAACGCCGGGAGAGTCGTTTGAAATAGATGAAATCAGTTTGACGGCAGTGCGGGTGAACCACGTTGTCCCTACTGTAGGGCTGAGAGTGCAAGATCGGAGAACCGCGGTGATTTTCACTTCGGATACCTATATCACCGACGACATTTGGGAAGTCGCCAGAGGAACCAGGCACCTCAAGGCAATTTTTGTCGATGTTTCTTATCCCAACGAATTGGAAAGCCTCGCCGCGGCCGCCAAGCACCTGACGCCGCAAACCTTGGCCTCGGAGCTCCTGAAGCTTGGCCAGGCCGTAGAGGTTTATGCGACTCATATCAAACCGGGCAGCCGCGAGCAAGTCAGGCTTCAGCTAGGAGAATTGAGAAGTCCCAGGGTGTCGGTCGTTGAAGTTGGACGTGTGTATGAATGGTAATTTCAGTAGGCTCGGTCAAGCCGAGAAGGCAAAAGAGATATGAATCCGCGGCTCTTGGTCAAACACTCCGGTACAGGCGACGAGTTTGAATTCGAGCCTAAAAGCACCGAAACCAGAATAGGCCGTTTACTCGAGCAGAATGATCTCGTGTTGAATGATCAAAAGGTCTCGCGTCAGCATGCGATATTGCGACGTTCCGGCAACTCCTTTGTGCTGGAGGATCTCAAGAGTAGAAATGGAACTTTGGTAAATGGACGAAGAATCGTGGAGGTCTCGCTCTCCCCAGGAGATGTTATCGCCATCGGAGATTGTGTCCTTACATTTTCCGATGGATCAAGTGCAACGGCTTCCATCCAGTTTGACAGCGAGCCGCTTGGCAACACACTGATGCTCCGTTCGCCGGACCAGATTGTCCCGCACCTAGCTTTAAGAGATGGGGCACTGAGCCTATCTGCCAAGCCTGCTCCGCAGGTACCTCCCGACAATAATCTTGAAGCATTGAGAAAAAAAGCCGAAACCCTGACGCACCTTTACGAGTTGAGCCGAGTGTTGAGTTCGGTCTTGTCCTTGACCGAAATTTTCAAAAGGGTCAGCAACATGTTGTTCCGGCTGACGCCCTCTGACCGTTTTATCGTGTTGCTGAAAGACCCGCAGACTGGAGCGCTTTCGCCGTTTGTGACTGAATTCCGCGAGCCTGCTCGCCAGGAGCCAGGTGAAACGATTTCGATTAGTCGAACAGTGCTGGACCGGGTTGTAGCGGAGAAAGTCTCTTTGCTTTCCCTGGATACCAAGGCGGATGAACGATTAGCGCACGCCCCTTCGATTTTGATGCAGCAAATACGATCGGTCATGTGTGCGCCGCTACTGGGCAAAAGGGGTGTCCTGGGGGCGATTTACCTCGATTGCCAGGAGCGCTTGAAAATGCTCGGCACACATGATCTGGATTTATTGAATGCGCTTGCAGTTGAAACCTCCATGGCAGTAGACAACGCCATGACCCATGAGCAACTGTTAAAAGAGGCCTTGGCTAGGGCGGCCTATGGACGCTTCATGCCCCGGCACGTGGTTGATGAGATCCTGGCTAATCCCAATGCTTTGAGTCTTGGGGGAAACAACCAGCATGTGACGATGCTTTTTTCCGACGTCCGTGGATTTACGGCTATGTCCGGAGGTCTTCCGCCGGAGACGGTGGTCCAACTGCTTAATCGATATTTTGCCGAAATGACTCCGATTATTTTCCAGCACCAAGGCCTTTTGGACAAGTACATGGGAGATGGTCTCATGGCGCTTTTCGGAGTGCCCTATGAGATTCAGGAAGCCGCGGTGAATGCAGTCTCTGCCGCCGTTTCCATGCAGCAGAGACTGTCGCAATTGAAACGGGAATTCCAAGAGCGAGGGCTGCCGGAAATCGAGATTGGAATTGGCATCAACACAGGAATAGTCACGGTTGGGTACATTGGCTCCGAACAACGCACGGACTATACTGCTATCGGTGACGCCGTCAACCTCGCATCGCGGTTCGAAAAGCTGGCCCAGGCGCAACAAATCCTTATCGGCCAAAGCACCCTTGAGGCGATTGGCGGACGATTTCCCATCAGGGCTTGTGGTGAGACAAGAGTTAAAGGGAAGAGCGATCCCGTATCGGCATACGAAGTTCTTTGGAAAGAAATGGAGAGCTAAGGTCGTCGATCCAACTTCTCCGTGAGCCTTGACTAGAATGACAAACTCGAGAACTCGAGCCGTACCTTCCGCCGCGGTACCAACACAAGTCGGATGACCGACGACAACCCCCGAAAGAGCCAGCACCGATCGCGCTCGAAGCATGGAGCTTGACGCCGCCGGCCAGGTACTCTGGAGGAATCCCAATGACCGCCCGACCGGCATTAGGTGCGGTGTCACAATCAGAGCGGCTTCTGAAAGATCGCATACTCTCTGGTTTGGCGAAAACCGAGCCGGCTCACCAGGGCCCTGCTGCCGGCAGTTGATTCGTGAATCCACGTCGTGTGGACAAGCTTGTATCCCCCCGTAACCAAGGTACGCGCGATGCCGGCGGCGATTACACGTCCCAATCCGGAGCCGTGCACCTCCGGAATCGCACCAATCACCAGAATCACAGCGTCTCGAATGGCCGCGATCCTCCGCCGAATCGTCAGCATCTGCCAGATTCCTAGTTTACCGTTGACGTGCAGGAGCAATTCGTTGACATCGGGAATCACGACTGCAAATGCGGCGGGCCTTCCGTTGACCTACGCAAATATTTTCCAAGTTCGATAAGTCGTTGAATTTTAGGCGTCCATGTGGGACTCTGGTCACATGCTCCCCGCTACCTTTTCGCACGTCTTCTTGACCCTTTTCCACCTCAGTTTGGACTTGATCCGATTCCTGGGCAGCCTGCTGCAGTCCAGAGCCGCCCTGGCTGCTGAGAATCTCTTCTTGCGCAAACAGGTGGCCCTCTACCCGGAAGGTCAAGTTCGACCTAGACGGGCCACCGACGCCACCCGGCCACTATGGTCTTGGCGGCAAGACTGTTTGATTGGAAAGAGGCTTTGATTTCGGTTCGACCAGAGACCTTTACTGGATGGCACCGTCAAGGGTTTAAACTGCTCTGGCGGTGGAAATCCCGACCCATTGGTCGGCCCAGGATTCCCAAAGATCTTCGTCAACTCATTCTGACCATAGCCCGGGACAATCCGACCTGGGGCAAGCCCGCATCGCAGCGGAGCTCCGCTTGAAGCTGGGAATTCAGGTGTCCGCTCGGACCAGATTAGGGTTAATACCATTTCCCATGGTTATGCCTCCTGCTGTTTTTCCATACCACTAGAGTCCTGACATCCTAATGTCTAAGCCACTCTTATGATGTCCGTCAGTTTATAGGCCTCAAACTAAAACGACGTGTTCAGATGCAGAAGTCCTTAATCATATAAAAACCAACCGTTCCTTTTTGGTTCTTAAAATTGTATTAAGTTCCTTGTTTCACTGGAGCCATTGGATTTTAAATCGAGTTGCCCCTTATAATATCCATGAACTGCCTGGAGGACTTGCTCAATTGATGTTTCTATTGCGCCAGTTAATGGTGGGAATTATGGTACAAACGCTCATTGTGGGCGGGGCGCTTTTTTTGCCGGCAGGAACCTGGCATTGGGGGCGAGCCTGGGTCATGTTGGCCACAGTCGCCATTGGCTCTGCAGCCACGATGCTGCTCGTTTTTCCGGGAAGGGAAGACCTGCTCCGTGAACGCATGAAACCCCTGGTGCAGGAAGGCCAGCCAACGGCGGACAGAGTGGCAGTGCTGCTCTTTCTGCTTTTCTATATCGTTTCCATTCTGGTCATTTCACTGGATGTGTTCCGATTTCACTGGCTGCCCCAACCCTCCACGTGGGTTTCAGGGCTGGGATTATTGCTGTTTGTCATAGGCCAGACCATCATCAGTCTGGTTTTCAAAGAAAACCCCTTTGCCGCACCGGTGGTTAAATATCAGCCCGAGCGCGATCAGAAAGTCATCGATACCGGTGTTTACCGTGCGGTACGGCACCCCATGTATTCCGGCTTTGCTCTGTTGGCCATCGGCATGGCCCTATGGCTGGAATCCTTTATGGGGGCCATCGTCTCATGCATCCCCATCGTCATACTGGCTGTACGGATCACCATTGAAGAACAATTCTTAAAACAAACCCTTCCGGGCTACCCAGCCTACACCCAACAGGTCCGCTACCGGCTAATCCCATTTGTATGGTGAAATCAATCTACTGCAGGTCAGGGGTCCGACTCCTGACGGTATGCTGAGCCTCTGGCTCGGGCGGGCTCAAGCCCAGATGGGCCAGGATGCGCGTGCGCTGACTTGGCTGCGTCCGCCGTTTCCGGTTCGTGTCTGCTTTCCCCAGGTCCACGGTTCGGCTCTTCTCTTCTTTGACCTCGACTCCGAGCTTGGCCAGCTCCCCCTCG
>Ga0066709_100002188_pt1 | contig 13993 bp, 10 predicted proteins | sample GraSoiAngelo_158_FD_79665 | JGI IMG/M metagenome (GOLD analysis project Ga0066709, IMG submission 79665) | Grasslands soil microbial communities from the Angelo Coastal Reserve, California, USA - 14_1009_16_30cm | ecosystem: Environmental > Terrestrial > Soil > Grasslands | place: USA...
CGAACCGCTCCGCCACCCAGGCGGTGCCCTGCTCCTTCACCGCCTCGATGCGCACGACCTCGATTCCGTGCTGGTCATGAAAGGCGAAGTCCTCGGCGCCGTACAGCGGACCGCGGATCCCGACCTGGATCATCCGTCTCGGCTCGAGCAGCCCTTCTTCCACGGCACGACGGAACGGCGTCCCGTGGAAGTACTTCGAGCCGAAGTATTCGTCCCAGGTATCTGGGTGGGCGTCGAAGTGGACGAGGCCCAGGCGCCCGTGGCGGCGCGCGAGCGCGCGCAGGAGGGCGAGCGTGACCGAGTGATCGCCGCCGACACACACGGGGATCGCCCCGTCCGTGATCACCTCGCCGATGCGCGACTCGATGGCGGCCAGCGTGCGCTCGATCGAGATCGGCACGACGTCCACGTCGCCGCAGTCGGCCACGCGCAGCCGCTCGAACGGGTGGACCTTGAGCACGGGATTCCACGGACGGATCAGAGATGACTGCTCTCGCACCGCCCTCGGTCCGAAGCGGGCCCCGGTCCGGTACGAGGTTCCCCCGTCATAGGGAATGCCCAGCAGGGCGACGTCGAGACCCTTGGCGGACGCGGCGGCGGGCAGCAGCATGAAGGTCGCCACCTGCCCGAATCGCGGAGAGACGAACGCATCGCGGGGACCCGATGTGCTCACCGCGATCCTCCTTTTTAGAGCGCCGAACGGAGCCCGGCGACCGTCGCCAGGAGCAGCGAGACCTCGTCGGGCGAGTTGAACACCGAAAAGGTCGCGCGAGAGGTGCCGACGACGCCGAGACGACGCATGAGCGGCATCGCGCAGTGATGTCCCGCCCTGACGGCGATGCCTTCCCCGTCGAGGAGGGCCGCCACGTCGTGCGGATGGAGACCGTCGACGGCGAACGAGACCACGGCGCCGCGCTCGGCGGGGAGGGGCGGGCCGTAGACCGTCACGCCCGGGAGTCGGGCGAGTCCCTCGAGCGTCTGGCGGGTGAGGGCGCGCTCGTGCTCGGCGACGCGATCCATGCCGAGCTTCTCCAGGTACTCGATCCCCGCAGATAGTCCAACGGCTTCGGCGATCGGTGGCGTGCCTGGCTCGAACCGCCAGGGGAGGTCGTTCCACTGGGCGTGATCGATCCAGACCTCTTTGATCATCTCGCTGCCACCGCGGCCGGGCTCGAGGCTATCCAGGACAGCCCGCCGACCGTAGAGGACGCCGATCCCGGTCGGGCCCAGCATCTTGTGGGCCGAGAAGACGTAAAAATCGCATTCCAGCGAGGACATATCGAGCCTCAGGTGAGGCGCTGCCTGAGCCCCGTCCACCACCGTGAGCGCGTTGACGGCGCGCGCCCGGCGCACGATCTCGGTGACCGGGGTGATCGTCCCCAGGACGTTGGAGACGTGCGCGAACGCGACCACGCGTGTGCGCCGCGTGAGAAGTCGGTCGAAGGCGTCGAGGTCCAGCGTGCCGTCCCGGAGGACCGGCACGGCCTTGAGCACGGCACCGCGGTCTCGGGCCACCAGCTGCCAGGGAATGAGGTTCGAGTGGTGCTCGAGCTCGGTGACCACGATCTCGTCACCCTTCGCGAGAGTCCGTCCGATGGTCTCCGCGATCAGGCCGAGGCCGTCGGTCGTGCCGCGGGTGAAGACGACCTCTTCCCGGCTCGCGGCGCCGATGAATCGCTGGACCGAGTCGCGAGCCAGCTCGTAGAGCTCGGTCGCCTCTTCGCCCAGGGTGTGGATCGAGCGGTGGACGTTGGCGTGGCTCCGTTCGTAGTAGTGGTTCATCGCCTCGAGGACGGCGCGCGGCTTCTGGCTCGAGGCGCCGGAGTCGAAGTAGACGAGCGGATGGCCATTGACGATCCGCTGGAGGATCGGGAAGTCCGGACGCGTCTGCTCGTCCAGCCTCATTGGAGCGGGGCCCGTGAGCCCGGAGCAGGCCGGGGGTGGCCTGTCGCAGGTGCGACACCGAGAGCCTTTGCCAGGACGGAGAAGGGCAACGTCACGCAGCGCATCCGCGTCGGCCGAATCTCGGCCTGGAGCACGCCGAGCACGTCCGCCACCTCCAGGGCCATCGCCTCGTCCCGTGACCGGCCGCCGATCAGATCCGCCAGGACGTCGGCGGACGCCGTGCAGATGGCGCACGAGTCGCCGACGAAGCGCGCCTCCGCGATCCGGCCTTCCGGCTCGATCGCCAGCATGATCCGAACCCGGTCCCCGCAGAGCGGGTTCACGTCCTCGGCGACCGCGTTGGCCCCTGGAAGGTCGCCGCGGTGGCGGGGCCGTCGCCACCTCTCGCGGATGACGTCGCTGTAGAGACCGTGCGCCGCGGACGGCGTGGCGGCGCTCATTCGAGCTCTCCCCTCGCCGCGTTCGTCCGGTATGGCGGGAAGCGATACGCCATGTCGCGCGAGAGGAGGCCGCCATGGCCGAGCTCGGCCAACGCCCGGTTGTCGACGCGCTCGCCGGCGAGGATCTTCGGCAGCGCCAGGTCGAAGGTCGTCGCCTGGGAGAACATGCCGCACGTGGGCATCCCGAGCACCGCCTTGCCGTCCCAGGTCGCGAGCCAGAGCAAGCTCCCGGGATGGGCCGGCGCGCCGTGGCGCTCCATGCGGGCGCCCAGCAGCGTGAGCCCGCCGAAGACGGGATCGAGCGGATCGAGCGCGCTCGCCCCGGCGACGATCAGCACCTCGGCGCCTTCGCGTCGGAGCGCCGTCAGCTCGTCGGCCACGACGCGCGCCGAGCCGCCGGCGTAGTGGATGGGGAGAAGGCGACTCCCGAACCACTCGATCTTCTGCTTCAACGCCGCCTCGAACCGCGCGCGCTGCTTGGCGTCGAGGCGCTCCTGCGCGACCGCGCCGATCGTCGTCGATCTGAAGCCGCTCACCGTCACGAGCCCGTGCGCGTCACGGGCGATCTTCTCGACGGCGCGCAGCGTCTCGGCGGGAATGACGAGCGGCGTGACCTTGCACTTGCCGATCGTCTCGCCGGGCTCGACCGGCTGGGCTTCGAAGAGCGTGAAGACCGAAATCCCCTCTAGCGCGTTCGTATCCGCGAGCGCCTGACGGCGAACCCGCAGGAGCCCCCGGCGTGTGGCCGAGAGCGTCCACTGGCCGCCCGTGTAGCCCTTCACCTCGACGCCTTCGCCTACGACCGCCGCGGCCAGCCGCTTGCCGGCTTCCTCCTCGTGCAGGTCGGACGGCTCGACGACGAGCAGGTGGATCTCCTCCCACGGGGTCCCCAGGAGGACCTTCGCCGTGGCGGGCGTGAGCCTCGCCCCCTTCTCGACCGCGATCTTCCCCGCCGCGTCACGGACGTCGTGGCAGAGGACCCTGTCCACGAGCCCCTCGAGGCTCGCCGCCTCGCGCCGCTGGGCGATGGCTTTCACGCCGACTTCCGGGGCTTCGTGCTCATGGGCTGGCCGGTCCCACCGCCGCGCACCGCCTGGATCTCGGCCATGACCGCGAGCGCGATCTCGGGCGCGGACCGGGCACCGATGTCCAGGCCGATCGGGACGCGAATGCGCTTGAGCGCGGCGTCGCTCTCGCCTTCCTCGGCGAGGAGTTTCAGGATCGCCGCGCCACGTCGGGCCGACCCGAGCATTCCGATGTAGCCGACCTCGGTGGCGAGGGCCTTATGGAGCACCGGCAGATCGTACTTGTAGTCGTGCGCCATCAGCACGAGCGCCGTGGAGGGAACGAGCGGATACTCGGCGACGAGCTCCGACGGGATGCCGATCCGCAGCTCGTCCACCTCCGGGAAGCGCTCGCGGGTGGCGAAGCGCGGCCGGCCGTCGACGACGACCGTGCGATAGCCGAGCACCTTGGCCAGATCCGTGAGCGGCATCGACACGTGGCTGGCGCCGACCACGAGGAGCAGGGATGCGGGCGCGAAAACCTCGACGAAGGCGCGGGTGTTCTCGAGCAAGAGGGTGCGAGAGGTCCCCGCCGCCATCGCCTCGCGCGCCTCGCGCGTGAATCGCTCGTCCAGCGCGGCGTCGCCGAGCATGCCGGTGACGGTGCCGTCGTCCAGCACGAGCAGCTTCGCGCCGACGGGCCCGTCGAGGCGGGTGACGATCGCCGCCCGTCCGCCGCGGCCCGTGTGGGCACGCACGCGCTCCAGGAAGTCGGCGGTCAGCGGCTCGACGAACACCTCGATCGTCCCGCCGCACGTGAGACCGATCTCCCAGGCTTCTTCGTCGCCGAGGTTCAGCTCGAGCAGCCGCGGCTGCATCGTGTTCAACACGTCCTCGGTCTGCTCGATGACCTGCGCGTCGACGCAACCGCCGATCGTGACGGAGCCGAGCACGGCGCCGCCCTCGCCGACGAGCATCTTCGCGCCTTCTTTTCGGGGCGTCGTGCCCCGCGTGTTGACCAGCGTGGCGACCGCGACCTTGCCCGGGGAGCGCCGAAGTTCGTCAATGTGATCGAAGAGTTCTGCCATGAGACCTAATGATACGCCGACCGGAGCCGGGAAGCATCCCTGTCGCTTCCGTGCGCGCCGCGGGCCGCAGTGCGAGCCGGAGCACGGCCGGGGGCTGGGGCCCCCGCGTGCGAGGCGAGCCAAATGAAGATCGCGCCGCCGGCCGAGGCGCGACGACCGACTAGAGGTGCAGCTTGCCGGCGAGGTCGCGCAGGGCCGCGAGGTTGTGGCCGGCGGCGAAGTCGTCGATCAACGGCAGGGCCGCCGCCATGCCGCGCGTGAGCGGCTCGTACGAGGGGTTGCCGAGGAGCGGGTTCAGCCAGATGACCCGCGCCGCGCGCCGCTTGATCCGCAAGAGCTCGGACGCGAGCACGTCGGGCTCACCGGTGTCCCACCCGTCGGACAGGACGATCACGATCGTCCGCCGATCGACGAGGTGCGGCCACTCGCGATTGAACTGAGCGAGCGATTCGCCGATCCGCGTTCCGCCCGACCAATCGCGCACGTCCGTCAGCCGCCGAAGCACCTGGCGGTAGGAGCGCCCACGGAGGAACTCGGTGACGCGCGTGAGTCGCGTCGAGAAGATGAAGGTCTCCACGCGGCCGAAGACGTTCTGGAGGGCAAAGAGGAACTGGAGCAGGAAGCGGCTGTAGAGGTCCATCGAGCCCGAGACGTCGCAGAGCAGGACGAGCCGAACCTTCTTGCGCTTCCGCTCCCGGTAGCGCAGCTCGATGAGGTCGCCCCGCGTGAGGTTCGCGCGCAAGGTGCGCCGGAGATCGACTCGACCCCGCCGCTTCACCGGACGTCGGCGGCGGCTCATGCGGTGAGCGAGTCGGCGCGCGATCTTGACGGTGAGCTTGAGCAGCTCGTCGAGCTGGTCGGCGCCGAACGTGGAGAAATCCTGGTTCACGAGCCCTTCGGCCTCGGACGCCAGGGGGACGCTGAGCGGATCACCCGATTCGGCCGCCTCGTCCTCGCCCCACGAGTCGAGGGCCAGCGCCTCGCGCTTCTGTCCCGACTTGACGACGCCGGGATTCTCGACGTCCTCGAGCGATGGGGCCGGAATGAACCCGGACTGATCCTCCTCCCCATTCGCGGCCACGCGCCAGAACGCCTCGAAACACCGGTCGAACGGGGGAACCTCTTCGGGTCGGGTGACGAAGACGGCGCGGAGGCCGAGGTAGAGCTCCCGGCGATCTGCGATATCGAGATGGTCCAGAGCGCGGACCGCGTCGGTGACCTCGACCAGCGTCACCGGGAGCCCGGACCGCCTGAGCAGCGTCGCGAAGCGTGCAACCGCCGCCGACAGCTCGCGCGCCACCGCCTAGCTCGGTGCGGGCAGGAACGGGCTGAGCCCGGCCTTCGCGACCTCGGCGCGGAAGCGCTTCATGTCGTCGACGTCCTTCAGCACGCAGCCGAGTGTCTCGGCGACGAGCGGCTCGTCGATGTGGTCCGCGTGGAGGGACGCGAGCGCCTGGGCCCAGTCGAGGGTCTCGGCCACGCCCGGCACCTTCGCCAGCCGCACCTGGCGCAGCGTCTCCATGAACTTCGCGATCTCGCGCGCCAGCCGCCCGTTGATCCCCGGCACCTTGCGCGCGATGATCCGGATCTCCTTGTCCGGCGTCGGATAGTCGATCCAGAGATAGAGACATCGCCGCCGGAGCGCGTCGGACAGCTCGCGGGTGCGATTCGAGGTCAGGATGACGTGCGGGGGATGCGTCGCCTTGATCGTCCCGATCTCCGGAATCGTCACCTGCCAGTCGGAGAAGACCTCGAGCATAAATGCCTCGAATTCTTCATCGCAGTTGTGGGTGACGACCTGGTTGGCGACGAAGTAGGGATGGCCCTCGAGCACGAAATCGTAGACGGTCTGAGTCGCGGTGACCGTCTCGACCGAGGTCACTTCCTCGAGAACCACACCCCGCGCCAAAAGGTCCTTCAGCGCCGGCGTACCGAAAGACTCGGCAATCCTGCGGAGCGACCCCACGTTGGGCCTCACGCGCTCAGAGAGGATGTCATAGATCGTCTGGTGTCCGGGGATCTGACCCAACACGCTCTGCGCGCTGATCTGACGGAGTGCCGCCACCACCGGCGCACTCGGCAATGTCTCCGTCCGACTGAACGCGGGCGCTTCGAGGCCACCCGCGCGAGCTCGTTTAGCCGAGGCATCGAATCCGACCGCGTCCATGAAGGCCGGGATGTCGGCCACGGCCAGACTGAAGTAGGTCCCCTTGCCGAAACCCCTGGGGTGACTCTTGATTTTCGAGATCCGGCCCTCCACCCCCAAGGAGCTGAGCAGTTGTTGGATTCCGGTCAGGAGGTACGACGAGGCGGAGGCGGCGCACACCTGATGATCGCCGACCCACCCTTCGCCGTCGAAGTAGCCGCGGACGAACCCTGCGCGCTTCTCCCGAGACAGCGCGAACACGAAGTCCGGGACCAACCGGTCACGGCTTCGGACCATGCCGGCGCCGAGCACCCGGCGCAAGAAGCGGCCCAGCGGCAGCGAATGGTAGGTGAGCTCGAAATTCCGGTGCGGTCCCGGGATGATCCGCGGCCGCACGCCGAAGGCCTTCTCGAACTTCTCGGCGTACAGCTCGATGTTGCGGCGGTCCTTGTCGGAAATGCACAACCGGTCGCTCGTAAAGCAGCCGTCCGCAACGATGTATCCGAGGATCTCGAAGAACGCCACGCACTGATCGATCCGCAGCCCACCGGTGTGCTCGATGCCCACGAGCTGCTCGGAAACACCAAGCTCAGCCGTCAGCTTCGCGAGCACCCCGGCACGGAGCGAATCTCGGAAGGACCGCGGCTGGAGCACGTTACGCAGGTGCGTCCTCGACACGCCGACCCGTTGCGCGATCTCCTCGTAGGTGAGACCAGAGCGCCGGTACGCGCCATGGAGCAGCGCTTTGCCGCGCGCGGTGATCTTGACCATGTTGTCGTCGAACTCGAAGCTCGGTTCGGATTCGGGGCCCAGCTCCACACCCTTCGACAACGGAAGTCGGTCCGATGCACGCAGATCAGCGGCGCGAACAACCTCGAACCCGTCCTCTGTGTATCGAGCGAACTTGTGCTCCGGCGTCACCTCGAGAGTCCGGCCGCCTACGATGATCCGCCGGACGTCGGCGGTCTGCCTCGGGATGACTTTCCGCACGCGAGAGCGCGTGAGACGGAATCGTTCGGGGGAAAAGCTGATCAGCTCGTCTCCGGGTCGGATGTCTTCTGCGCGCTTGACCCCACCAGTCGTCGCAACCAGCGTGCTCGCGGCCACGCATCGATCGACCTCGTCGACCAGGAGCACCGGCGGCTGTGAATTCTGCGTGATCGCCTGGAGCAACGGTCGGCGGAGCAAGAACGGCTCCGAGAAGATCTCGTGCTCCTTCTCGAGCATCCCTCGGTTGTTGTGGCCGGCTTCCTCGAGCTTGATGTGCAGGAGCTGCTTCTGGTAGTTCCACTCGTAGAGCGCGGTGGAGACGTCGAGCCCTTCGTAACACTGGAGCCGGATCAAATTCGTCCCGAGCATCCGCGCCATCACCTTGGCGACTTCGGTCTTGCCGACGCCCGCCGGACCTTCGATGAGCAGCGGCTTGCGCAGGCGCATCGCGAGGTGAACGGACGTCGCGACCGGTGCGTCGGTGACGTACTCGGCCGCTTCCATCAGCTCCTGGATCTTCCGGATCTCTTCGCGCATGGCTAGCTATTGTACATGAAGCTTCGCGTAGTCTTCCGGCGTGTCCACGTCGGGCGGCATCGCGAGATCGAAGGCCACGGTCTCGACGCGCTCGGGCTGCGCCCTCACCACGGCTCGGGCGCCAGCGTCGCCGGTCAGCACGCGGAGCTCGGCGAAAACTTCGGACGAGAAGACGACCGGCGTGCCTTGCACGCCCTGGTAGAGGGGCGCGACGATCGCCTTGCCCGAGCGCTGGAAGCCCTCGAGCAGCGCGCGCACGACAGCGTCAGGGAGTCGCGGCTGGTCCCCGAGCGCGATCACCGCGGCGCGCGTCCACGGCTTGAGCGCGCCGACGCCGACGGCGATGGAGGTGCCCTGGCCGTCCTGGGGGCGTGGATTCACGACGAAGCGGACGGCCAGATCCGAGAGCGCCTGGCGGATCGCCGTGTCGTCCGGACCGGTCACGATGACGACGTCCTCGACGTGGCCGAGGATCCGCTCGACAGCCCAGCGCACGAGGGCCTTGCCCTGGAGCTGCAGCAGGAGCTTCTGTCGCCCCATGCGGCGCGCAAGCCCCGCCGCCAGCACGATTCCCGCGATCACGCGTCGAAGAGGGTCAGGACTGCGATACCGTGAGGCCCTGCCGGGAGGCGGAGGTTGCGAGCATCGTGACGTCCAGGGGGTCGGCCCCGACCCGTGGGGTCAGCGGCGCTCGGGCGCATCGCGCCCGATCCTGTGCGCCGCCCCCGTGGTCGAGGCCGCCCCCTGTTGCCCCCCTACCGACTACCCGCCAGCGCGCTTGACCGCTTCCGTGATCGCGCGCTTGGCGAACACGCGGCAGAGGTGCGACTTGTACTCGACGGATCCCTGAAGGTCGGCCTGCACGTCGACGCCCTCGGCAGCCTTCTGGGCGGCCGCCTCGATCGCCGCCGCGTCCAGCTTCTTGCCGGTGCATCCGGCCTCGACGCCCTTGGCCCGCACGGCCTTCGTGCCCGCGCCGGTGATGCCGATCGACGCCTTCGAGCAGGCGCCCTTGCCGTCGAGCGTGACCGCAGCGGCGACGCCGACGACCGCGAAGCGCGAGGCCGGGTGCGGGAACTTCATGTACGCGGCGCCGCTGCTCGCGGCCAGAACGGGCACGCGGACCTCGACGAGGATCTCGTCCTCGCCGACGGCGGTGGCCATCAGCCCCTTGAACCAGTCGTCCACCTTCACCGTGCGCCGCCCCTTCGCCCCCTCGCAGACCATCTCGGCGCCGAGCGCAATCATCGCCGCCGGGTAGTCCGCCGCCGGATCGGCGTGGGCGAGCGAGCCGCCGACCGTGCCGCGGTTCCTCACCGCCGGGTCGCCGATGACGCTGGCCACCTCCGAGAGTACCGCGAGCTTCGACTTCACGACCGACGAGGACTCGACCTCCCAGTGGGTGGTCATCGCGCCGATCGCCAGCACGTTCCCGTCCTGCTTGATCCCGGAGAGCCCGGGGACCTTCCGCAGATCGATCAGGTGCTTCGGCTGGGCCAGCCGCAGCTTCATCATCGGGATCAGGCTGTGGCCGCCGGCCAGCAGCTTGGCGTCGTCCTTGTGCTTGCCGAGGAGGCCCAGCGCTTCCTTGACGCTGCTCGGTGCGTGGTACTCGAACGCGGCTGGATACATGTCGCTCTCCTCAGTGTCGAGTCGTTAGCGGGCGCCCTTCGCGCCCTGGATGATTGTCCACACCCGCTCGGCGGTCAGCGGCATCGCCTCGATGTGATCCACGCCGAGCGGCGCGAGCGCGTCCACCACGGCGTTCACGACCGCCGGGGGCGACGCGATCGTCCCGGTCTCCCCCGCGCCCTTGACGCCCATCGGATTGACCGGGGTCGGCGTGACGGTCCGGTCGGTCTCGTACATCGGCAGCATGTCCGCCTTGGGCAGCGCGTAGTCCATCATGCTGCCCGTCACGAGCTGGCCGGACTGGCCGTCGTACACGGCCCCTTCGCACAGCGCCTGGCCGACGCCCTGGGCGATTCCGCCGTGGACCATCCCATCCACGATCATCGGGTTGATGACGTTGCCGACGTCGTCCACCGCCAGGTAACGGAGGATGCGGATATTGCCCGTGTCCCGCTCCACCTCGACGACGCAGGCGTGGGCGCCGAACGGAAAACAGAAGTTCGAGGGATCGTAGAACGACGTCTCCTCGAGCCCGGGCTCGAGGCCCTCCGGATAGTTGTGCGGCACGTACGCCGTGAGGGACACGGCGCCGAACGGCACCGCCTTGCCCGGCGCGCCCTTCACGGAGAACTGGCCACCCGAAAAATCGATGTCGCCCGGCGCCGCCTCGAGCAGGTGCGCTGCGATCCGCTTGCCCTTCTCGATGACCTTGTTGAGCGACATGAGGATGGCGGTGCCTCCGACCGAGGCCGAGCGGCTGCCGTAGGTGCCCATGCCGAAAGCGACTGACCCGGTGTCGCCGTGGACGATGTCGACCTGCTCGATCGGGATGCCGAGCTTGTCGGCCACGAGCTGGGCGAACGTGGTCTCGTGGCCCTGCCCGTGCGAGTGCGAGCCGGTGAACACGGTGACCATGCCGGTCGGATGCACGCGGACTTTCCCAGACTCGTAGAGGCCGGCGCCGGCGCCGAGCGCGCCGACGAGCTTCGACGGCGCGATCGAGCACGCTTCGATATAGGCCGAGAACCCGATGCCCAGTAGCCGGCCTTGCTTGCGGGCGGCCTCCTGCTCGGCGCGGAACTTCCGGTAGTCGAGCATCTGGAGCATCCGGTCGAAGGCCGCCCCGTAGTCGCCGCTGTCGTAGCTGACGGCGACGTGCGTCTGGTAAGCACCGGAGAACTTCGGGATGAAGTTCTTCTTCCGCAGCTCCGCGACGTCCATCCCGAGACCCCGCGCACCCGCCTCGACGATCCGCTCGATGGCGTAGCAGGCCTCCGGCCGACCGGCGCCGCGGTAGGCATCGACCGCGGTCGTGTTGGAGAAGACGCCCATCACCTCGCAGTGGATCGCGCCGATCGTGTAGACGCCGTTGAGCAGCGTGCCATAGAGGAAGGTCGGCACCGCTGGCGCGAAGGTCGAGAGGTAGGCGCCGAGGTTGGCCGTGGTCTTCACGCGGAGACCGAGCATCTTGCCGTCGCGGGCCAGCGCAATCTCGGCGTCGGTCACGTGATCCCGCCCGTGGGCGTCGGTGAGATACGCCTCGCGACGGCTGGCCGTCCATCGCACCGGGCGCTTGAGCCGGCGGGAGGCCCAGGAGCAGACGACCTCCTCGTTGTAGAGAAAGATCTTCGAGCCGAACCCGCCGCCGACGTCGGGCGCGATCACCCGCACCTTGTGCTCGGGGATCCCGAGCACGAAGGCGCACATGAGCAGCCGGTGCACGTGCGGGTTCTGGGACGTCACCCAGAGCGTCAGATCGCCGGTCGCGTCCTCGTAGCGGGCCACGCACGCGCGGGGCTCCATGGCGTTGGCGACGAGGCGCTGGTTGACGATGCGCTTCTTCACCGTCACCGCCGCGCTCTTGAAGGCGGCGTCGGTGGCGGCGCGGTCGCCGATCTCCCACTTGAAGGCGACGTTGCCCGGCGCACCGGCGTGGAGCTGGGGCGCGCTCGACTGCCCCGCCTTCTCGGTGATGGTCACTGAGGGCAGGGGCTCCCAGTCCACCTGCACCATTTCGGCGGCGTCGATCGCGGCGGACTGGCTGTCGGCGATCACCACGGCCACCGGGTCGCCCACGTGCCGGGCGACGTCCGACGTGAGGGGCATGTGGGGCACGATCGCGAGGTCCTGGACGACGCCCGGGATCTTCTTCTCCTTCCGGAGGTCCCAGCCGCAGGGCAGCGAGTTGACGCCCGTCATGTCCTTGCCCGTGAAGACGGCGACGACCCCGGGGTGCCGCAGCGCCGCCGCCGTGTCGATCTTCCGGATGCGCGCATGCGCGTGCGGGCTGCGCACGAACGCGGCATACGTCATTCCGGGAAGCTTCAAATCGTCGACGTACTGGCCTCGCCCGGTGATGAAGCGCGGGTCCTCACGTCGCTTGATCGACTTGCCGAATAGACGGTCAGCGGCGACGGTTGCCATGGCGTCCCCTCACTTCTTCGCGGGCATGTGCTCGGCGGCCCACTCGATCGCCTTCACGATATTGTGGTAACCCGTGCACCGGCACAGGTTGCCCTCGAGCTGGTGCCGGATCAGCTCCTCGGACGGCTTGGGGTAGCGCTCGAGCATCTGGTAGACCGACATGATCATGCCGGGCGTGCAGAAGCCGCACTGGAGCCCGTGCTTCTCCCAGAACCCCTGCTGGATCGGGTGGAGCTCGCCGTCCTTCGCCAGCCCCTCGATCGTCATGATGTTGGCGCCGTCCGTCTGGACGGCGAAGAACGTGCAGGACTTGACGGCCTGGCCGTCCATGAGGATCGTGCACGCGCCGCACTGGCTGGTGTCACAGCCGACGTGGGTCCCGGTGAGGCCCACCGTCTCGCGAATGTAGTGCACCAGGAGCAAGCGGGGCTCGACTTCGTGGCTGTAGCTCTGGCCGTTGATCGTCATCTTGACTGGCAGTTTCACGACTCATCCTCCGGGATTCGGCGGTTTGAGAGCAGGCCCTGGGTCGCCCCGATCTGGCGCGTCAGAGGGTAAGACTTCGCCCCCGGCGTGTCAACGGGGGCCGGCTATGGACCGAGCAGGCGTCGGCCGTCGGCGCGGGCCTGGTCGAGGACCTCACGCACCGGCAACGATTTCTCTCGGGCGATGCGCGCGACGTCGGCGAACTCGGGCGTGACGGTCACGATCCGTCCGCCGAGGCGCGAGACCTTGAAGGGGATCGCGCCGTACGCCGTCGTCAGCACGACCACGTCGCGCTCGAGGCGCGCCCGGCGCCACTCCGACCACCGCACGCCGATCGTCGTCGACTCTTCGAAGAGCGCCCGAGACAGGTCCCCGACGCGCTCGGGCACGCACAGCGCGGTCACGACGACGCCGGGCCGGCCCCGCTTCATGATCACGGGCTGGAGGAACACGTCGAGAGCGCCGGCGTCGAACACGCGCTCGATCAGCGTCTCGTAGAGCTGGGGCGACATGTCGTCGATGGTCGTCTCGACCTGGAGGACGGTCTCGTCGCCCGCAACGCCCACGATCGTCTCGCCGAGGAAGCAACGCAGGATGTTGGGCGTGTCGGGTAAATCGATCGTGCCCGCGCCGTAGCCCACGGCCTCGACGGTGAGCGGCGGCATCCGCCCCGCCGAGGCCGCCAGCGTGGTGAGGATCGCCGCGCCCGTGGGCGTGACGAGCTCGGCCCTGACGCCCGTGTCCACGACTGGAAAGCCACGGAGGAGCTCGGCGGTGCCGGGGCCCGGCACCGGGATCTTGCCGTGAGGGCCGTCGACGAGCCCGCCACCGAGCGGCAGCGCGGAGACGTGCACCGCCGCGACCCCTGCCAGATCGAGCGCGATGACCCCGCCCGTGACGTCGATGATCGCGTCGACCGCGCCGACATCGTGGAAGTGCACCGCCTCGCGGTCCGTGCCGTGGACGCGCGCCTCGGCGTCGGCGAGCCGTGTGAAGATACGCGTCGCCCGTTCCTTCACGCTCGCCTCGAGCGAGCTTCGCTCGAAGATCTGGAGGATGTCGCGGAGCGACCGCCGATGGTGGTGGGCGCCCGGGTCGACCTCGACGTCGACCTTCGTGGCGCGGAATGCGCCCTTGCGGACCTCGCGTGCGGTGAGCGTCCAGCCCTCGAGGGACAGCTTGGCGAGCTCGGCGCGCAGGGCCGCCAGCGGGACGCCCGCGTCCACGAGCGACGCCATGATCATGTCGCCCGCCGCCCCACTCGGACAGTCGAAATACGCGATCTTCACGCGTCCTCGGGCCCGGGGAGGGCGGGCGGCACCCTGCGGCGCGCCGCGGTGC
>Ga0066709_100002189_pt1 | contig 13992 bp, 12 predicted proteins | sample GraSoiAngelo_158_FD_79665 | JGI IMG/M metagenome (GOLD analysis project Ga0066709, IMG submission 79665) | Grasslands soil microbial communities from the Angelo Coastal Reserve, California, USA - 14_1009_16_30cm | ecosystem: Environmental > Terrestrial > Soil > Grasslands | place: USA...
CTTCTCCCAATCGGCCTGGAACCGCTCCATGCCGAGATCGGTCAGGGGGTGCTTCACGAGCTTCGTGAAGACCTCGTACGGCATCGTGGCGATGTCGGCACCGGCGTGCGCCGACTCCACCACATGCATCGGGTGTCGGAGCGATGCGGCCAGGACCTTGGTGTCGTAACCCTGCACAGCATAGATGTCGCAGATCGAATGCAACAGCGCCATGCCGTCGCTCGCCACGTCGTCGACCCGGCCGAGGAAGGGCGACACGATGTACGCCCCGATCTCCGCGGCCAGGATCGCCTGCGCGGGTGAGAAGACGAGGGTGACGTTGATCCGCATGCCCTCGCTCACCAAGCGCGTGCCCGCCTCGAGGCCGTCCGGGGTCATGGGCACCTTCACCACGGCGTTCGGACCCATGGCGGCGAGCGTTCGGCCTTGCGTCACCATCCCGTCGGCCTCCGGTGCGGTCACCTCGAGCGACACGTCACCGGCAACCTCCTCGAGGATCTGGCGCCACACCTTGTCGGGCTCCGCGGCCTCCTTCTGGAGCAATGACGGGTTGGTGGTCACCCCACCGAGCACGCCCCAGCGGTTGATCTCGCGGATCTCCTCGATGCTTGCGGTATCGAGGAAGAGTTTCATGCTGTCTTCCCCTCCTTCGGGTTCGTTCGCTGTTCGTTCGTTCCGGTGGCGCCCACGGCCCCGCCGGCGGGCGGCGCCACCGTGCGTGCGGTGGCGCGTTCCATGACCAGGTCGATCACCGCGGCGATCGACTGGTCGAAGCTGTAGTTCGGGATCACGGGCACCCCGTGCGCGAGCGCCTGGCTCTTCACGTACCGCTGCAGCCGCCGGATCCCATCGAACCCCTCGACGTAGCGGGTGGCCGGTCGCGCGGCGATCGCATCTTCGCGAGCGGCGAAATGCGAACGGTGGCGGTCCTCGTCGTCGACGCCGACGACGAACGGCACCGCGAGGATACGGTCACCGTGCGCATCGGTCTCGAAGAATCCAGGGACGATGTGCGCTCCCTCGATGACGATGCTCGTTCCCTCGGCGGCGGCGCGTTCGATCAGCGCATTGACCCCCACCGAGACGGCCGCGGTCTGCTCCCGGAAGCCCAGCGTGAGCGCGTCCGCCATCTTCGTCGGAGGTTCCCGCAGCGCCTTGTCCGCCTGGAACGACGAGACATGCAAGGTCGGCATCAGCTCGCTCGACAGCATCGCCCGCATGACCTCGCGGATCGCGTCGGTCGCGACGACACGGACGATGCCGAGCCGAGCCGCCAGCTGGGTGGCGATCGTGGATTTGCCGACCCCGGTGGCTCCGCCGATCAGGATCACGAGCGGGACATCGAGGTTCTCGATCTCGCGCCAGCGCACGAAGTTGGTCGCGTAGCGTTCACCGGCCACCTCGGCGATCACCTCGATCGCGACGTCCGCCAGCTCGGCAGATGTGACGGAGGCTCGTCGCCGCTCCAAGAGGCGGATCTCGACCTCCTCCGCGACCTGGTATGCCCGATACGGGGACAGCCCCGTGACCATGACCTGTGACGCCAGCAACCCCTTGGAGAACGGCAGCCCGGGCTCGCGATCGGAGATCACGATCTGGGACGTTCTCGTTCGTTCGCTCATCCGTCGGTCCCTCTCGAGGGTTCGCTCCCTCGTGCCATCCCTCTGGCGATCGCCAGGTCGATGACCTCTCCGAATGCAGTTCCCAGGTCCGTCGCTCCTTCAACCACCTCTGCCCGGTTGTCCACGAAGACCACATCGGCCCCGCGAGCGGCCGCATGCCGACACGCAACATCGACGGCTGCCGCCTTCAACTCCGTGAGGAGCACCTCGTACTCCCCGGCGGCCTCGAGATCCTCCGCCAGACCGGCCCGGTCGGCCAGCCTGGCGCTCGACCCGACGATCCGAACCCCGTACGCGGTCTCGAGATAGAGAGCCTGAGCTGCGGAGATCGCGGTCGGGGCCGTCGTTGCGAAGAACGCGTCCCGTCCCCGCACCTCTGCGAGCGGCATCGGGATGAAGTCGGTCACCAAGACGCGCGCATCGCCCAACGTACGACGCAGGTGTGCGGAGAGGTGGGAGAAGTTCTCTGACCCGGGAACCGGGCTTCTTGTCATGGTAACAACTGCCAGGTCAGCCCGCAACAAGCGATACGGACCGAGGTAGCCCCGGATGTACTCGGGCGGGCAGGTCGCCGGGACCACGAGGATCCCCGCGTCCCAGGCCACGGGAGGCAGCGCTGCTCCGCTCCCTTCGAGGACGAGGAGCCCGGGGTGGCGGGCGGCACCGACCGCGACCGCCTCGGCGACGTTGGTCGCGTAGGGGGCGCCCGCCAGCCCGCCGGCCGCCCGGCGGGCGCCGATCGTGGTCACCCCCGTGGTCAGGGCGTCCTCCAGGTAATCCGACGCAGCGTGTTCCCCCGCCTGAACCAGGGCGATCAGCGAATCGAGCGTGACCGAGCCCGCCTCGGCCACCTGGGGGGCGGGCGGCCCGCCGCGACCCATAGCGATCACGATCGGCGCTAGGTCGCGGCGGGCCGCCCGCCGCGCGACCTCGCCGGCGATCGCGGTCTTCCCGCTTCGCTTGCCCGTGCCGTAGACGGCCAGCACGGGCACGCCGAGGGGCGCCGGCTCCGCGACGGGCGGGTCGAAGGCGAAGTCCGCTCCCTGGTACGGCACGCCAAGGACGAGCGATACGGAGACCAGCTCCATCCGTTCCCGGTACCCGAGCACGGGCTCGTCGGAGAGATCCAGCACGACCTCGGGTCGCCACTGGGCGATGGCCGCGCGCAGACCCTCCGCCCGGTCGTCCGCCACGGACCGGACGGGCACGCCGACGTCGGGAAGATCGCCGGGAAGGAGCTTCTCGATCCCTCCCACGACGAGCGCCACGACGACCTCGACCCCTCGAGAGCGGGCAACCTCGAGCGCCCAGCGGGTGACCGGTGGGTAGTGCTCGCCGTCGACCAGAGCGATCGCGCGCATCGGATGGTGCCGGTTGTCCCTCTCTCGCCGCTCCCTGGTGGGGCGATCCGCCTCAGGACTCGGGCGGTCCCGCGAGCTGTTGCACGGGTGCCTCGCGATGGTGCCTCGCCGTTTCGAACAAGACGAACCTCGCCATGAGGTGGCGCTCACCCTCGAAGGGGAAGACGCGGTGGATCGAAACCTCGTCCCCGTCGAAGTCGAGGACGTTGTAGCACGGCTTGCCGTAGCCGCGCAGCCGGAGCGATGACACGGTTCCGGCGTTCGCGATGTACAGGTCCTCCAGGCGCCAGACGTACGGAACGTGCTTGTGCCCCGAGAGGACCACGTGGACGCCCGCATGCACCAGAACCTCGAGGAGGTCGCCGGCGTCCATCACGATCGAGCGCTCCCGCCCGGTCCCCGGGATCGGCATCAGGTGGTGGTGCAGGACGAAGATCTTCAGTGCCGCCGGCCCGGCGAACTGGTCGGTGATCCAGTCGTAGTGGACCCGTCCCACCTGGCCCTCGTTCAGATCCGGCTCGCTCGAGTCCACCCCCACGACGCGCACGGCGTCGATGTCGTGGACCCACATCCGGGGTCCGATCAGATCCTCGAAATGCAGGTACCCAACGTTCCGGGAGTCGTGGTTGCCGGGGACCGTGAGCAACGGAGCCTCGATCCGATCGGCATAGGCGAGCCAGGCCTTGTATTCGGGGCGGAACCCGTCGGTCGTCAGGTCGCCCGAGACGACGACCACGTCCGGTTGGAGCTGGTTCAGCTCGGCGATCACGCGGTTCATCAGGTTGGGCACGAAATGCGGAGACCCGACGTGGGGGTCCGAGATGTGGGCGATCGTGACCACGGCTCTACCCTACCGACCCTCGCTCGAGCGGTGGAACCCGGGTCGCGTCTCAGGTGCCGCCGATCTCCACCTCGAACCCCCGGCTGCGGACCCCCGGGCGCAGGATCCGCCACGGCGCGGAGACCCCGAGGGTCTCGAGCGTGATCGGAGGCCGGTCCGCTCGCTCGAAGACCACGAGCGACGGCCCGGCCCCGGAGACGCACACGGGGACGTGGTCGCGGCGGAGCGCCGCGACCACGTCCTCGACCTCGGGCATCGTGGCGAGCCGAACGTCCTCGTGCAGGCGGTCGACGAGCGCGCGCGACAGCAGCGACGGATCCCGCGTCAGCGCCTCGACCTCGAGCGCCGCCCGTGCGACGTTCGCGATCGCGTCCGCCCGGGGAACGCTGTCGGGCAGGGCGGCCCTGGCGGCCGCCGTCGACATGCGGACGTCGGGAACGACGAGCGCCGGCCGGAGGTCCGGATGGGGCTCGAGTCGTTGCACCGTCCCGTCGCCGAGCGCGATCGTGAACCCTCCGAACACGGCGGCGGCGACGTTGTCGGGGTGCCCCTCGATCTCGGCCGCCATCGCGAAGACCGAGATCGGATCGGCGTCGATCCCCAGGTCGAGCAGGGCCGATGCCGCGACCACGCCCGCGACGGTGGCGGCGGAGGACGAACCGAGCCCCCGCTCGAGCGGGATCCGGTTCCGCCCACGGCGAGCGAGCGGGGCGAGCGGGAGCGACATCCGTCCCGCGACCGCCGACATCACCCGGCCGATCAGATCCGAACCGTAGATGGGAAGCTCGTCCGCCCCCTCCCCCTCCCACGTGACGCCCGGCGGCGCTCCCGTGTCGACCACCAGCTCGTTGCAGAGGTCCCAGGCCAGGCCGAAGCAGTCGAACCCGGGGCCGAGGTTCGCCGACGTGGCGGGGACACGGACCGTCACGCGCATCGTGGCGCGGAGCGTATCGCGGCCCGAACTACAGACCGAGCTCGACGGCGACCGCGTCCGCGTCCGCCGACACGGTCACGGGCTGCGCCGCGCCGGCGATCGCCCACTCCGTGTCCTTCAAGCCGTGCCCCGTCAGGATGCACACGACCGTCCGGCCCGCCTGGAGCCGTCCGTCGGCGTACAACTGGAGCATCCCCGCGACGCTCGCCGCGCTGGCTGGCTCGACGAAGAGGCCCTCGCGCGCCAGCCGGCGGTAGGTGGCCAAGATCTGCCGGTCGGTGACGGAGCCGATCGCGCCCTCGGACGCGGTGGCAGCGGCCACGGCCTTCTCCCACGAGGCCGGGTTGCCGATCCGGATCGCCGTCGCGATCGTCTGCGGATCCGCGATCGGCTCCCCCTTCACGATGGGCGCGGCGCCGGCGGCTTGGAACCCGAACAGCTGCGGCGGCTCGGGGATCACACCGTCGACGAGGTACTCGGAATAGCCCATCCAATGGCTCGAGATGTTCCCGGCGTTGCCCACCGGAACGCAATGGATGTCGGGAGCTCGCCCGAGCGCATCACAGATCTCGAACGCTGCCGTCTTCTGGCCTTCGAGCCGGAAGGGGTTGACGCTGTTCACGAGCGTCACGGGGTACCGCTCCGCCAGGTCGCGGGCGACGTCGAGCGACGCGTCGAAGTTGCCGTCCACCTCCAGCACCCTGGCCCCGTGGACGAGGGTCGCCGCCATCTTGCCGAGCGCGACCTTCCCCTTCGGCACGAGCACGGCGCACGTCAGGCCGGCCCTCGCCGCGTACGCGGCGGCCGAGGCGCTCGTGTTGCCGGTCGAGGCGCACACCACGGCCTTCGCGTGGCCCTCGACCGCCTTCGAGATCGCGAGCGTCATGCCGCGGTCCTTGAACGAACCCGTCGGATTCGCGCCGTCGTACTTCAGCCAGACGTCGCATCCGGTCTCGAGGGACAGCGGATCGGAGCGGACGAGCGGCGTACCGCCCTCGCCGAGGGAGATCACCGGTGTCGCGTCGGACACCGGCAGCCGCTCCCGGTACTCCTCGACCACGCCGCGCCACTGATGGGGACCGGCTCCCGCCGGAGGAACGCTCACTCCTCGCCCTCCACCCGAAGGAGGCTCGCGACCGCGCGCACGCTCGAGCGGTCGCGCAGCTCCGCCACCGTCTTCTGGAAGGCTCCCTCCTGTGCGCGATGCGTGATGAACACGAGCGTCGCCTCCTCGGCGAACCCCTCCTGCCACACCCGCTCGATCGAGACGCCGTTGTGCGCGAACGCCTCCGCGATCTCCGCAAGCACCCCCGGCCGATCCTCCACGTGGAGGTTGAGGTAGTACTGGCCGGTCGTGGCGTCCATCGGGCGGATCGGACGGTCGAGGACGCACGTGCAGCCGATCGCGCGGCCGCCGAAGGCGAGGTTGCGGGCCACGTGCACCAGATCGCCGACGACGCTCGTCGCCGTCGCGTCGCCGCCCGCTCCCGGCCCGTAGAACATGAGCTGTCCGACCTTCGCGCCCTCGATGAAGACCGCGTTGTTGGCGTCGCGGACCGAGGCCAGCGGATGGGCGTCCGGGATCATGGCGGGATGCACGCGGGCGGACACCTCGCCATCCTCGAGCTCCGCGATCGCGAGCAGCTTCACCACGTAGCCCAGGCGCGCGGCGTCGGCGATGTCCTGCGGGGTGATCCGCGCGATCCCTTCGCGGTACACGTCGCTCGCGACGACCCGCGTGTTGAACGCGATCGAAGCGAGGATGGCGCACTTCGCCGCCGCGTCGAAGCCGTCGATGTCGGCGGTCGGATCGGCCTCGGCGAACCCGAGCTGTTGGGCCTCGGTCAGCGCGTCCTCGAACGTCCAACCGTGCTCGGACATCTGGGTCAACACGTAGTTCGTCGTGCCGTTCACGATCCCGAGCATCCGGCGGACCAGCCCACCCGCCAGCGACTCCTTGAGGGGCGAGATCAGCGGGATCCCGCCGGCGACGGCGGCCTCGAAGCGGATGTCGCGCGAGACCGCATCCGCCGCATCGAACAGCTCCTTGCCGGCGGTCGACAGCACCTCCTTGTTGGCCGTGACCACGGGCTTGCCCGACGCGAAGGACGCGAGGATCAGATCCTTCGCCGGATCCAGACCCCCGAGGAGCTCGAGCACGAGGTCGACATCGGGGTCGGCGACGATCGAGGCGGCGTCGGTCGTGAAGGCGTCGCGCGGGAGCGGGACGTCCCGCTCCCGCGCGACGTCGCGGACGGCCACGCGGGTCACCGCGAGGCGAACCTCGGTGCGCACGGCGATGTCGTCACCGTGCTCGGCGAGCATCCGGACGACGGCCGATCCAACGGTCCCGCACCCGAGCATCCCGATGCGGATCGTGCGCTCGCTCACGCGGACCCCTCCACCCGATCCATCCGGTCGGGAGCCGAGACGCCGAGGATCCCGAGCAGGTTCGCGAGGACCGTCCCCGAGGCTCGGCACAACCACAGGCGCGCCTGGGTGCGTGCCGCGTCGTCGGAGACGACGCGGCACTCGGTGTAGAACCGGTGGAAGCGGGCGGCCAGATCCTGCGACGCGTGCGCGACGCGATGCGGCGCGCGCAGCGTCGCAGCCTTCGCGATCAGGGCCGGTACCTCCGCGAGCGCTTTCAGCAGCTCGGTCTCGGCGGGCTCGACCAGGATCGACAGATCGACCGCGTCGATCGGCTGCAGCGTCACGCCGGCATCGCTCGCGGTTCGCAGGATCGACGCGATCCGCGCGTGACCGTACTGGACGTAGTAGACGGGGTTGTCCATCGATCGCTGTTTCACGGCCTCGATGTCGAACCGCATCGTGTGATCGTTGCCGAACAGCAGCAGATGGAACCGCGCGGCGTCCGTTCCCACCTCGTCGATCAGCTCGTCGAGCGACACGAACGTGCCAGCTCGCTTGCTCATCGGCACCGGCTCACCGCCGCGGAGGAAGGAGACCCATTGGTGGATCACGATCTCGACCGCGCCCGGGTCGAAGCCGAGCGCTTGCGCGGCGCCGCGGACGCGCGCGATGTCCCCATGGTGATCCGCACCCCACACGTAGATCAGGTGATCGAACCCACGAGCGAACTTGTCGATCAGGTACGCGCAATCGGCGCCGAAGTACGTGTGCCGGCCGTCGCTACGCACGAGGACACGATCCTTGTCGTCGCCGAAGGCCGTCGACCGGAACCAGACGGCGCCCTCGGCCTCGTAGGCGTCCCCTGAGGCGCCGAGCAGATCGATCGCCTGCGTGATCTCGCCCTTCCGTTCCAGCGCCGCCTCGGAGACGTAGGAATCGAACCGGACATCGAACCGCGCGAGCGTCGCATGGATCCAGCCGAGGACGCGCTCGGCGGCAGCCCCGCGCACGGCCGCCAGCCGCTCTTCATCCGGGAGCTCCGCCCATCCGGGCTCGCGGGCCGCGAGCTCGCGACCGAGGTCGTCGATGTACGTGCCGTGGTAGCCGTCATCGGGGATCGCGGTCGGACGCCCGAGATGGGTGAGGTAGCTGGCGTCGACCGAGGCGCCGAAGCGGTCCATCTGACCGCCGGCATCGTTGTAGTAGTACTCGCGCTCCACGGTCCACCCGGCGGCGTCGAGCAAGCGGGCGATCGTGTCACCGAGCACGGCGTTCCGGGCGTGCCCGACGTGCAGCGGCCCGGTCGGGTTGGCGCTCACGAACTCCACCTGGACGCGCCCCTCCGTCCGCAGCGACGTCCCGTACGAGGCTCCCTCGGCCGCGATCCTGCGCAAGACGTCGTGCAGCCACCCCTCCGTGAGGAAGACGTTGATGAATCCCGGACCGGCGACCTCGACCTTCCGGACGAACGCCGCCGGCGGCAAGGACGCGACGATCGCTTCCGCGACCGTGCGCGGGGACGCCGCGATGCGGGACGCCACCGCGAGCGCGACGTTGGTGGCGAAGTCACCGTGCTCCTTCTGCCGAGGCTCCATCACCTCGGGCTCGGGCAGCTCACCGTCCAGCCCGAGTTCGGATGCCGCGGCCTCGAGTCCCGACCGGAACCAATCCCTGAGCTCGTCCTCGATCACGCGCCGGACCCCTCGATCGAACCGCGCACCGTCTCGATCAGGGCCTGCGCGTCGAAGGGCTTGGTGATGTAGCGGACGCCGGGGGCCACCGGCGTGGTGTCCAGTGCGCGGGCCGTCAGGAATACGACCGGGATCGCGCTCAGGAGCGGATCCTCCTGGAGCTTGCGGTAGACCTCGTGGCCATCCATCTCCGGGAGCATCAGGTCCAGGACGATCGCGTCCGGCTGCCTAGCCGCGAGGGCGATCGCCTCCGGCCCTCGGGAGGCCGTCAAGGTCTCGAACCCCTCCATCCGGAAGTTGACCTCCAGCAACCGGAGGATCACCGGGTCGTCATCGACCAGCAGCACGGTCGGCACGCCCCGAGCATACGGGTGAGTGGGCTCCAGTCGGAACGTTAGACTCGGTGCCCGTTCGCCCCCGTAGCTCAGAGGATAGAGCGCCGGCCTCCGGAGCCGGGTGCGCAGGTTCGAGTCCTGCCGGGGGCACCGATCCACAAGTGGTCCAGGAACCGGCACGCGGAAGACCGGCTCGATGTGGCCGCGATCCCGGACCTTGATCTCGGCGACCACCGCCTGCATCACAGCCTTGCGCTCGGGGAGCGCCCCATCCCGCAGAGCCCGCTCGATGTCCTCGACGCGCACCGCGAGCTCCGCGCGCTCCGGGACGCTCGGCTGACTCTCCGATGTCTCCTCAGCCAGCTCAGAGCGCCGAGCCTCGAGCGAGGTCAGCTCAGCCGAGAGCTCCTCGATGCGTTTGGGTACAGACCTCCTCGCGGAGCCCCCCTCCTCGAAAGCGTGGTAGCGATCTAACGAGCCCTGAGCCCGGCTTATCTGTGCCTCCACCGCGGCGAGCTCTCGCTCTCGGCCTGGCCGATCCGTTTCCACGATCTCTCCCCACCGCTCGACGGCATCTTCGAGGAGCTCACGTCGGCCCAGCGTGGCGAGCAGGCTCTCGACCACCCGATCCTCAAGCTCGTCGACCCGCAAACGGTCTTGATCGCATCCCTGGGTCCCGCAGCGGTGCCGAGAGAAGCACACGTAGTACGCGTGCCGATACGCGTTTCCCTTGGCCGACGCCCCGATGAACCGCTTTCCGCATTTCTCGCAGACCAGGAGCCCGGTGAGCAGGTACTCGGATCCATTCGTGCAGGTACGAGAGGGGTGGGACGGCGCTCGGCGAGGGTCGTCCTCGGCACTGCCGCGATCGGGCTCGTGCTTCTCCTGATCGCGGTCGCGCGCGCATGGGGAGAGTTCGACCATGGGAACGCACTCTCCTACGTCTACGTGGCGGGGTTGATCGGAACGCTGGCGGCGATCGTCTCCCTGAGCGTGTGGATGCGCTGGCAGGCCCGGACTTCCTGACCCGCGTCACCCGGGTGGCGAGCCGCGGGCCCGAAGCGCGGCCTCGATCTCGTCGAGGTGCTCACCGCGGTGCTCGCCGCGGCCCGCGTAGATCGGGCTGTCGGGGTCGCGGGGCCACAACCGATCCAGGGGCAGCTCCGAGACGCGCGCGTCCGTCTGTTCCGCGATCCGCAGGGCGAACTGCGCGGCCTCCCTCGGCGCGATCGCGTGGATCAGCGGACGGGTCGAGTCGTTGAGCCAGTCGCCATCCGGCTCCGCGTCCCCCGGCGCCCACGGTTCGCCGCGATCGATCTTCTCGGCGAGGACCAGGACGCGGATGTCCCAGTACGCGATGTGACCGAGCACACCGGCAACGGTCCAGTGCTCGTTCACGGGAGCCGTGAGGGCGTCGTCGTCCAACCGTTCGACGAGCGCGCGCATGCGATCGCGATAGCGGGTGTTCGCATCGATGTAGGAGCGATCCTCGGCCATGGTCCGATCCTACCCACGTGACGCGTTCGGCACGCCGCCGGCGCTGCTACAAGCGCGACTGGACCGTCATCGAGTGGTCGAAGAGCGATCCAGCAGGGTGACGAATGTCGCCGCCACAGCCAGTCGGATCATCGGAGTACGCTGCATCCCTCGCTCCTCGGGCCTCTAGTACGCGTGTGAGGGCCAGGCGGTTCCCGGACCGGGAAGGAGCTGGCGCTGGCGCCGTAGTCGTCAGGAGCCACAAGTACGATGCCGTGTCGAGTCGGGGACCGAGATCGACGACTATCTCGACGCCCTTGAGGAGCCGAAGCGGACCACGCTGGCGAACCTCCGCGACACCATCATGTCGATCGTCCCTGACGCCGAGGAGTGCATGTCCTACGGCATGCCAGCTTTCAAGCTTCGGGGCAAGACTATCGCTGGCTTCGCTGCATTCAAGAACCACCTCAGCTACCTGCCGCACAGCGGGTCGGTCATTCCCCAGTTGGCCAAAGAGACTGAAAGGTACACGTCCACGAAGGGGTCGCTCCACTTCCCGATCGACAAGCCCCTCCCCGAGACGTTCGTGAAGAAGCTCTTAGCGGTCCGGATGGCGGAGGCTTTCGGAAAGGGGTAGCGGTCAGTCTGCTCGCCGCAGGTCGAACGCATCGCTACTCGGCGCATCCTCGCAACCGCGATCCCGCTCCCCCATGGCTTCTGCTCTCCTATGCGAGCCGTGGCCTCACCACGGGAGCGTCTTTCCGCCTCAGCCAGCCGTGGGTGAAGGAGAAGGCCGGCCACTGCTGCGAGCCATATCAGGTTTCCATCAGGCCTGATGGAAACCGAGCGTGTGGTCACCGGCGGGCTCAAAGGAAGCCGTGGCGCCCTCAGCGGGCGGCCGTCCTGCGGTATCCGGCCCGGCGAACCTTGCCGTGAACCGGAGCACGCGTGAGGGTGGGCCCTCTACCGGCGGGTTTGGGTTCGTATCGTGTAGAGCTGAGTGCACCGGTCCTGGCAAGGAGGTCGAGTGGTGGCTCATCCGGTCAGCGAGGCCGTCCAACCGATCATCACCCAGGTTGAGGTGCCGGCGGGGATGCTCGGCCCGGATCCCGCGACGTTCGAGGTGCGCTGCTTCGTCGTTCCACGCCCCGATGGAGTGGTTCTGGTGGACGTCGGGCCACCCTCCACCGGGAAGGAGATCGAGGCGGTGTTGGATCCGCTCGGTGCGACGTGGTCGGACATCAGCGACATCGTGCTCACCCACGCTCATCTCGACCATGTCGGTGGTCTGGGCGAGGTTGCGGACCAGGCCCCCCGGGCAGTCGTGCGCGCCGGGGCTGCCGACCTCTCCGAGATCCGCCTCGAGGGCCGCGCGATCGAGCCGCTCGCGGAAGGTGATCGCGTACGCGATCTCGTGGTCCTCGAGACCCCGGGGCACACGCCCGGCCATCTGAGCCTGCTCGACGAGGCGAACTCGCTGGTCCTCGTCGGGGACGCCGTCGGCAGCGTCGGTGGTGCGCTCTCGTTCGGCCCCGCCGCCTTCACCTCGGATCCGGTTCAGGCCCGCGCGTCCCTCGAACGTCTTGCCCGTTTGGCCGTCGGGCGCCTCGTCTTCTCGCACGGCGCAGAGGTGGACGACCCGAACGCCGCGATCGGGCACCTCCTGCGCTCATCCGGATAGGTTCCGACCCAGATGTCCGGGAACGAGGGGATGGCCTCACAGGGCTCGCACGCGCATCGCGAGTTGCGGCGGGCCGATCTACCTCCCGATCCGATCGACCAGTTCCTGCGTTGGTTCGACGACGCGGGGGCTGCCGGGATCGCGTTGCCGAACGCGATGGCGCTCGCCACGACTGGCGCCGACGGCCAACCTTCCGTCCGCCACGTCCTGCTCCGCGCGGCCGATCGACGAGGCTTCGTCTTCTACACGAACCGCGAGAGCCGCAAGGGTCGACAGCTCGACGAGAACCCCCGGGCGGCGATCGTGTTCCTCTGGAAGGTGCTCGACCGGCAGGTCTGCGTGACCGGGGACGTTCGACGGGTCGACGACGAAGAGTCGGACGCGTACTTCGCCACTCGGCCACGCGAGGCGCAGATCGGAGCCTGGGCGTCGGCGCAGAGCTCGGTGTTGCGCGATCGCCACGAGCTCGAAGAGCGGGTCGCGCAAGCGGCGGCCCGCTTCCTGGACGCTCCGATCCCCCGGCCGCCGCACTGGGGTGGATACCGCCTGATCCCCGACGCCGTCGAGTTCTGGCAGGGTCGCGTGTTCCGGCTCCACGACCGCTTCCGCTACACGCGGGACGACGCCGAGCGGACCGGGTGGCGGGTGGAACGACTCTCTCCCTAGGAGGAACGCGGTAGCCTGCCGCGCCATGGACGCCGATCAGCTGCGGAGCCGCATCCACGACGACATGCCTCGGGTGATCGACGAGCTTTCCCGGCTGGTCGCGATCCCATCGGTCGGATACATGGGCTACGACCCTGCCAACGTCCGCGCGAGCGCGGAGCTGACACGGGACATCCTGCGCGACGCGGGCGTCGGAGCCGACCTGCTGGAGACCGAGGGCGGGCACCCGGCCGTCTTCGGGAGCGTTCCCGGGCCGGCCGATCGGCCCACCGTCCTGTTGTACGCACACCATGACGTGCAGCCGGCAGCCGATCCGGACGCCTGGACCACGCCCCCGTTCACGCCGACGGTCGCCGACGGGCGGCTCTTCGGTCGCGGAGCCGCCGACGACAAGTCCGGCATCGTGATCCACGCGGCGGCGCTCCGGGCGGTCCGCGCCGATGGTCCGCTCCCGTGTTCGGTCAAGGTGATCGTCGAGGGCGAGGAGGAGTGCTCGACGGAACATCTGCCGGAGCTCGTGCGCGGGCACGGCGACCTGTTGCGGAGCGACGTCGCCGTGATCGCGGATGGGGGGAACTACCGGACCCGTGTACCCACGATCGGCACCAGCATCCGCGGCGCCACGCACGTGACCGTTCGCGTCGACGTGCTCCCGATCGCGCAGCACAGCGGCGCGTTCGGTGGACCTTTGCCCGACGCGATCATGGCGCTCAGCCGCATGCTCGCATCGCTCCACGACGATGAGGGCGAGATCACGATCGAGGGACTCCTCGGGTTCCCATGGCCCGGGACGCAGGTCCCGGAGGACGAGTTCCGCGCGGAATCGCGCGTCTTCCCGGAGGTCGAGCTCTTGGGAACCGGCACGATCGCCGACCGAACCCTGTCGAAACCGTCCATCAACGTTCTCGCGTTCGAGGCACCCCGGGTCGACGAGGTCGCGAACCAGATCGTCCCGACCGCGCGCGCCGTGGTGGGGCTTCGGATGGCGCCCGGCGAGGACTACGCGGGCGCC
>Ga0066709_100002190_pt1 | contig 13991 bp, 11 predicted proteins | sample GraSoiAngelo_158_FD_79665 | JGI IMG/M metagenome (GOLD analysis project Ga0066709, IMG submission 79665) | Grasslands soil microbial communities from the Angelo Coastal Reserve, California, USA - 14_1009_16_30cm | ecosystem: Environmental > Terrestrial > Soil > Grasslands | place: USA...
GGGTTGTAGCTGTCGGGATCGCACGCGGTGCGGCACCGGAAGCCTTCGACGAAGAAGGTGCGCTCGAGCTTGACCACGTACTCGTGCGCCTTGTCCGGGGTGCCCCGCGCCTGAGCGCCCGGCAAGCTGCCGTCGAGCGAAACCCGGATCCACCCCTCGGTGGGCGGCACGCCATCGGTCTGGAAGACGAGCAGGTCGGCACCGGGCGGGTAGGCCTTGCGGTTCCAGTGGGTTGCGGGAGACACAGGCACGGCCTCGCGGCTCGAGGCGGCCTGGCGCGCCCGCGCCACCTTCGCCGCAAAGTCGTCGATCTGCTTTCGGTCGGCGGCCAGGAAGCGCTCCAGCGCTTCGGGGGGCAAGACCGGATCGGTGAAGTCGTGGGGAACCATCTCGAAGCGCAGGTGTGGCGCCAGGGTCTCGCGGCTGACCGGCTGGTTGAACCTCAAGGCGAGGACGACCGGCGTGTCGTAGCGCTTCCCACGCCGATACCAGCCCGTCCTCAGCAGGCGGATGGTGGGTGTCGTGAAGGAGAAGGTATAGGACGTGGCCAGCCGCCGGCCGGATACAGAGGCGGCGCTTTCATCGATCGTGACGTCGAAGCGGGTGGCGTAGGGCAGCTTGGCGGGATCGGCGGGGCTGAAGATCAGCGTATTGGTTCCCGACCACCGGAAGCGGCCCGGAATCTCCGGCCTGATCCGGACGAAGGGCGCGGTCACGATCTCCGGGATCCGGCCGAGCGCGACCATCGGCTCGGAGAAGACGACCCGTATCTCGTTGGCCTCCTCGAGCTTTGCGATCTCCCCCACCGGCCCCGCCTGGACGACCCGCAGCTCCGCCGGCGCCCCGAGAAGGCTTGCCGGCAGCAGGAGCGCCCCTGCCCAGGCGCCGATCCCCCGCGTTACGGTCATCGACCCCCCTTCGAAGGGACGAAGTTTACCGTCGCCGCCCCTGACAGCAAGACGACTGCCACGCTCAGAAGCCCTCAATGACGAGGATTCGCACCGCTCGCCACTTCTCGGCCGGGCCGGCCGGAGACACGCCGTGGCCGGCCGCACACGCTCCTGGGCCCCGCGGGAAGGGGGCTGGATTTGTCGTACACTTGGCGAACTTGGTGGAGGTCCGCGGCGTGACGGGAGTGAGCGGGCGGCAGCTGGTGCCACCGGAAGGCACGACTGCGGGCGACGACCTCTATCGCCAGATCTTCGAGCGGAATCGGACCGTCCAGCTCCTGATCGATCCCGCCACCGGGCGCATCGTCGACGCCAACCCCGCCGCCTGCCGTTTCTACGGGTACTCGCGGGAGGACCTCACCACCCGCAAGATCTCCGACATCAACGCCCTGCCGCCTGCGGACGTAACGGACGCCCTGGCCCGGGCCGCCAGCGGCGTGCAGTCCCGGTTCCAATTCCAGCACCGGCTCGCGTCGGGTGATGTCCGCAAGGTGGAGGTCGAGACGGGTCCGGTGGAGATGGACGGGCGAGTGCTTCTCTATTCCGTCGTCCACGACGTCAGCGATCGCCATGAGGCCGAGGCGGAGCTGAATCGCAACATCTCGCTCCTCCAATCGACCCTGGAATCCACGACCGACGGGATCCTGGTCATCGATCCCGGCGGCCAGATCCTGACCAGCAATCAGCGCTTCGCGCAGATGTGGCGGATCCCTCCGGTCCTGCTCGAGCCCGGAGAGCATACGAAGGCGCTGGAGTACGTCCGCGACCAGCTCAAGGACCCCGAGCAGTTCGCGGCCCGGATCAAGGAGCTCTACGCCGATCCCGAAGCCCAGAGCTTCGACGTGCTCGAGTTCAAGGACGGCCGGGTCTTCGAGCGCTACTCGATGCCCCAACGGCTCGACGGCGCCCCGGTGGGGCGGGTGTGGCGCTTCCGCGACGTCACCGAGCGCCGGCAGGGCGAAGAGGCGCTGCGGCAGAGCGAAGAGAAGTACCGGGAGATCCTGGCCGGGATCGCCGAGGGCTACTACGAGGTCGACCTCCAGGGCCACCTCACGTTCTTCAACGACGCGCTCGGCCGCATCCTCGGCTACCGCGCCGAGGAAATGAAGGGGATGAGCTACCGCCGGTTCATCGACCGGCGGAGCACGCGGGACATGTACCGGCTGTTCCGGGGGGTCTTGTCCACCGGCCAACCGGTGGGCTACGTGGACTGGAAGATCCTGAGCAAGGGGGGCACCCCGCGTTATGTGAGCGCGTCGGTCTCCCTCATGCGCGACGAGCAGAACGCCCCCGTCGGCTTCCGCGGTGTCGTGATCGACGTCAGCGAGCGGCGGCGGGCCGAGGAGGCCCTTCGCGAGAGCGAGGAGCGCTACCGCCACCTGGTCGAGCTCTCCCCCGACGGCATCGCGATCCACCGCGAAGGCCGCCTGGTCTTCTGCAACCCGGCCGGAGCGCGGATGCTCGGCTACGGTGTCGACGAGGTGCTGGGCAAGCTCGCCATCGAGTTCGTCCATCCCGCCAGCCGGCACTTCGCCGCCGACCGGATGAAGACGATCCTCGTCGGCAAGGCGGTGCCGTTCATCGAGGAGAAGTTCGTCCGCAAGGACGGCTCGATGCTGGAGGTGGAGGTGGGCACGATGCCCTTCACCTTCCAGAACGCGCCCGCCATCCAGGTCATCATCCGCGACATCACCGAGCGCAAGCGGTCGGAGAAGCTCCAGGCCGTCCTGTACAAGATCGCCCAGACCGCCAGCGCGGTGGAGGACGTGGAAGCGTTCTACGAGCAGATCCACAGCATCGTCGGCGAGCTGATGTACGCCCGGAACTTCTATATCGCGCTCTATGACGAAGCCGCCGACAGCCTCAGCTTCCCGTATTTCGTGGACGAGATGGACCCCACCCCGCTCCCCAAGCGGCCGGGCAAGGGCCTCACCGAGTACGTGCTGCGCACCGGGGAGCCCCTCCTCGCGACACCCCAGACCTTCGCCGAGCTGGTGGCGAAGGGGGAGACCGATCTCATCGGGGGGCCGTCGGTCGACTGGCTGGGAGTGCCGCTCAAGCGAGGGGAGAAGACCTTCGGCGTGCTGGTGGTCCAGAGCTACACGGAGAGCCTGCGTTACGGCGAGACCGACCGCGACCTGCTGACCTTCGTGTCCCAGCACGTGGCGGCGGCCATCGACCGCAAGAGGGCGGCGGAGGCGCTGCGGGAGAGCGAGACCCGCTTCCGGACGCTCGCCGAGACGGCGCCGAGCGCGATCTTCATCTACCAGGGCGCGGGGTTCATCTACGCCAACGCCTCCATGGCGGCCCTCACCGGCTACGCCCGGGAGGAGCTGGGGTCGATGAACCTCTGGGACATGGTCCACCCCGACTACAAGGACCTGATCCGGGGGCGGGGCCTGGCGCGCCTGCGCGGGGACGAGGCGCCCACCGGCTACCAGTTCAAGATCGTGCGCAAGGACGGCGAGGAGCGCTGGGTGGACTTCTCCGCCGCCGTGATCGACGTCGGCGGCCGGCCGGCGGTGCTGGGCACCGCCTTCGACATCACCAAGCGCAAGGAGGCCGAGGAGCAGATCAAGAACCTGGCCTACCACGACGCGCTCACCGGCCTGCCCAACCGGCTCCTCTTCAACGACCGGCTGTCGGTGGCGGTGGCCCAGGCCCACCGGCAGGGCTACCGGCTCGCGATCTTCTTCCTCGACGTGGACCGCTTCAAGGTCATCAACGACTCGCTCGGCCACAGCCTGGGCGACCGGCTGCTGCAGGGCGTGGCCCGCCGGCTCCTGTCCTCGGTGCGCGAGGGCGACACCGTGGCCCGCCTCGGCGGCGACGAGTTCATCCTGCTCCTGCCCGCGCTCAACCGGACCGAGGACGTCGCGAAGGTGGCGGAGAAGATCCTCGACTCGCTGAAGCTCCCCTTCCGGCTCGAGGGACGGGAGCTGTACGTCACCGCCAGCATGGGCATCAGCCTCTACCCCGACGATGGCGCCGACGCCGAGACCCTCATCAAGAACGCCGACACCGCGATGTATCGGGCGAAAGAGCAAGGTCGCGACAACTACCAGCTCTACACGCCGGCCATGAACGCGACCGCGGTCGAGAGGCTGGCCCTGGAGAACAGCCTGCGCAAGGCGCTGGCCCGCGACGAGCTGGAGCTCTACTACCAGCCGCTCCTGGACCTGGGGACGGGACGCGTCCACGGCCTGGAGGCCCTCTTGCGCTGGCGCCACCCCGAGCGCGGGGTCCTGGCCCCGGCGGAGTTCATACCCCTGGCCGAGATCACGGGCCTCATCCTGCCCATCGGCCCCTGGGTGCTGCGCACCGCCTGCGCTCGAGCGCGGGCCTGGCAGGAACTGGGCCATCCGCATCTCTCGATCGCGGTGAACCTGTCCGCCCGCCAGTTCCAGCAGCCGGACCTCGTGGCCCAGGTCAAGCGCGCGCTCGAGGAGACGGGGCTGGCGCCGCGCTGTCTCGACCTGGAGATCACCGAGACCAACGCCATGTCGAACGCGGAAGCGACGATCCACACCCTCCGGGAGCTGAAGGCCCTGGGGGTCCGGATCTCGATCGACGACTTCGGCATCGGCTATTCCTCGCTGAGTTACCTGAAGCGTCTCCCCATCGACACGCTCAAGATCGACCAGTCGTTCGTCCGCGACATCACGAGCGACCCCGACGACGCCGCCATCGCCACCGCCGTCATCGCCCTCGCCCACACCCTCAAGCTCCGGGTGGTGGCGGAGGGAGTGGAGACGCAGGAGCAGCTGGCTTTCCTCGCCGCCCGCCACTGCGACCGGATGCAGGGCTTCCTCTTCAGCCGGCCGCTGCAGGCCCAGGAGTGCGGGGAGTTCCTCGCTCGTACCGGCCGCGCTTCCTGAGACCGCGCCTTGGCGCACCGCAAGACGTCCCCGTCGGGCACGGCGGCCACCACCGCACCACCGCTGGCCCAGAGCATCCTCGAGCTGGTGGGAGCGACGCCGATGCTTCGGTTGAACCGCTACGCTCCCGCGGGCGGCGCCGGTATCTACGCCAAGCTGGAGTTCCTGAACCCCGGGGGCAGCGTCAAGGACCGGGCGGCGCTCGGGATGGTCGACGCGGCCGAGGCCGAGGGCCGGCTGCACCCCGGGGCGACCATCATCGAGCCCACGGCGGGCAACACCGGAGTGGGCCTCGCCCTCATCGGCATCAGCCGCGGCTACCGCGTGATCCTGGTGGTGCCCGAAAAGTTCGTCGGCCCCAAGACGGTGGTCATGAAGGTGCTGGGGGCCGAGGTGATCCTCACGCCGACCGAGGCCGGGATCCAGGGCGCGATCGCAAAGGCGCAGCAGATTGCGGCCGGGCTGCCCGGCTCGTACGTGCCGCAGCAGTTCGAGAACCCCGCCAATCCCGACTTCCACTACCGCACCACTGCCGTCGAGATCGAAGATCAGCTCGGACGCAGCCCCGACGCGATCGTCATCGGGGCCGGGACCGGGGGCACCTTCACCGGGCTGGCCCGCTACTTCAAGGAGCGCGAGCCCCGGATGCGCGCGGTCCTCGTCGAGCCTCAGGGCTCGGTCTGGGGCGGCGGGCCTCCCGGGCCCCACAAGGTGGAAGGCATCGGCAACTCTTTCTGGCCGGGCGCGCTCGATCGCTCGCTCATCGACGAGGTGTGTACCGTGCGCGACAACGACGCCTTCGCGGCGGTAAGGGAGCTGGCGCGGACCGAGGGCCTGCTGGTGGGCGGCTCGTCCGGCGCCGCGGCCCACGCCGCACGCGACGTGGCGCGGGCCCTGCCCCCCTCGGCGGCGGTCGTGACGGTGCTTGCGGACGGCTTCGAGAGGTATCTCGGAAAGGGCGTCTTCGAGAATCTCTGACTCAAACGAACTTCTGACTCAGCAATTGACGATACCGCTTGATCGTGCGCTGAAAAGCGTGTAATAAGGGCGCAGTAAATCCCAGGGAGATAGTGCGTTGAGCAGTCCTTCCTTCATCGCCGGGTCGGGTTCTTTCGTCTGTACGCCCCTCGTCCGCAACGACGAGGTGCTGGCCTGGCTCCGGCCGACGAAGCCCAACGGCAAGCCCGTCCACTCGGAGTGGCTGGAACGGAATCTGGGTATCTCCACCCGCTCCTTCGACCTCGACATGCAGACGGCGGTCAAGCGGCCGCGGGCGGAGGGTGGGATCTACGACGGCGACCTGGCCGTCCGGGCCGCGAAGAGGGCCCTCGAGAACGCGGGGCTGGAGGCCCTCGACATCGACGCCCTCGTCCACGTCTCCTGCACGCCCGACACCCTCTACTTCAACGACCACCTGCGCTTCATGACCCGGGAGCTGGGGCTCCGGCGTGACGCCCACCTCATGTACCACAACCTCGGCTGCGCCGGCCTCGCCCCGGCGTTCCACTCCGCCCGCAGCGAGCTCGCCGGCACCGGCGACGACGGCGTCGTCCTCCTCGTGGCCAGCAACTGCTCCAGCAGCTACCTGACCCGGGACACGATCCCGTTCTACATGCAGGGCCGCTACCCGTGGGCGTGGCTGAGCCCGGCCCTCTTCGGAGACGGGGCCGGCGCGTTGATCCTGCGCTCCGGGCGCAGGTCGGGGGACCGGGGCCTCGTGCACACGTGGTACGAGACGCAGCCGGACCTGACGATCGTCCGCTACGACGCCGGGGGCGGCACGAGCCCGACCTGCGAGGGCAACCTCACCGATCACCTGTTCCTGATGGAGGCGCAGACCGTCGGCCGTTCCTTCACCCCCGTCCTCTGCCGCACCTTCGAGAGGATGGTCGAGGACTGGCCGACCAAGATCCAGCCCGTCGTCGGCCACGCTTTCGACGTCGACAAGATCAAGCGCTGGTACTTCCACCAGGCCAACCGCATCGCGGTCGAGCGCACCGCCCGCACCATGGGCCTCCCCGTCGACCGGGTGCCCACCAATGTCGGCCACTACGGGAACACGTCCGCCGCCAGCACGCTGCTGCTCTTCGACGAGGACCGGCGCTCGGGCGCGGTGAAGGACGGCGACATCGTCGTCTTCCTGTGGATCGGCGCCGGCAATGGCGCCCAGTACGGCTACGCCCTGGTAGTAGCCTAGTCCGGGACCGGCTTTTCCACGCAGAGGCCGCAGAGAATCCCCCGAGGCCGCAGAGACGAAACGTCGATGAGGCGCTTTCCGCGCCGCTCCCCTGTCGCCCGATCCGCTCTCTGCGGTCTCTGCGTCTTCTCTGCGGCCTCTGCGTTGTAGAAGCCCTTCGCTCCGGCCGACTACAATGGTCCTTCCCTAGGAGGGCGCCATGGGCTTCGCGACGGACTGCATCCACGCCGGGCAGGAGCCTGATCCGACCACCGGCGCCATCGTCGTCCCCATCTACCAGACGGCGACGTACGTCCAGGAGGGGATCGGCAAGCACAAGGGCTATGAGTACGCGCGGACCCAGAACCCCACTCGGCGCGCGCTCGAGAAGAACCTGGCCGCGCTCGAGGGGGGCACCGACGCGTATTGTTACGCCTCCGGCATGGCCGCCACCCACGCGGTGATGTCCCTCCTGAAGGCGGGGGAGCGCGTCGTGGTGTCGGACAACGTCTACGGCGGCACGCACCGCCTCTTCACGAAGGTGCTGGGTCGCTACGGGCTGGACTTCGCGTTCGTCGACACCAGCGACGCCGGCCGGCTGGACGAGACGGAGGGACCCTTCGACATGCTCTGGATCGAGACCCCCACCAATCCCCTGATGAAGGTGTGCGACATTGCCGCGCTGGCCAGGATCGCCCGCGAGCGGAAGGCGCTCCTCGTGGTGGACAACACGTTCATGAGCCCTTTCTTCCAGCGGCCGCTCGCGCTCGGCGCCGACATCGTCGTGCACTCCACGACCAAGTTCCTGAACGGGCACTCCGACAGCGTGGGGGGAGTGGCGGTCGTGAAGACGGCCGGCCACGCGGAGTGGCTGCAGTTCTACCAGAACGCGGCGGGCGCCATCCTCTCCCCCTTCGACGCGTGGCTCGTGCTGCGCGGCACGAAGACGCTCGCGATGCGCATGCCCCGCCACGAGGAGAACGGACGGAAAGTGGCGGCGTTCCTCCGCGAGCAGGCCCGAGTGAAGAAGGTCTACTGGCCGGGCTTTCCCGACCATCCCGGCCACGACGTCCACCGCCGCCAGGCCACGGGCTTCGGCGCCATGATCGCGTTCGACCTCGGCAGCCTCGCCGCGGCCGGCCGCTTCCTGCCCGCCCTGCGCCTGTGTTCGCTCGGGGAGAGCCTGGGCGGAGTCGAGACGCTGATCTCGCATCCCGCCACCATGACCCACGCCGGGTACACGCCGGCCGAGCGCGACGCGCTCGGCATCCGCGACGGCCTCGTGCGCATCAGCGTCGGCTGCGAGGACGCCGAGGATTTGATCGCGGACCTGAAGCACGGCCTGGAGCAGGTCTAGAGCGTTGCTTCTAAACGCGGAGGACGCGGAGAACTAACGGAGAGGACGCGGAGACTGAATTTATCCCTCCGCGTTCTCGAGCCCTTCTTGCCCTTCTCCGCGACCTCCGCGTTGAAAGGCCGCCGGCCTGGCGTCTAGGTACCAACCGACTCGTCGATCCAGGCGAGATACGGCGCGTGGCCGGCCTCGATGGGGAGCACGATTGCCTCCGGCAGCTCGTAGGGGTGGAGGGCGACGAGCGCCTCGCGCAGCGCCTCGAAGCGGTCCCGGCGGGTCTTGATCACGAGGAGGCGCTCCTCGTCCTCCTCCGCCGCGCCCTTCCAGCGGTAGAACGACCTCACGCCGGGAAGCACGTTCACGCAGGCGGCCAGGCGGCGCTCCACCAGGGCGCGCGCGATGCGGGCGGCGTCTTCGGCGGTCCCCACGGTCGACAGGACGACCACGCGGTCGCTCACGCGGCGCCCCGGGCGATGAGCGCCTTCCACTGCGCCGCCGTCAAGGGGACCACCGACAGACGGCCCTGGCGGACCAGGGGGCTCTCGTTGAACAGGGCCAGCGACTTGATCTCATCGAGGCTCACCGGGCGCTTGAAGCGGCCGCGCGGCACCAGATCGACGGCGACGAGCCGCGGATCGTCCTTCTTCGGATCGGGATAGGCCGCCCGCACCACCTCCGCCAGGCCGACCGCCGCCCGCTCGTCGCCGGTGTGATAGATGACGGCGGCGTCGCCGGGCTTCATGCTCCGGAGGTTCTTGAGGGCGGCCGGGTTGCGCACCCCGTCCCACGCCGTGCGGCCCTCGCGCTCCAGGTCGTCGTACCCGTAGGCGGTCGGCTCGGTCTTCAGGAGCCACATTCGTTCACCCCCGATCCCCCGTGTCCCGATCATACCCCGCCGCCCGGGTCGGGAAACCTCTTGACGGCGCGCGGCGCCGCGCGTAGTCTTACAGTGTTTTTTTGAATAATTACTGTAAGACGAATGGCTGACCTCGAGACGATCCGCCGTCAGGTGCGGGCGCGGCTGCGCGAGCAGGGCACGCTCGTGCGCCTGCTCCTGCGGCAGCGGGAGCAGCTCCAGGGGTCGCTCTTTCCTCGTTACGGCCTGTGCGGGAAGCCCACGTGCGGGTGCCGGACCGGCCGACGGCACGGACCGTATTACGTGCTCTCCAGCCGCAGCGCCGGCCGGGGCGCCTTCGCATACCTCGATGCCGGCGACGTGACGCGGGCGCGCGGTCTGCTGAGCCACCACCGCGAGTTCCGCCGTGGCCTCGCACGGCTGCGGAAGATCAACGCCGAGCTGGTGACCCTCCTGCGGCGCTACCAACAGGCCGTCATCCGGCGGGGCGGGGAGCGCATGGGTATCTCGAGTCATGCATAAATTATTCAGTTTTGGTAATATGTTAGGCGCTAAACATTAAGTACCAGTTGAGGTCAGGGTGAAGGACGAGCGTGGGCGGGCGGAAGTGGGCCTCCGGAAGAAGGCCGCGATCCTCGCCTCGATCATCGTGCTCGTGGGCCTGCTGGTGGGCTCGCTCTTCGGGGATCGGGGCCTGCTCCAGCTCGTCAGCCAGCGCGAGCGCGCCGATGCGCTCGCGCGGGACATCGAGCAACTGAAAGCCGACAACTCCCGTCTCGCCGCCGACATCGGCGCCCTTCGACGCGATCCGGCGGCCATCGAACGGCTCGCGCGGGAGGAGCTGGGCCTGGCCCGCCCCGGGGAAACGGTATTCGTGATCCGCGAAGAGCCTTCCGCAGATCATCGTTAGTCCGGGGGGGTATCGGTCAACGAAAGCACCCCCGCGCGCGCATACGCGCTCCCCCCCAAGTCGCTCCGCGCCCGAGTGAATCGGGCGCTCCGCTGCTACGGGCTCATCCCCGCTACCCGTTTCTAGTCATCCCCGACAACGCGCGCGGGCCGTCGATGCTGTGCGAAATCATGTTGACAGCGGGCCGCGGGGCACATGTAGAATGGCCCGCTTTTCCGAAGAACCCCACAAAACGGGCTGAGGAGGATTGACTCGATGGCAAAGCCGATGACCAAGTCGAAGATCGTGGCGGCCCTGGCCGAGAAGGTGGAGCTCCCCAAGAAGCAGGTGGCTTCCTTTCTCGAAGCCCTGGCGAGCATGGCTCACCGAGAAGCCAAGAACGGCTTCACGATCCCCGGGGTCGGGAAGCTCGTCGTCCGCAGTTACAAGGCGCGCATGGGACGCAATCCCCAGACGGGCGAGGAGATCAAGATCCCTGCCCGGCGCCGCCTGAAGTTCGTGGTCGCCAAGGCCGCGAAGGACGCGGCTCTCGGCAGCAAATAGGTCGCCGGGCCAGGGCGCGAGGGGGCCTTCGGTCCCTCTCGCGCCTTCGCTTGACCCGTGGCTCCCATCGAGCGCACCGAGCGCGGCTCCGGCCGCGACCTCGGACCGAGCCGCATCGAGCTGACCCGCGGTGACATCACGCGCGAGCCGGTCGACGCCATCGTCAACGCCGCCAACTCGTCGCTGATGGGTGGCGGCGGCGTCGACGGCGCGATCCATCGGGCGGGCGGCCGCGCGATCCTCGACGAGTGCCGGCGCATCGTCGATGCGCAGGGGCCGCTGCCGGCCGGAGAAGCGGTGATCACGAGCGGGGGCCTGCTGCCCGCCCGCCGCGTGATCCACACCGTGGGGCCTCGTTGGCGCGGCGGCGGGCACGGCGAAGCGGCGACACTCGCAAGCTGCTACCGCAAGAGCCTGGCGCTCGCGGCCCGGGAAGGCCTCTCGTCGGTGGCCTTTCCCAGCATCTCCACCGGCGCCTACGGGTTCCCCGTCGACGAAGCGAGCGTGGTGGCGCTGGAAGCCGTCGCCGGCGCCCTGCGGGCGGGCTCGCCGGTCCGGCTCGTGCGTTTCGTGCTCTTCAGCGACGCGGACCTCGACGTCTACCGCCGCGCCCTCGACGCCCTCGCCGGCTGATCCGCGTCACGGCGCGGCGGCCTGCCGCAGGTCGGCCTCGAGCCCGGCCACCCATTCGTCGAAGCTGCCCTCGGCTTCCACCACGATCTCGATCTTGCCGTTCGGCATGCGCCGCACGCGGCCCGGGTGGCGGGGGGCGAGGGGGATGACGAGCTGCTCGCGGTGGATCCCCAGGCGGTCCGTCACCTCGAAGATCCTCTCGATCTCGCGCAGCGTCACGACCTCGAGCACGTCCATGATGATTGCACGCGAGGGTGCTGCGCGGCTAGAGTGAAAGCCTCGATGTCCGAAGCGGCCCAGGAGCGTGTGCTCGAGGTAGTGAGGGAACTGCTCACCGAGCTCGGCGGCGGGCGCGCGCTCCGGGCCGCCGCGCCGGAAGCTTCCCTCGAGCGCGACCTCGGCCTGGGCAGCCTCGAGCGGGTCGAGCTGCTGCTGCGCCTGGAGAGCGCCTTCGGGCGGACACTCGACGAGCGCTGCCTGCAGATCGACACCCCCGCCGGCCTCACGCGCGTGCTTCTCGAGGAGGGCGGCGGCGCGCGGGCCATCGTCGAGCGCGCACCGCGGCCCTCCGTCCTCGGCCCCGCGGCCGTCCTCTCCGCCGCGGCCACGGTCCACGAGGTCCTCTGGCGGCGCGCGCAGGCCGAGCCCGATCGCCCGCACGTGTACCTCCGCGAGGAGGACGGCCGGGAGATCACGATCACCTACGGCCATCTGCTCTCCGAGGCGGCGGCGATCGCAGGCGGGCTGCGCGCGCGGGGAGTGCGCCGCGGCGAGACGGTGGCGCTGATGCTCCCCACGGGCATGGACTTCCTCCGCTCGTTCCAGGGCGTCCTGGTGGCGGGAGCGATCCCGGTGCCGATCTACCCGCCGGTGCGCCTCGACCGCCTGGAAGAATACGCGCAGCGGCAGTCCCCCATCCTCGCCGACGCCGGCGTCCGGCTGCTCGTGACCGTCGAGAAGGCGAGGCCGATCGCCTCGCTCCTCCGGCCGGCGGTTCCCGCCCTCGCCGACGTCACGACCCCGTCCGCGCTGTCGGGGGCGGGAGCGAGCTGGGCCGAGCCCGAAGGCCGCGGCTCCGATCCCGCCTTCATCCAGTACACGTCCGGGAGCACGGGGCGGCCGAAGGGGGTGCTTCTCACCCACGACAACCTCCTCGCCAACATCCGCGCCATCGCCGCCGGCCTCGAGGCCCGGCCCACCGACGTGGGCGCGAGCTGGCTGCCCCTGTACCACGACATGGGACTCATCGGCTCGTGGCTCTTCTGCATGCGCCAGGGCATTCCTCTCGCCCTGATGTCGCCGCAGTCGTTCCTCTCCCGCCCCGAGCGCTGGCTCTGGACGATCCACGAGCGGCGCGCGACGCTCTCCGCGGCTCCGAACTTCGCGTACGAGCTGTGCGCCCGTCGCATTCCCGACGAGGCGCTGGAAGGGCTGGACCTGTCCTCGTGGCGCTGCGCCCTCAACGGCGCCGAGCCCGTCAGCCCCGACACGCTGGAGCGCTTCGCCCGGCGCTTCGCGCCGTACGGGCTGAAGCGCGAGGCGCTCATGCCCGTCTACGGCCTCGCCGAGAACTCCGTGGCCCTGTGCGTGCCGCCCGCGGGACGGGGCCCGAGGATCGCGCGCGTGGATCGAGCGACGTTCGAAGCGGACGGCCGCGCCGCGCTGGCCGCGGAGGACGACGCCGCCGCTCTTCGCTTCGTCTCCGTGGGCTCTCCTCTCCCGGAGCACGAGGTGCGTCTCCTCGACGAGTCCGGGCGCGAGGTGGCCGACGGAACCGTGGGCGGCCTCGTGTTCCGGGGCCCCTCGATGATGCGAGAGTACTTCCGGCAGCCGGAGGCCACGGAGGCGATCCGCGTCGAAGGCGGCTGGCTCGATAGCGGCGACCTGGCCTTTCGCTCGCACGGAGAGATCCACGTCGTGGGCCGGCGCAAGGACCTGATCATCAAGGCCGGCCGGAACTTCGTGCCCCAGGAGATCGAAGAGCTGGCGGCGACGGTCGAAGGGATCCGCAAGGGCTGCGTGGCCGCGTTCGGAGTGGATCACCCGCGCCTGGGCACCGAGCGTCTGGTCGTGGTGGCGGAGACGAGGGAGCGCGACCCCGGCCGGCGGGACGCGCTCGCGGCGGCGGTCACCGACCGCGTGGCCGCCGCGATCGGCGTGCCGCCCGACGAGGTGACCCTCGTTCCTCCGGGCGCGGCGCCCAAGACCTCGAGCGGCAAGATCCGGCGCGCGGACACGAAGCGGCTGTACCTGGAGGGCGCGCTCGGCCGGCCGCGACGCGATCCACGCGGGCGCCGGGTGCTTCTGCTGGCCGCCGCCGTCTGGAGCGAGCTGCGGCCACGGCTCGCGCTGCTGCCGCGAGCGCTGTACGCGGCCCATCTCGCCGCGCTGCTCGTCGTGCTCGCCCTGTGCTGCTGGGTGCCGGCGATGCTGCTGCCCGGCCGGCGCTCCGCCGCCGCGCTCGGGCGCGCCGCGGCCCGCGTGCTCGTTCGCCTGTCCGGAATGCGCGCCCACGCGGAGGGGCTCGAGAACCTCGGGGGCCCCGGCCCGTTCGTGCTGGCCGCGAATCACTGCTCCTACGCGGACGTTCCCGTTCTCATGGCCCTTCTCCCCCTCGACTTCCTGTTCGTGGCCAAGAAGGAAGTGCTCTCGTATCCCCTCCTGGGGGCCTTCGTGCGCAAGACCGGCCAC
>Ga0066709_100002191_pt1 | contig 13990 bp, 9 predicted proteins | sample GraSoiAngelo_158_FD_79665 | JGI IMG/M metagenome (GOLD analysis project Ga0066709, IMG submission 79665) | Grasslands soil microbial communities from the Angelo Coastal Reserve, California, USA - 14_1009_16_30cm | ecosystem: Environmental > Terrestrial > Soil > Grasslands | place: USA...
CTCGGGATACAGCCACCAGTAATAGCCATACCCGGCAGCGCCGCCGCGCGCCGGCATCTTCACGTGCGCAGTCAACGATCTCTCGACCCATTCGCGATCGAGGATCCGATTCGTCCCTGACTCTCCGTAGCCCAGGTAGAGAGAGCCGAGCTTCGCCATGTCCACGGGGCGCATCTGTAAAGCCGCCGAGCCGATGCTCCGTCCTTGCGGGTCGGAATCCCAGGCAACGTCCCTGATCTGCAGAGGCTCGAACAGACGCTTCCGCGCGAACTCGAGCGCGGTGATCCCGGTCGCCTTCTGGAGAATTGCTGACAGCAGGTGTGAGTCGCCGTTGCTGTAGTTCGTCACGGTGCCAGGTTCCGCAGCCATTGGCCTGTCGAGGATGAACCGTACCCAATCGGAGCTGCGACCCATCTGGTCCGACGCGTTTTCCCTGGCGGACTGCGGCCAGGAGATCCCGGACGACATGGTGAGCAGATGCTTGACGGTGATTCTCTTCCTCCGCGGGTCGCCGTCAGCGGAAACGTACTCGGGGAAGTACGACGACACGAGGTCGTCTTCGCGCAGCTTCTCATCGTGCACGGCGATTCCAACCAACGCCGAGAGGAAGGCCTTGGTAGCGGAGTTCAGGTAGTGCTTCTGCTCGCGGTGATACGGAGGCCAGTACGCCTCGACCACCAGGCATCCGTTCCTGACCACGACGAGGCTGTGCAGGGCCTTGCCCTCGCGCTGGATGTCCCGGAACGCCCGCTGGAGCACGCTCGAATCCATGCCCTGCTCCTCGGGAGTGGACACGCACGACGCTGCGGTGGGAACCGCAGCATCGCTGCGCTCCAACGTGCTCCCGCCCGACGCGCAGGCGCCTCCTGGAGACGACAGGAGGGCGAGGACGAAACCGATGCCGGCACGCATGCGCTCTCCTGGCACGGGAGCGCGACACTTTAACCGCCGCCCGCGGCTTCCTCCAGGGGTGCTCAGTGCTCCAGCAGCTCGTCCAGCTTCTCCGGCTCGAGCACGACCTGGAACTCCTTCGCGCCGTGCGACTTGGCCTGCTGCTGCCAGGAGGCGAGTCGCTGCCGGTAGACGCTCGGATTCATGTTGTCGGCGCTCAGCTTCTTCACGTTCATGGCAAGGATGCGCATGCCGGCGAACTCGTCCGGCGCGAGCGTACGCTTCACGCCCCGGGGCAGGTCCTCTTCCATGTCGCTGAACACGACCATGGTGCGCTGCCCCGCGCCGGTTTCCTTCAAGTACTCGGAGGCGAGCATCATCGCGCCGCGGATGTCCGTGTGCCTGGAGCGCTGGCGCTTCGCCGCGAAGTGGTCCATCTGGGTTGCGAACGCCAGCTTCTGCGCGTTCGCCTTCGAGGGCCGCACGTCCAGCGTCATCCCGCCCTCGACGTTCGCCTTCTTGTAGCTCTCGTCGTCGATGCGGATGACGAAGATGCTGTCCCCCGGCTGCAGCTTGGGCAGGATGCCGCGCTTGATCACGTTCACCACCTCGGGCTTCTGGTCGGCGTAGGTGCCGGAGACGTCGACCAGCGCGACCACCGCCTGCGCGTAGTTCTTGCCGCTCGAGCAGGACAGGAGAAGCGGCAGCGCGAGAACGCTGAGCCTCTTCATGGACGAGCCCCCTGCTTGGCGGTCGAGATCGAGGGCCGCGCCCCCGTCGCCAGCCGCTCGATCTGCAGCGGCAGCACGATGTAGATGTCGTACAGGTGTCGGGCCCCCTCGACGAGGTAACGCGACGCGTGCCCGAGCAGCCGCGCACCGGTCCCGACCAGGGCCAGCACGCCGGCCGTGAGCGTCAAGAAGATGTGGCCGCCGGTGGCGATCAGCGTCTCCAGCGGCACCGCCACCATGGCGAGGATCCAGGGGAGGATGAAGCCCAGGACCGCCTGCCCCACCACGGGGATGCGCGAGGCGGCGGGATCCGCGACGGCCTTCTCGTGGACGCCGGCCAGCGATTGCTTCAGCGCGGTGGCCGACTCGACGAGCTGCTCGCGGAGCACGGCCAGCGAACACTCGATGCAGGCGAGCAGCAGCAGGCCGCCGACCGCAACCGCCAGGATGATGCGCCGGCGCGACGCGGGCAGGAGATCCAGCTTGGGGAAGAAGCTCGTGATGCCCAGCATCTCCATCGCGAAGATGCCCGCCGCCACCTCCATCAGCACCACCACCAGCGCGGCCACCGTGGAGACCGGCATGCCGCCGATGCGGCTGCCGGCGGGCACCAACTCGGACATGGGGAGCGCGATCAGGTTGAAGTTCACGAACGCGCCGCCGATGGCGACGCCGAGCACCAGGAGCGAGGCGACGAACAGCTGCGTCGACTGCCAGCCCATCGCGCGCACGGCCTTGTCCTCGCCCTTGCGGATCTGCTCGTACGTCGTCATGTGCGCGTCGATCCGCTTGGTCGTCTCCAGGGCCGCGGCGACCGACTTGCCCGCGTCGGCCGCATTGTCCTTGAGCTCCTTCAACATCGGCGCCATGCCGTTCAGGATCTTGTGCCGCTTGGCGGTGGAGTCGCGGTACTCCTGCAGGGCCTTCTTCTCGCCCGACTTGGCGGTGTTGTGGATCTCCTCGAGCACCTTCTTCACCACGTTGTCGGCGTTCTGCGGCATCTTGGCGACGGCGGCGGTGGCCTCGGCCCACCCCGGAGGAGTCGGCGCGGCGTTGCCGCATTCCTTGTAGTCGGCGTCGATCCGCGCGGTCAGGTCGTCCATCTTGCGATGCAGCTCGGGATAGCGGCCCAGCTCCTTGGCGAAGGTAACCTCCACCCGGCGGAACTCGCGCGCGACCTTGGATTCGGCGTCGCCCTTCCCCATCTCCAGCACCATCTCGCGGTCGCGCTTGGCGATGGAGACGGAGACCGACTTGCACCAGCGCGCGGTGATGCGGAACGCTCCGGCCAGCACACGCCCCAGCGCCCGGAACGCCCGGTGCACCGGCGCGCGCGCCGCCCAGCAGAAGAGCTGGCTGAGCAGCCAGAGCGCCAGCAACGAGGCGGCCGGGCGTGCCGGCCAGAGGTACAGACTCTCCATGTTGAACTCCTGGGGTTGGAGCGAACCAACAAGCTCCAGAGGTTAGGACCCAGGAATGTGAGTCTGCGAGGCCCGGAGGTGGGCAGCGCGCGCAGACCAGTCCCTGCAAATTGTCACTTGCCCAGAATCCAGTCCATTAGCCCTCGCCAGGAGGGAGACAGACGGAATTGGGCGCCCCGGAGCCTGCGCAGGTTCCTGCCCTTCACCCACATGCGCATCTCGCGCAAAAGCTTCTCCGCGTCGCGCCTTTGGCCTTCGGCGGCCAACAAACTGGCCAGGTCGAGCGTACCGTCGAAGTGGAACGCGTCGAGCGTGAGCACCTGGCGCAAGAGCGCCATGGCGAGCGGCCGCTGCGCCTTCTTGGTCAGCTGCTCGCGGCCCTCGAGCAGCGACTGGACCGCGTCGGCCTTGCGCCCGCGCTTGACCTGCTCGTTGGCGACGCGCTCCCAGTACTCCACGTCCTCGGGGAAATTCTTCGCCGCGACCTTCCAGATGGCGATGGCCTTGTCGGCGAAGCCGGCCTTGAGGAACCCGATGCCCGCCGAGTCGAAGGAACGGCGCGCCTCGTCCCAGCGCTTGGTGCGCGCGAGCAGTGGCGCGATGCGCGCGTGCACCTGGTGATCGTTCGGGTCCTGCGCGAGGATCTGCGAATAGCCGGCGATCGCCTTGCGGACGCGCCCGCGGCCGCGCGCCTTGTCGGCGGCATCGAGGATCGCGGAGCGGTCGTAGACCTTCTTGCGCCAGAACACGCGGCGGCAGTGTACAAGGAATCATGCCCGTTTCGCACCGCCTCGGAATCATTGGGCTGGGTCTCATCGGCGGCTCGCTGGCGCTCGCGCTGCGCCGCGCACGGCCGGAGCTGCGCATTCTCGGCGTGGACGTGGACACGGGTGCGCTGAAGCGCGCCTTGGCCGAGCGCGCCATCGACGCTTCCGCGACGCCGGACTCCGCTCCGCTCGCGGAATGCGAGGTAGTGGTGCTCGCGCAGCCCGCCGCCGCCCTCCTGGAAAGCATCCTGCCCACGGCCGCGCGGATGACGCCCGGCGCGGTGCTCACCGACGTCTGCGGCTCGAAGGAGGCGATCTGCGCGCGCGCCGCAGGGCAAGACCGGGTGCTCTTCGTCGGCGCGCACCCGATGGCCGGCACGGAGTTTCGCGGCTTCGCGGCGGCCAGCCCAGCGCTGTTCGCAGGCGCGACCGTCGCGGTCTGCCCACCGGTCGGCGCGCGCGAACACGGGGAGCGGGCGGTGACCGCGGTGAAGGACCTGTGGGTCGCCGCCGGAGCCGGCAAGCTGCTGGACATCGATCCGGCTGAGCACGACGGCGCGGTGACCTTCGCCTCGCACCTCCCGTACCTGGCCGCGGCGATGGTCGTCGAGTCGCTCTCGAAAGTGGCCGACCTGGCCCCCCTCGCGCGCGAGCTGGCCGCGGGAGGCTTTCGCGACACCACCCGCCTGGCGGGCGACGGCACGGTCGGCGGCGCCGCCGCGCTCAACCGCCATGTTCCCGCCGCCGCTCGCGACCTGGCGGAGCGCCTGCGCGCGCTCGCCGATGAGCTGACGCAGAGTCCCGAGCAAACGCTGGAGCGCCTCGGCCGTCTCGCCGATACCCGCCGCCGCATGCGCCTGCCGCCGCTCCAGCACAAGTGAAGACTGAAGGATTCCCGCGGAGGCGCGGAGCACGCGGAGCGTCAGCGCTGCTCGTGGTCCTCGCCCGAGGCGCCCTCGCCCAGCCTGTGCCCGATCCACAGCCCGAGGAGAAGCCAGCCACGGCGGCAATGCCGATTGCCGCGCCGAGCCCCACCGGGCCGGCCGTGGAAGCGGAGTACCCGGCGGGCGAGTCCCGCGGCGCGCGCGTCGTGCTGGAGCTGGACGTGGACGCGCAGGGAGAAGTGACGGCCGCGCGAGTGCTGACGCCGCCGCAGCCTCGCTTCGACGAGTCCGCGCTCGCCGCGGCCCGCCGCCGGCGCTTCGAGCCCGCTCGCCGCGGCAGCGAACCCCTCGCGGTCCGCATCCAGTTCGCGTTCAACTTCGCACCGCCGCCCGCGCCGCCGGTTCCGTCGGAACAGCTGGTCAACGTGTCGGGCACGGTGCGCGAGCGCGGATCGCGCCGGTGGCTCTCCGGGATCGAGGTATCTCTCCGCGAAGCGAATCTTTCGGCAGTGACCGACGCGCAGGGTCGCTTCGAGCTGCGCGGCGTCCCTCCAGGATCGGCCGAGCTGGTCATCGCCGCGCCAGGGTACCAACGGCTCTCGACCAGGATCGGCGTCGAGCCAGGGAAGCGCACCGACGTCTCCCTGCTCCTGGAGCCCCTCTTCGCCAACCCGTTCGAGGCGACCGTCGAGGGTGAGCGCGGGCGCGAGGAGCTGAGCCGCACCACCATCACCACGCCGGAAGTCCAGCGCATTCCCGGCGCGCAGGGCGACGCGCTCAAGGTGGTCGAGGATCTGCCCGGCGTGGCGCGCACCAGCCCGATCGGCGGAGGCCTGCTGGTGATCCGCGGCTCGAATCCCGGCGACTCGCTCGTCTATCTCGACGGGCAGCCGATTCCGCTCCTGTACCACTTCGGCGCCATCTCCAGCACGGTCAATCCCGACCTGCTGGAAGGGATCGACTACGTCCCGGGGAACTTCAGCGCGACCTACGGCGACCTGGTCGGCGGGCTGGTCGAGGTGCGCTCGCGGAAGCTGCGCGAGGAGCCGCACGGGTACGCGAATCTGAACCTCCTCGAAGCCAGCGCGATGGTGGAGAGCAGCATCCCCGGCGTGCCTGGCCTGAGCTTCGCGCTGGCTGGCCGGCGTAGCTACATTGATTATATCCTACGCGCCGCCGTGTCGGAAGGGGACGTGAGGTTCACCGTCGCGCCCCGCTACTACGACGCGCAGCTCCGCATCGACTGGCGACCGCCGGGATCGAGGCACGCGCTGCAATTCCTCGCGCTCACCTCCGACGACAAGCTCGGGCTCCTCGTGGCCAGACCACTCGACCAGGATCCGAACGTCAGCGGCAACATCGACACCGAGACAGGCTTCCAGCAACTGCGGCTGAAGCACACCTTTCGGAGCGGCGCGCTGACCGTCGATTCCATTGCCATGTTCGAGAGGCTGCTCCTGCGTTTCGCAGTCGCACAGCAGGACCTCGACGTCCTCAGCCGCGACCTCTTCCTGCGCAGCACCATCAGCCTGGAAGCATCCGACGGGCTCTCGCTCGCCGCCGGCGTCGACGTGGCGAACCGGCGGGCCCTGGTCTCCGCCAGCTTCCAGCAGTCGCTCGCCGTGCGCGAGGGAGAGTTCAACAACCAGGGACCGCGCATCGACGAGCCCCTCACGACGCTCCCGCCCACGCTGGTGAACCGGTTCAGCCCGGGCCTCTGGGCCGAGGCGCGGATCCGGCCGCTGCCCGGATTGACCATCACGCCGGGGGTTCGCCTCGACTCTTACGTGTACGGCGTCGCGGCTCGCGACCGCACCTCCACGGCCGCCGTGTCCCCCCGGGTGGCGGTGCGCTGGGAAGCGAGCCCGGTGTGGGCGTTCAAGGCGGGCGCCGGGCTCTACTCGCAAGGCGCGCGCAACGCCGATGCGGTGCGTCCTTTCGGCAACCCGGACGTCCTGCCCGAGCGCGCGCTCCAGCTCACCGCCGGCGCGGAGATGCGGCCGTGGCCGGGCCTCTTCTTCGGCGCCGAGGCATTCTACAAGCGCCTGTCGGACATCATCGTGCGCTCGCCGGACACCCAGGTCGTCGACGGACAGACGCTGCCCGTCATCCTCGACAACGCCGGCATCGGACGCGTGGTCGGCATCGAGGTGCTGCTGCGCAAGGAGCTCACCAGCCGGCTGTTCGGGTGGCTCGCGTACACGTACTCGCGCAGCCAGCGCATCGACCGGCCCGGGCAGGCGTGGCGGGCGTTCGACTTCGACCAGACGCACAACCTGACCGCCATCGCTTCCTACAAGCTGCCGCGGGGATGGCAGATCGGCGCCCGCTTCCGTTTCATCACCGGGAACCCGGAAACGCCGGTGCTCGGGTCGCGCTATCTTGCGCCACTCGACGTGTACCTGCCCATCTACGGCGCCACCAACAGCGCGCGCGTTCCGCCGTTCAGCCAGCTCGACGTGCGCGTCGACAAGGTGTGGACGTTCGACGCCTGGACCCTCGACGCTTACCTGGACGTGCTCAACTCGTACAACCGGCGACCCGTCGAGGCCACGCTCTACAGCTACGATTTCGGGCAGTCGCAGTACCTGCGCGGGCTGCCGATCATCCCGACGCTCGGGCTGAAGGGGTCTTTCTAGAATGGGCCTGCGGCTTGCGGCTTTGGGGTTGCGGCAAGGCGTCGTGGCGTGCGCCGCTTTGGCCGCGCTGGTCCTTCCCGCATGTCCGAGCGACTTCGAGAAGCAGTCGGAGATCGTCAAGCTGCGCGTTCTCGCCGTGCAGGCCGACCCGGCGGAGCTGATCGTCGAGCCGGGCCAGCCGCTCCCGCGCACCACGCTCACGGCGTTGGCGGTCGAGCCTTCCGGCGCGCCGATCGCGATGGAATACGCGCTCTGCACCGTGCAGGACGCCGTGCCGCCGCCCGCCATCGATTGCCCCGGTGCGCAGGGCATCCCCCTTCCGCCCGCGGGCCCCACGTCCGCAGTCCTTGACCTCGGCGATCCGCGCGCGATCGAGCTGGCGCTGCAGCTCGCGCGGGACGGGGGGGTGGGCGGCAGCGGGGCGCTGCCGCCCGAGGGCATTCCGGTGCTGGTAGGGTTCCGCGCGACCGCGCCGGCGCACACGCTAGCGGACGGAGGGCCGCCGGGATGGGACGGGGGCGACCTGCAGGTCTTCGAGGGGCTCACGACCGTGACCGCGCGCGGGCCCGGAGGTCCTCCGAACCAGAATCCGGCCGTCGCCGCGCTGCGGATGGGCGATGCCGGCGTCGAGATCGCGGCCGACGGAACCACTGCAGCGCCGGCGGGCACGACGCAGCGCTTGACGCCCGTCCCGGCGTCTGGGTCGAAGGAGCCGGCCGACGGCGGAGTGGAGGCGCTCGGCTACAGCTTCTTCGCCACGGCCGGATCGATGAGCGCGCTGCGCTCCACCGACACGACCGCGACGGGACAGCCGGCCGACACCTTCGTCGACTGGACTACCCCGGCGTCCGCGCAGCAGGTTCGCCTCTGGGTAGTGGTGCGCGACGGCCGCGGCGGGGTGGGCTGGATCGCGCCATCGGTGGAGGTCACTCCGCCCGCAGCGCGATGACCGGATCGACGCGCGCCGCGCGGTATTGCATCCAATTCCCAGAGCGAGCGCCAGGATGCCGCGGCCGCGTACCCCGGCTGCTTCCGGAGCCGGCGCACGGCATGACGGAGGTCCCAGAGCATGCCCCGAAGTGCCGTCAGGCCGAGCCCGGTTTCAACCCCGGGTCAGGCTTCCTGTTCCGCTTCTTGCGGTGGAAGTCGGGCAGGCTCCCGGACCGGGCCCCGCGTGGCGACGATCGCGACGCCTGCCAGAATGAGGGCGAGGGCCGCGACGGCGGCGCCAGTGACGCGCTCGCCGGCCAGGAGCGCGCCGAGCAGCACCGCAACCACGGGGCTGACGTAGGCGTAGTTCGTGGCCAGGGCAGGCCGCACGTTGGCGAGCAGGAACGTGTAGGCGCTGTACGCGACCATCGAGCCGAAGACCACCAGGTACAAGAACGCGCCGAGCGCCTGCGCGCCGGGCATCGCGGTCATGCGCTCCCCGCGCAGCAGGGCGACGCCGAGCAGCACGGCTCCCCCGGTCAGCATCTCGGTCGCAGCCGCCATCAGGCCGGTCGGAATCGGGAGGTGGCGGCTCCACATCGATCCGAGCGACCAGGTGACGGCCGAGAGGAGCAGGACGGCGGCGCCCGCGGGAGATGCCCGCAGCTCGCCTCCTGACTGGAGCAGCGCGACGCCGGCGAGCCCGACGGCCAGGCCGAACCATTCGCCCTTCGCCGGCCAGCGTCCCCACAGCCCGGCGAAGAGGACCGACCACAGCGGGACCGAGGCGATGGCGACCGCGGCCACGCCTGACGAGACCCATTGCTCCGCGACCACAACCAAGGCGTTGCCGACGACCAGGAGGGTGCCTATGCGGAGCGCGGCGAACCACTGCGCGCGCGAGGGCCGCGGCGCGCCGCGCATGCGAAGCAGCAGGTAGAAGATCGCGCCGGCGGACACGAAGCGCAGCCCGGACATCATCAGCGGCGGGAAGCCGGGCAGCGCCCACCGGATGGCCAGGAACGTCGAGCCCCAGATGAAGTAGAGCGCGAGCATCGAGGCGACGATGCGCCCGCGGTCCGCGCGGGCGTGGGGCGAGGCTTCTGCGTTCACGCGCGGTGGGTAACACGGCCGCGGCGGCGCCGCACGCGGGATCTGGCACCAGAATCCAGGCGCTCGGCGCGGTGTCTATTCCTCGATCGACTGCTGCGCTCGCGCGGCCTCGATGAGCAGATCGACGAGCTTGTCCGCCAGATCCTTCGAGCCGGAAAGCGCTTCGTAGTAGGTCCGCCGCACCGCCGCCTCGCGCTTTGGATCGAGCACGGCGCGCCCGGTCTGCCGCTTCGAGTCGCCGATCACGCGCGCGACGTCGAGGCGCCGCTTCACCAGCTCCGCGAGGTCGCGGTCGATCGCATCCACCCAGGCGCGCAGCTGCGCCAGCGGGAGGTGCGCGTCCGGCTCCAGCGCCAAAGCGCGCGCCAGCTCGGCGAATCGGGCGGGTACCAACGCCTGCTCGTTGTCGCTCAGCGCACGCGCCGGATCGTCGTGCACCTCGACGATCAGCCCGTCCGCCCCGGCGGCCCAGGCCGCGCGGGCGAGGCCCTCCACCAGATCGGCGCGGCCGGCCGCATGGGACGGATCGGCCATGAGCGGCAGGTGCGTGAGCGGCCGCACCGCGAGCATGCCGCCCAGGTCGAGCGTGTTGCGCGTGGACGTCTCGAAGGTGCGGATGCCGCGCTCGCAGAGCATCACGCGCGGCTCGCCGCTGGCCATCACGTACTCGGCGGCGCCGAGCCACTCGTCGGTGGTGGCGCCGGCGCCGCGCTTGAGCAGCACCGGCCGGCCGGCGCGCCCGACAGCGCGGAGCAGGTCGAAGTTCTGCATGTTGCGCGCGCCGATCTGCAGCACGTCCGCCTTCTGTGCCACCTGCTGCACCTGGTCGACGGCCATCACCTCGGTGACGATGGGCAGCCTGACCTCGCGGCCGGCGGCGGCCAGCCATTCGAGCGCGTCGTACCCGTGCCCCTGGAACGCGTACGGGTTGGTGCGGGGCTTGAAGACGCCCCCGCGCAGCGCCGTCGCGCCGCACGCCGCGACCTCCTTGGCGATGCGCATCACCTGCTCGGGAGACTCCACCGAGCAGGGGCCCGCGATCATGGCGCGGTTGCCGCCGCCCACCTTGAAGGGACCCACCTCGACCACCGTGGCCGACTTGCGTGCGGTCGCGTGAGGCAGCGACTTCACCGCGGGCGCGGTGCCTTCCTTCGGCGGCAGGCGCGAAGCATGCGGCGCGGGCTGGCCGAGGGACACCACCTGCACATCGCGCGCGGGCGCCAGCGCCTGCAGGCGGGCCGCGTCGGCGCCGAGCACCCACATGCGCACGGGATGCTCCGGCGTCCCGGCGAGAGGCAGCAAGGTCGCGCCGGTGAGGACGTCGAGCCGCGTGGTCGCGGTCATCGAGCTGGTGCGCAGGAAGGCCAACGGCACGCGGGCGCGCGCGTGATCGGCCTGGCGCAGGTGGACGAAGCGGGTGCTGTTCTGGTCGCGGTCCGAGACGTCCTCGATGAGCACGTCGAGGCCGGACTTCTCGGCGGCGTGCCGCGAGCAGATGGCCGCGTCGGTCGACGCGTCGGCCGCGATGATCTTCGCCGCGCCCGCGGTGTCGTAACAGACGACCGGCTCGATCCCCATGGCCGCCAGCCGCTGGGTGCACTGCCGGAGCGCGGCGGGATGCGACCAGGCGCGCTTCACGTCGCCGATCGGCGTCCCTTGCTTGGCGGAGAGCGCGAGGCGCACCGGGACGCTGGTCAGCCCCGTGGCGACCAGGTCGAGCCCGCGCAGGACGCCGGCTGCGAGGGGCTCGAGCGCCTCGGTGATCCCGCCCACGATCGCGTTCTCCAGCGGGAAGACCGCCTCGTCGATGGCGCCCTGGCCGAGCGCCTCCAGCACCTTCTCGAAGCTGGCGAAGGGCACCGGAACGCCGCCGTGCGCAGCGGCCGCCACCTCGCCAAAAGCGCCTGGCTCGCCCTGGTAACCCACCTTGAGCTCGGCGGGGGCGTCGGCGTCGGCTTCCTGGGGGTCGCGGTCGGCGATCTCGCGCAGCACGGCTGGCTCCTCGAATAGACCCACACTACCTTAAACCAGCGCCAGGAGGCTTCACCTTCCCGACGGGGGCGAAGCGGCGCCCGTCGGCGAGCGATGGTAGGCTCGGACCGATGCCCAAGCTCCCACCGGACGACATGCCGCTCGCAGCGCCGTCCTGGCAGAGCGGCCTGTCCGCCGACCCGATGCTGGGAGTGTTCCGCAGGCACTTCGCCGCCTTGCGTAGCGCGCACGCGACTCAGGAGCAGGAAGGCGTGCTGGTCGCGGCGGTCGACCGGAACGGACTCTTCGATGCGCACGCGCACCTCGGCCTACCCAGGAGCGGGATCGCGCACCTCGTGGTGGGTCGGCACGAGCGCTGCGACTTCGTGCTCTCCCGGGACCCGGACGTTTCTCTGCGCCATCTCCTCGTGCGCGCGACGCGCGGACCGGGCGGGCACATCCAGCTGCGCGGCATCGATCTGCGCAGCCGGGTCGGCCTGCTCAGCGAGGACGGCCGCCGGTGCGAGGCGATCGCGTCGCGGGGCCCGCTCTTCCTCCAGGTGGCGAGCTACGTCGTCTTCCTGCTCCCCACCGGCCCCAAGGTCCGCCCCTGGACGCGGGATGCGGACGAGACCTGGCGCGGGTTCTCCCCCCGCAGCCAGGAGATCCTGCCGCCGCCGCAGCCGCTCAAGTCACGCGCGGCGCCCGGCGCGGACGCGGTCCGGCTGGCGACCATCACGCTGACCTCCAGCTCGCCACAGGCGGGCGATCTCACCTCGACGCACGCGGTGTGGAGCGATCAGCTCGAGCGCGGCATCCTGGTGGGGCGCGACGATCGGTGCAGCCACGGTGGCGTCGACGAGGGCAACCTCTCCCGCGTGCACCTGGTGCTGCTCAGCGTGGACGACGAGGTTTGGGCCATCGACACCGCCTCCACCAACGGTACGCGCGTGCAGGACGGGCCGCAGTTCCGGCAGCTGTTGCTTTCGGGCGACACGCAACTGGTCCTCGCCGACGCGCTGGCGCTCCGCTGGAGCCCGGCGGTGCTCTCGGTCCGCGCCTAGCGCACGCAGAATTCTCGCGTGCGTCCGACATTTTGCACACAAACCACTCTGGTCGGACGGGCTCCTGTTTCGTTGCGATCTCGTTTCGGATGTAGGACGCCGACCTACTCCGCATCACAAAGTATTCGCTAACGAAAACAATTACTTGCAATTTGGGGGATCGATTTTTCCACTAGCACATTGACAGCTGTCCAACACACATCGGAACCTTGCAGGGACCCTGATTCGGGGGGTTGTGAAAAAAACCAGCGAGTTTCTCACTGCGCTCAGGTCCGGCGCGCTGTCTCTCATACTCCGAGGTCCCCACGTGGCCAACAAGAAGTGGCTGTGGATCGCGCCGGCAGTTGCGATCGCAGCGGCGCTCTGCGCGCCCCGCATCGCGAATGCGTACAAGGTCTGGCAGGTCAGCGAGCGCCGGGCGGTGATCGACAGGGCCCGCGCCGCGCTCGCCGCCGGCGCCGACGGTCTGCCGGAGATGAGCGCGTTGCTCGCCGCGGATCCCGATGCCGATCCGGCCAAACCCGAGGTAGAGGCGGACGACGCCGAGGTCCGCCGGCTCGTCCTCCAGGCGGAGCTCGGTTTGCGCACGCCGGAGTCACAGCAGCTGCTGCTGCAGATTGCCGCGACCGAGCGCGCGAAGTGGGCCAACTTCGATCCCGCGGTGGCCGGCGGTTCGGTGAACCCAGGCACGCGCACGTGGATGAGCCTCGGTCCGCAGGCGGCGCGCTCGGAGTTCAACGGCTCGTACTACAAGGCGACGGACTCGGGACGCCCGAACACGATTGCGGTCCATCCCACCAAGCCGAACACCGTCTACCTGGCCACTTCGGGCGGCGGCGTCTGGCAAACGGACGACTTCGGCAACTTCCCCAGCTGGTTCCCGATCACCGACGCATTGGGGTCGCTCGCCATCGGCGCGATGTCGGTCAGCGCACCGCTGGACGCGAACGGCAATCCGACGATCTGGCTCGGCCTCGGTGACTTCGTCGACCAGCAGTTCGGCGCGGTCGTGAAGTCGTCCGATGGCGGCAATAATTGGGGAACGCCGATCTTCCTCAGCACGGCCAGCCATCCAGCCGACACGAAGCCATCGAGCGCGTTGAACGTCCGCGACATCAAGACGGACCCGAACGACGCGAACAAAATCCTGGTCGCGACCGACGACGGGTTCTACATTTCGACCAACGGGGGGACGTCGTTCAACCTGATCGACCTTCCCAACGCGACGGCGTTACCGACCCGCGAGGGCACCTGGCAGATCGTCTACATCGGGCAGGTCGGAGGCGTCTCGCAGTGGGTGGTCAGCGGCGTGTACGCCTGCCCCGGCGCGAATCCGCCGAGCATTCAGGGCGGGTCATTCGCCTGCGGGGCGGACACTGCCCACTACAACATGGGCGACTTCTGGAAGAGCACCGACGCGGGCGCGACCTGGACCTCGGTCCGCCAGGCGGGTGGCCTGCCGACCACGGTGACGGGAAACCGCGTCACCGACGTCGGTCGCATCAACTTCGCCGCCGGGCCGACCACCGATCCGACGACTACGGTCCTCTACGCGCAGGCGAGCGCGGCGCAGGAAACC
>Ga0066709_100002192_pt1 | contig 13987 bp, 13 predicted proteins | sample GraSoiAngelo_158_FD_79665 | JGI IMG/M metagenome (GOLD analysis project Ga0066709, IMG submission 79665) | Grasslands soil microbial communities from the Angelo Coastal Reserve, California, USA - 14_1009_16_30cm | ecosystem: Environmental > Terrestrial > Soil > Grasslands | place: USA...
GCTCGGGCTCGCTCGTTACGTCGTCGAAAAAGGGTCCATCGCGGTGGACGGCATTTCGCTCACCGTCAATGAAGTGCTGGACCCCGACCGCATCGCGCTGTTCCTGATCCCGGAGACCTTGCGGGCGACGAAGAGCTTCGGCGCGCGGGTGAACGTCGAGGCGGACATCCTCGCCAAGCACGTCGCGCGCCTGCTGCAGTTCCGTTAAAGGAGAGCCGTGGAAGAAAATATCGCCCGAGTCGAAAAAGCGCTCGAGGAGCTGCGCCACGGGCGCATGGTCATCCTCGTCGACGACGCGGAGCGCGAGAACGAAGGCGATCTGGTCCTGGCGGCGCAACACGTCACGCCGGAAGCGATCAATTTCATGGCCAGGAACGCGCGCGGCCTGATCTGCCTCAGCCTCACCGAGGACCAGGTGAAGCGCCTCGCCCTTCCCATGATGGTGCAGGAGAACGAGAGCACCTACGCGACCGCGTTCACGGTGAGCATCGAGGCGGCGCGCGGAGTGACCACCGGGATCAGCGCCGCCGATCGCGCCACCACCATCCGCGCGGCGATCCACCCGGACGCAAAGCCCAGCGACGTGGTGCGCCCCGGGCACGTCTTCCCGCTCAAGGCGCGCAAGGGAGGCGTGCTGGTCCGCGCCGGTCAGACGGAGGGGTCGGTCGATCTCGCCCGCCTCGCGGGCCTCAACCCGGCCGGCGTCATCTGCGAGGTGATGAACGACGACGGCACCATGGCGCGCATGCCGGATCTGGAGAAGTTCGCGGCCAGGCATGGCCTGTTCATCTTGAGCGTCGGCGACATCATCCATTACCGCATGCAGCGCGAGCGCCTGGTGCGCCGCGCCGCGGAGGCCCGCGTGCCCACCGAGCACGGCGGCGAGATGCGCTGCATCGCGTACGAGAACGACGTCGACCAGCTGAACCACGTGGCCTTCGTGAAGGGAACCTGGCAACCCGACGAGCCCGTGCTCGTGCGCGTCCATTCCAAATGCCTGACCGGGGACGTCTTCGGCTCGCGCCGCTGCGATTGCGGCCCGCAGCTACACCGCGCGCTGGAGATGATCGACCAGGCGGGCAAGGGCGTGCTGGTCTACCTCGACCAGGAGGGTCGCGGGATCGGCCTCACCAACAAGCTGCGCGCCTACAGCTTGCAGGACGAAGGCCACGATACCGTCGAGGCGAACCAGAAGCTCGGCTTCAAGGCCGACCTGCGCGACTACGGCATCGGCGCGCAGATCCTCTGGGACTGCGGGGTGCGCAAGATGCGCCTGATGACGAACAACCCGAAGAAGATCGACGGGCTGAAGCAGCTCTACGACCTGGAGGTGGTGGAGCGGGTGCCCATCGAAGTGGGGCACTCCGAGGACAACGCGGAGTACCTGCAGGTGAAGCGCGACAAGATGGGCCACCTCCTCTCGCTCGTCGGCGAGCAGAAGAAGTAGCCGGCTTCAGGGACTGCGAGCTCGCCACACGCATGTCGACCCACGCCCCCAGACCGGAAGCCGCCCTCAGCGCCAAGGGGATGCGCTTCGCCCTCTGCGCGACGCGCTGGAACGTGGAGATCGTCGAGCAGCTGCTCGCCGGCGCGCGCAAGGCCCTCGAGGAACGCGGGGCGGAAGAGATCCGCGTGCTGCGCTGTGCGGGCGTTTTCGAGCTGGGGCCGCTCGCGGCGCGCGTCGCGCGGGCGGGCGAGGTCGACGGCATCGTCGCGCTGGGCTGCCTCATCCGCGGCGAAACCGATCACTATTCGGTGCTCGCCGCGGAGGTCACCCGCGCGCTGGGCGCCTTGGCGATGGAGGCCGCCACCTCTCCGCGCGCCTTGGCGGTCGCGTTCGGCGTGCTGACTTGCGAGACGGCCGCGCAGGCGCTGGAGCGCGCCGATCCGGGCCAGTCGGACAAGGGCGGCGAGGCGGCGCTTGCGTGCCTCGACCAGGTCCACGCCCTCCGGCGCGCCGAGCCGTCGGAGCCTGCCGCGCGGCGGGGAGGCGGGTAGTGGGATCCCGGACCAAGGCGCGCGAATGCGCGCTCCAGGCGCTCTACCAGCTCGACACGAGCGGTGGCACGCCTGCCGACGTGCTGGCCGGCCTGTGGGCGCATTTCGAACCGGTGGACGAGGACACCAAGGCGTTCGCCGAGGCGCTGGTGAGCGGCGCCCGGCGTGAGCAGACGACCATCGACCAGCTCATCCAGCGCACCTCGACCAACTGGAAGCTGGAGCGGATGGCGCGCGTGGATCGCAACATCCTTCGCCTCGCCGTGTACGAGATCCTCAAGCGCGCCGACGTGCCGGTGAAGGTCACGCTGAACGAAGCAATCGAGCTGTCGAAGAAGTACGGTTCGGAGGAATCGTCCGCCTTCGTGAACGGCATCCTCGATCGCATCGCCAACTCGTCCGACCTGCCCGGCCAGGTCCCGAAGCAGGAGCGCTGATGGAGCTGTCCTACTACCCGCTGACGATGGAGGCGCTGGACCAGGCCGACGCCGAGGCCCTCTGCCTCTTCGTCTCCGAGGACGAGCGCCCACTCACCGGGCTGGCCGGACTCGTCGACTGGCGCCTCTCCGGCCGCCTGTCGCGCATGATCCGCGCCGGGCTGGTCATCGGGGCCGCCGGGGAGGCGCTCCTCACGCCACCGGGCATGCGGCTCGCGTTCAAGAAACTGTTCGTGTTCGGGCTGGGCGGCGCGCGCACCGACGAGGAGCTGGCCGCCCGGCTCGCGGACGCGATGCGCCGGCTCGCGCAGGCGGGAGTGAGGGATGCGGCGTTGCAGCTCCCGGCACGCCTGGCTCCGGAACGCGGAGTGCAGACCCTGATGGAAGCGGATGGGGCCCTGGTGCGGGCGCTGGTCTTCACGCCCGAGCCGGCGAAACTGGTCACCTCGCTATCGCAGTCGTCGGGCACCTCCCAGGTAGAGCGGCGCGTGGTGAAGGTCCCTTCTCCGCCGAAGGCTTCGCCTCCGCCGCGCATTCGACAGCGGCCGACGCCGGCCGCTGGATCGCAGCCCGTTCCGGCCGCGAGCGCCACCGCTCCGCCGGCCTCGTCCGAGCCCGTGCAGCCGTCCGACGCGCCGGGGTTTCGTCCGCCGCCGCCTCGTCCCCAGCGGTACGTGCCCCCTCCGCCGAAGGAAACGGGACCGAAGAAGAAGCGCTAGCCCCCGCCGATTGGATCGCGCTGCGCTCTCACAGCGCGGTCAACAGAGGACGCGCTCTGGCGGGTTTTCGAAGCGAAGGGTTGTCGCAGGCAGGTCGAGCCATCAGCTTTCTCGCGGCGGGACGTCCGCCGGAGGAAGCGCCATGACCTTGCTCGCCCTGCTGCTTGCCCTTGCCCAGCAAGGAGCCCAACCGACCACTCCCGATCGGACCGGTGTCGCGCAGCCGAGTCCGAATGCAGATCGGCCCGAAACGACCACGCCGGGCAACACCACCGAGAAGCCGGAGCCGCTCTCGCGTGAACACCGGACAGACCTGCAGGGCGAGCCGGTGAAGAAGACCAGGCATCACAAGCCGCAGGCCAGAGCCAAGGCGGCCAAGCCGATGCCGGAGCCCCAGACGCCGTCCGGGGCAGAGGAAGACAAGTCGAAGCATCAGGAGCGGCAAGGCGGGAAGGGCGGGCCGCCGCCGCAGCAGCCGAAGCCACTCGGTGAGAAGTCCGATCAGTAGTCCGCAGCAGCACCACGCTGGCGCGCCAACGCGCCGAGCAGCGCGCCCAGCTTCATGGCGTGAGCCGCTCCATCATGCGCGGGAAGGGAATCGTCTCGCGCACGTGGTGCAGCCCGCAGATCCAGGCGAGCGTCCGCTCCACGCCGAGTCCGAATCCCGAGTGCGGCACCGAGCCGAACTTGCGCAGATCGAGGTACCAGGAAAACGCCTCGCGCGGCAGCTTGTGCTCGTCGATCGAGCGCAGCAGCGTCTCGTAGTCGTCCTCGCGCTGGCCGCCGCCGACGATCTCGCCGTACCCCTCGGGCGCCAGCACGTCGACGCCCATCGCCAGCTTCGGGTCCTGCGGGTCCTTCTTGAAATAGAACGCCTTGAGGGAAGCCGGGTAGCGGTGGACCATCACCGGACGGTCGAACTGCCTGGCGAGCACCGTCTCCTCGTCACCGCCGAAGTCCGCGCCCCATTCGACCGGGTGGCCGGCCTTGCGGATGGCCTCGACCGCGTCGGTATAGGTGATGCGCGGGAACGGCTTCTTCACCTTCCGCAGCGCGCCCGGATCCCGCTCGAGGACGGAGGTCAAGTCCTTCTCGTGCTTCTCCAGTACCCGCCCGACGATCTCCACCAGGAAGTCTTCGGCGAGATCCATGTTGCCCTCGAGGTCCATCCAGGCCACCTCCGGCTCCACCATCCAGAACTCGGTGAGGTGTCGCCGGGTCTTGCTCTTTTCCGCCCGGAAGGTGGGCCCGAAGACGTAGGCCTTGCCGACGGCCATCGCCGCCGCCTCGCCGTAGAGCTGGCCGCTCTGGGTGAGAAACGCCTTCCCCAGGTCGAAGTACGGCACCTCGAAGAGCGTGGAGGTTCCTTCGCAGGCCGCCGGCGTGAGGATGGGCGAATCGACGAGGGTGAATCCACGCTCGTCGAAGTAGTCCCGGATGGCCTTGATGAGCGTGTGCCGCACCGCCAGGATCGCGCGCTGCCGGGAGCTGCGCAGCCACAGGTGCCGCTGCTCCTGGAGGAAGCCGACGCCGTGCTCCTTCGGCTGGATGGGGTAGCCGGGCTGGCCTTGCCGCAGGCGGAAGTCCTTCACGTGGATCTCGAATCCGATCGGTGACCGCGGGTCCTTCGCCACCGCGCCGCGCACCTCGATGGCCGCTTCCTGCGGTGCCTGTTCGGCGGCGGCGAACGCGTCTTCGGGGACGTCCTTCTTGGAGACGACGCACTGGATGACGCCCGTGCCGTCGCGCAGCTGGACGAAATGGAGCTTCCCGCTGGACCGCTTCCCGTACAGCCAGCCCCGCAGCAGCGCCTCGCGCCCTTCGTGGCCGGCGATGTCGCGCACGTAGACGTGGGATTCCATCGCGCGCTGTATAGCAGACCGCGCGGCGGCCGCACGGCCCGCGCCCGGCGGGCGGGCGAGGGCAAGGGCCGGCCGACTTGTCGGGACGGGAGGGTTCTGGTAGCTGAGCCGGCTTCCCCGCGCCGCGAAGCGTTAGAATGGCGCAGCGGAGGCAACGTGCAGGACCGGTACGACCCGAAGTCGCTCGAGCCGCGCTGGCAGCAGCAGTGGGCAACCAAGGATCTGTTCCGGGCCGGCGTCCGCTCCGGCGCGCCCAAGCGGTACGTGCTGGCCATGCTCCCCTACCCGTCGGGGGAGATGCACATGGGCCACGTCCGCGTGTACTGCATCACCGACGTGCTGGCCCGGTACGCGCGCAAGCGCGGGTTCGACGTGTTGCACCCGTTGGGATGGGACTCCTTCGGCCTCCCTGCCGAGAACGCAGCCATCAAGGAGGGCCTGCACCCGGCGGTCCGGACGCCGAACAACATTGCCTCGTTCAAGGAGGACGTGAACGCGCTGGGCATCTCCATCGACTGGTCCCGTGAGCTCTCCACGAGCGATCCCGGGTTCTACAAATGGAACCAGTGGTTCTTCCTCCGCATGATGGAGCGGGGCCTGGTCTACCGCCGGCGCTCGCGCGTCAACTTCTGCCCGAGCTGCAACACGGTCCTGGCCAACGAGCAGGTCGAGGACGGGCGCTGCTGGCGGTGCGGCAGCGTGGTGCAGGAGCGCGAGATCCCCGAGTGGGCGTTGCGCATCACGCGATATGCCGACCGGCTGCTGGAGGGCCTGGACGGGCTGGACTGGCCGGAGCGGGTCTCCACCATGCAGCGGAACTGGATCGGCCGCTCCGACGGCCTGGAGATCGTGTTTCCGGTGGTCGGCGCCGACGAGGACGACGCCTTCCGCGTGTTCACCACGCGGGCGGATACCATCTTCGGCGCGACGTATGTCGCGGCGGCGCCGGATCACCCGCTCGTCCAGAAGCTCTTGAAGGGCGCCAAGCGCAAGGAGATCGACGCTTTCGCCGAGCGCGTCCGGGCGGCGGCGCGGCAGGTCGGCGAAGGCGCTGCGGCGGCGGAGAAGGAAGGCATCGACACCGGCCTGCGCGCGCGCAACCCGTTCACCGGCGAGCATGTCCCGGTGTGGGTCGCGAATTTCGTCCTGGCCGGATACGGCACCGGCGCGGTGATGAGCGTGCCAGCCCACGACCAGCGCGACTTCGAGTTCACCCAGAAGTACGGGTTGCCGGTGCGCTGGGTGGTGCAGCCCGAGGACGCTGCCGGGCCCGCGGCGCCGCCTGCGGACAAGGCTTTCACCGAGTACGGCGTGCTGGTCGAGTCCGGCGACTTCACCGGGCTGCCGTCGGAGCAGGCGCGGCTCGCGATCGCGGCCGAGGCGCAGCGGCGCGGGATCGGTCGCCCGACCGTGAACTACCACCTGCGCGACTGGGGAATCTCGCGGCAACGGTACTGGGGCACGCCCATCCCGATCGTCTACTGCAAGCGCTGCGATCCGGAAGGAAAGGGAATCCCCGTCCCCGACGACGACTTGCCGGTCCTGCTGCCGGACATCGACGTCAAGGAGGTGCTCACCGGCAAGGGCGAGCCGCCCCTGGCCAAGGTGGCTTCCTTCGTGAACACGAAGTGCCCGCGCTGTGGAGGCAAGGCGAGGCGCGAGGTGGACACGATGGACACCTTCGTGGACTCGAGCTGGTACATGCAGCGCTACCTCTCGCCGCACGAGGATCGGGCTCCCTTCCTGCGCCACGACGCGGACCGCTGGCTTCCGGTCGACGTGTACGTGGGCGGGCCCGAGCACGCCGTCCTGCACCTGCTCTACTTCCGCTTCTGGACCAAGGTCATGCAGGAGATGAGCCTGTGCGCCAACGCGGAGCCGGCGCACAAGCTGGTGACGCAGGGGATCGTCAAGGGACGCGACGGCGAGAAGATGTCGAAGAGCCGCGGCAACGTGGTCTCGCCGCGCGAGATCATCGCCACCTATGGCGCCGACACGGCGCGGTTGTTCATCCTCTTCGCCGCGCCGACCGAGAAGGACATGGAGTGGTCCGACGAGCAGGTCGAGGGCCAGTTCCGCTTCCTGGGCCGGCTGCACCGGCTGTTCGCCGCGCAGGCGCAGCGCGTGGTCGGAAAGACCGTGCACGCCTCGCAAGCACAGGGAGATGCGCTGGAGCTGCGTCGCAAGACTCACCGGACCATCGCCCGCGCCACCCAGCAGCTGGAGCGGCTGCAGTTCAACACGGCAATCTCCAGCCTGATGGAGCTGTCCAACGCGGCCAGCGCGTTCGAGCCGCGGGACGCGGGCGGGGAAGGGGCGCTCGGCGAGGCGCTGGAGACGCTCGCGCAGCTGCTCGCTCCCTTTGCCCCGCACATGGCCGAGGAGCTGTGGGCCGCTCTGGGGCACACGGCGGCGGAGCGCGATGACGAGCTGTCCTTGCGGCCCTGGCCGGTGGCCGATCTGCAGCTCATCGCCGAGGAGACGGTCCACATCGCCGTCCAGGTCAACGGCAAGCTGCGCGGCGAGGTGCTGGTCCCCGCCGCCGCCGCCGAAGAGGAGATCCGCACCGCCGCCGCCCTCGATCCGAAGATCCGCAACTGGATCGACGGCAAGACCGTCAAGAAGGTCGTCGTCATCCCCAAACGCCTGGTGAACTTCGTCGTCGCCTAGGACCAAAGGATCACCGCGGAGGCGCGGAGAGCGCGGAGGTTCTGTTTTCGTGAAACACGATCCTCCGCGTCCTCCGCGCCTCCGCGGTGAATTCTTTTTGACCTTGATCTGCATCGCGCTGAGCGGGTGTGGATATAGGGTGGCGAGGCCGGGGGATGTGCCCAAGGGGCAGGACATCCGGGTGGCGGCATTCCAGAACTACACGGCGCAAGTGGAAGCGGGGGGAGTGTTCGGGGGGGCGCTGCGCGAGGAGCTGTCCGCGCGAGGAAGGCTCGCGCCCGAGGGCGCCTCGGGGCCGGAGCTGACGGGAGAATTGCTTACGCTGGCCAGCGTGCCCAGCGCGCTCGGCGCGCAGGGCGCCTCGGCCTTCAGTCTCTCCGCGACCGTACGCGTCCGGCTGCGCGACGCTTCCGGCGTCGTGTACGAAGACCGGGCCGGGCTGGGCGAGGACTACCTCGCCGGAGTGGACGTGCTGGGCACCGAGGCGAATCGGCGCGCCGCGCTCCGCCGGCTGGCGCGGAACCTCTCGCGCGAGCTATTGGAGCGCATGAGCGTCGCAGCCGGGTTCTGAGGCTACTTCGCCGGCTGCCCGGCGTGCGCCGCGGCCTTGCTGAGGCGGGCGATGCGGCGCGAGGCCTGCGCCTTGTGGATCACGCCCTTGGAGGCCGCCTTCGAGATGGCGCGGACCGCCTCGGTCAGCTCGGACGTGGTCCGCCCGGCGTCGCCGGCCGCGAGCGCCTCGCGGAACTTCCGCACCTGGGTACGCAGCGCCGAGGTGATTGCCTGGTTTCGCGCGCGGTGCCGGATCGCCTGCCGGTTCTGCTTCTCTGCGGACTTGGTGTTCGCCACTTCCAGTGCTCCGATCTGCTCGAAAGAGGGCGGTCGGATAGCATTGCGGGTGGGGAGTGTCAATCGCGACTGGGCTGCTTCCGCGGGTGTGACCGTCCACACGTTGTCCACCCACCGGAAATCCGCGATTCCTGGGCATCTCGCCTGGACGGGCCGAGAAGCGGCCTCTGCGGACGGCCCTGTCAAGGCCGCGGAACCGTGGACCTTCTCAGACGGGACGGGACGGGATTCCGAGGGCGCGTTCGATCCGCTTGAGCCGTGTGAAAATTTACATGCGTCCGCAATCCACAGCTCTTCCACAGGGCGCATCGCGGCTGTGAAAACATGCGTCAGTGTGCGTCACGCCGGGCTTTTTTCCCGCCGCTTGGCCTCGTCCCAGAGCCGATCCATCTCGGCCAGCGTCGCGTCGCGCGGCGAGCGGCCCTGCTCGCGCAGCCGATCCTCGATGTAGTGGAAGCGCGACTCGAACCTTCGCACCGACCCGCGCAGCGCCTCCTCGGGATGCACCTTGAGGAAGCGGCCCAGGTTGGCAAGCGCGAAGAGCACGTCGCCCAGTTCCTGCTCCACCCGGCCGTGCAGATCGTGCGCGGCGGCGGATTCGGAGGGAGCGGCGCGGCGCTCGGCGATCGCCCCCTCCAGCTCGCCCAGCTCTTCCCGCACCTTCGCAAGCACGCCATCCATGTCCGGCCAGTCGAACCCCACCGCAGCCGCCTTCTCCGTGATGCGCTCGCCGCGGACCAGCGCCGGAAGGCCTGCCGGCACGCCGCCGATGGCGCTCCGCGGGGCGTCCCCTTTCGCCTTGCGCTCCTCGGCCTTGATGCGCTCCCAGTTCTTCACCACCTCGCGCGATCCGGAGACGCTCACGTCGCCGAAGACGTGCGGATGCCTGCGGGTGAGCTTGTCGGAGATGCTGTCGCACACCTGCGCGAAGTCGAACTTGCCTTCCTCCCGTGCGATGCGCGCCTGGAACACGACCTGGAAGAGCAGGTCGCCCAACTCTTCCTTGTGGTGCTGCGCGTCGCCCGCCTCGATCGCTTCGATGACCTCGTGCGCTTCCTCGAGCAGGTACGGAGTCAGCGTGCGCAGGCTCTGCTCGCGATCCCAGGGGCAGCCGCCGGGGTCGCGCAGCTTGTCCATGATGCGCAACAGGCGCTCGATCGCGGCCTGCGGCGGGGTGGCATTCTCCATGGCGGGCGGTGTACCACACGGGCCCATCCACGAGAGCCGATTCCTTGCTGGCGCTTCGAGCCGGCCGCTAGGATGACCGCGTGGTTTCCTCGACGACGACGCGGCGCGCGGTCGCGATCGCGGCGCTGCTCGCCTGCGCCGGGGCGGGCGCCGCCCCGCGCGCCGAGGAGGTCGAGGCGCCGCCTCCCGTCGTCGCCCCTCCCGCGCCGCCTCCGCCCGGCCAGGTGGCCATCCTGCCGGTGGAAAAGAGCGCCGACTTGATGGCGCACTGGGCCCAGCGCCGCGAGTACCTCCGCGAGCGCGACCAGCGCCGCGCCGAGGATGAAGAGCAGCGCGTCCGGCACCTGAAGGACGAGCTGGCGCTGGAGAACCTGTTCGGCATCGCCGCGGCACTGGTCCGCGAGAGCCATGCCACGCTCGCGGCCGGGTCTCCCGCGCTCGCCCGCAAGGCCTGCAAACTGGCGGCCGAGCTGGCTCCGGCGCTGCCGGCGGCCCACACCTGCCTGGCGCACGCCACGCTGGCGGAGGACGAGTTCGCGGTGTCGAGCGCGGTGGCCTCCACCGCGGCTGCGGTCCGCGCCGCCCTCGCCGATCCCGGCATCAGTCGCGCCATGGCGGCGAATGCCGGCGGGCTCGCGCTCGTCGGTCTCCTCGGCACGGCGCTGGCCTTCGTGCTCCTTCTCTTCCTGCGGTACGCGCAACTCTACGTCCACGACGTGCACCACCTCTTCCCGGCGGGGGCGCGCCGCTGGCAGACCAATCTCCTCGCGGCGGCGCTGATCCTCTCGCCGCTGCTCCTTCAAGCCGGGTTCGTCCCACTCCTCTTCACGCTGTTGTTCGCCGTGGCCCTGTACGCCAGCGCCGCCGAGGTCGCGCTCGGCTGCGTGGTGCTGGTGCTCCTGGCCGCGCTGCCCTTCGCGTCGGAGCGGCTGGCCCGCGTCGCCGCGTTCGGCGGTCCGGCGGCGGACGTCTGGATGCTGGAGCGCGGCGAGGGCACGCCGCGCGAGCTGCGGCGCCTTCAAGAAAGGCTCCGCGCCGACAAGCCCGAGATGGCGGTGGCTTTTGCCCTGGCGCACAAGGCCAAGCGCGAAGGCGAGCTGGCCCAGGCCGAGCAGCTGTACCGCAAGGCGCTGGACGCCGGGCGCGGCGCCTCGTACGGGTCGCTGGCGGCGGCGCACAACAACCTCGGCAACGTGTACCTGCTGCAGGGCGACGCCGACCGCGCCGCGGCCCAGTACCAGAAGGCGATGGACCTGCAGGACGACCTGGCCGCGCCGCACTTCAACCTGAGCCGCGCGTACGCGCTGGGCGGAGTCGACTCGCTGGAGAAGGTGCAGGCCGAGCAGGCGCGCGCGCTCGAGCTGGACCGCCCGGGCATCGACCTCTTCACGGGCGGCCAGCTGGCGGTGAACCGCCGATCGAACAAATTCCTGCTCGACGTGCCGCTCGACGACTCGATGCTGGACCCTCTGCGCGAAGCCGAGGCCCGGGTGGCGGCTCCGGTCGACGACGAGGTCCGCGCGGTACTCGCCGGACCGCTGCCCCCGGGCGCGGCCACGGTCCTGCCTCTGCTCGCGGCGCTCGGGTTCATCGGGCTGCACGCCTTGCGCACGCGCGTCCGCCCCAGCGGCCGATGCGAGCGTTGCGGGCGCGAAGTGTGCAAGCGCTGCGACAGCGACGCCCGCCCTTCCGAGGCGCTCTGCGCGCAGTGCGTGAACGTCTTCGTCCGCCGCACGGGAATCGATCCCACCGAGCGCATCCGCAAGGAGATCGCCGTCCAGGCCTACCAGCGGCGCCGCACCATCGTGGCCCGCGCCTTCAACCTCCTCTCCGGCGCGGGACACGTGCTCCTGGGATATCCGGTCTCCGGGGTCGTCTTCCTGCTGCTGACCGGGCTGCTCGCTTCCAGCGTCGTCTTCTGGCACGGCCTTCTGCGCGACCCGGTGGCGGTACGCGACAACGTCTCCATGCTCCGGGTCGGGGCGACGGGGGCCTGCTTCGTGCTCGTGTGGGCGGTCTGCTTGCGCAACCTGAGCGCCAAGCAGCGGGCGGAGGGCGCCTAGATGGCGCTCTCCGGAACCCTGAAGGACTTCGGCATCGCCGACATCCTGCAGCTCATCGGGCACCAGACGAAGACCGGGACGCTGGTGCTCAAGAGCGGCAACGACGAGGTCGACGTCCTCTTCGTCGACGGCACGGTCGTCTTCGCTACCCAGAAGGCGCGCAACAAGGCGGACCTGCTCGGATCGCTGCTGCTGCGCGCGGAGCTGATCAGCGAGGACAAGCTGCAGGAAGCCCTGACCGAGCAGCAGCGCAGCTTGAAGCGCCTCGGCGACGTTCTCGTGCACCAGAACTACGTCGACGCGGAGAAGCTCTCCCAGGTGATGCGCCTGCAGACGACGGAGACCCTCTACAAGCTGTTCCGCTGGAAGAACGGCACCTACGAGTTCACCCAGGAGGACGTCGACGCGGGCAAGAGCGGGTTCGAGCCGATCCGGGCGGAATCGATCCTCCTCGAAGGCTTCCGCCGGATGGACGAGTGGCCCGTGGTCCGGAAGAAAATCCCCTGGAACGACGCCACCTTCGAACGGATGAAGAGCCTGGACAGCCCTCCGGACGGCGACGGCGGGGGCGGCACCCCGGCGGAGAACCACCGGCTGGTGTACGGGCTCGCGGTCGAGGGCAGGACCGCCGACAAGGTCGCCGACGTCTCGCTGCTGGGCGAGTTCGAGGCCCTCAAGGCGCTGGTGGAGCTTCAGGAATGGGGGTACCTCAAGGTCCTGCCGCCGGACCGGGGCACCCGGGCAGCGGTGAAAGGGCTGGCGGAGAGCGGCCGGCGGCTGGCGAGGAGCGGGGCGCTGCTCCGGCTGGCCTTTTCCGCTCTCTTTTTCGCCGCGACGCTCTTCCTGGTGCACCTGATGGCCCCGGCCCTGGGAGCGACGCGGTCGGAAAACCCTGCCCGGCGCGGGGCGGTGGCGCGGCTCCTCGCGCGCGGCCAGCTGCTCCACCTGGAGAGCGCGCTCGAGCTGTATCGGCTAGAGCACGGGGAGTATCCGCGCGAGCTGCGTCAGCTGGTCGACGGGCGAGTGGTATCCGAGGAGGACCTGCGCTACCCGTTCCGCGAGGCCTATCATTACCGGCGGACGCCGCACGGGTTTGTCTTGCTCCCACCGCTCGATTAAAGAGAGGCTGATGGCAGAACCTTCCGCTCGCCTGGAGCTGATCGACAACGATGGAGCAAGGGCCCTCGCCGGGGGCCGGAGCGAGAACCTGAGGCTGGTGGAGAAGCGCCTCGGCGTGCACATCGGACAGCGCGGCAACGTCTTCCTCATCTCGGGCGAGCCCGACAGGGTGCAGCTCGCCGAGCGCCTGCTCGCGCAGCTCAACGCCCTCATCGAGAAGAAGTACCCGCTGGGTCTCGAGGACGTCGAGCAGGCGTGCAAGGTGCTGCTCAGCGACCCGGGCGCCGATCTCCGGGACATCTTCCTCGATACGGTCTACGTCACCAGCCGCAACCGGCCGGTGACCCCCAAGGGGTTCGCCCAGAAGGCGTACATCGACGCCATCCGCCGCTACGACATCGTCTTCGGCATCGGTCCGGCCGGCACCGGCAAGACGTACCTGGCGATGGCCATGGCGGTAGCGGCGCTCGTCGAGCGGCGCGTGAAGCGGATCGTGCTCTGCAGGCCGGCGGTGGAGGCGGGCGAGAAGCTGGGCTTCTTGCCCGGGGATCTGGCGGAGAAGGTGAGCCCGTACCTGCGGCCGCTCTACGACGCCCTGCACGATCTGATGGACATGGACCGCGCCCAGGACCTGCTCGAGCGCGGCACCGTCGAGGTCGCGCCGCTCGCCTTCATGCGCGGACGGACGCTGAACGACTCGTTCGTCATCCTCGATGAGGCGCAGAACACGACCACCGAGCAGATGAAGATGTTCCTCACTCGCCTGGGGTTCGGATCCAAGGCGGTGGTCACCGGCGACGCGACGCAGATCGACCTGCCCGCAGGCAAGCCCTCGGGCATGAACGAGGCGCGCGAGATCCTGCGCGAGGTGGAAGGCATCCGATTCGTCCAGTTCAGCGACCGGGACGTGGTGCGGCACCCGCTCGTGCAGGAAGTGGTGCGCGCATACGAGGCGGCCACGAAGAAGTAACGGCTTGCGGCCCGCGGCTTGCGGTTGGAACCCGCACGGGAGACGTCATGCTGGCATTGATCGTCGCGGCGGCGGTGGCGGCGAATGCGTCCGGCATCCAGTTCATGGAGGA
>Ga0066709_100002193_pt1 | contig 13986 bp, 14 predicted proteins | sample GraSoiAngelo_158_FD_79665 | JGI IMG/M metagenome (GOLD analysis project Ga0066709, IMG submission 79665) | Grasslands soil microbial communities from the Angelo Coastal Reserve, California, USA - 14_1009_16_30cm | ecosystem: Environmental > Terrestrial > Soil > Grasslands | place: USA...
ACACCTCCAATCTCGGAGGGACGTCCTTCAGCACGTCCCACTTGTTCATCAGGGCGGAGAAGTCGGACGTGCCGAGGCCCGTCCGACTGATGTCCGAACTTCCGCGCCTTGTTTAGCGCCCAACTGACTCCGTACCACGTCGCCAAAAACGCGAGACATTCGAGCGTGAACGAATGGAACCGGTAAAACGTTTCCGCGACAAACAGTGCAAAGATCGCGGCCAGACTTTCGTGCGCGGCCAGCCGCAGCTCGCGCGATTTAGTGAGGAGATACATAGGGATGTGTTGGGTTGAGGAGTTGGAAGATTAGGGAGAGCGCCATGCTGCGGCGAAGGCGCGTGCGATGTCAAAACAATAACGCAGCATGGGTATAGTGCCCAATCGCTGATCGGTGCGTCCTTCCGCGATATTCGAATCGACTTGTGCCTGTGTTCTTCGTTGTTCCCTGGCAGTGAAATCCAAATGCTGCTTAGAGACTCTGTCACGGTGATATAGTAGGACCGGTATGCCTGATCTGTTCGATGTGTTGCGCCGACGCCGTACACCGAGACGGCCCGTTCAGGTTCGTGGAAACCCGGCTCATAGATTCATTCTGCCGAACTGCGCGGGAGTAACCAACAGATGCCTATGAATCAGCCGGCGATACAGCAGACTCGCCGGTCTCGTGCTGTAACGGCACAAGACGGTCAGGCTGGTCGCCTGAAACGAGCAGCCCTCTGGCTGCGCAGAACAGCAGCGCGACAGCGAAACAACGTGCGCGTAGGCTCATAGGCCTAACGAGAAGAAGATGAGCTGCCGCGAGCGGCGGCGTGCGTCGCAGCGGATTTACGGCTGAACTCATGCAAAGCTGAATAGTACGGCGGTTCGCAGTCAGCTCCATCGATTGGTTAGATAGCCTCCGTTGCACCATGCATTTCCGTCTCCAAAACTTTGAGATAAAGATTTCCTAGCGCATCTATCTTCTGATTGATTGCGATATTATCTTCGTCTGCCCAGGGTTGACGAGCGGGTTTCGATCGAATTTCATCAATTAACTTCTCTTCGAACTGAAAGCATTCTTTCAATTGTTCGCTCGATGCCGCGGTTTGTAATGCACGAATCCGTATCTTACGCGCCATCGCTGCGTAAACCAATTCTTGAGCCTTTGGGTCGTGCAATCCGATGTCTTGCTGTTTGAATCGCAACTCCGAAACGTAGAATATTTCCGCCGCTATTTCTTCGCGTAATTTCTCGACGTTACGCTGCCGATAGTCGCGTAGTGCGCTTGCCCGGATCTGCATGCGCGTTGATCTCAATAGCGCCGCCGCTTGCCACTTCGATGATATGAGGCCGATTAAGACCGCAGCGAACGGAGACAACAGTGCGCCAAGAGCTAAAAACAGATCTTTGTGTGCTTCAATCCATCTAACGCAACCGATCATTGCAGCTTGTGGCGAGCGCCAGCTATCTAACGAGAATTCGGCCTGAAAAATCTGCAATTCATTGCAGATAAAATCTGTCTAATTCTACTGTCTCCATGTGGCTGCATGGGCGCGGACTGGGTGACCGAAGCCTTTAAGGGAGACTTCGCCGAGGTCTTCGAATGAAAGGCCTTTGCCGAGGCACAGCTCGGCGATCGCGTTCGTCACCAGGATTTGTTCGGGCTGCGCGTGAGCACAGAGGCGCGCGGCGAGCTGAACTGTCGATCCAAAGAGATCGTTATTTTGCTCGACTGGTTCTCCTGCCGCGGCACCGACTCGAACCTTGAGCGGGCGCTCGGGATTGTCTTGCGCATGCTTGTCCAATTCGCGTTGAATCTCAATTGCGCATCGGACCGCTCCTGCGGCTGACACGAACGAGGCCATGATGCCGTCGCCAGTATGCTTCACTTCGCGCCCGCCTAGCGCGGCCAAGGCGTCTCGCACAATCGTGTCGTGCACGCCGAGCATTGCAAGCGCGGCCTCGTCGCCAAGCAATTGAGTTAACGTCGTTGAATTTACAATGTCCGTGAACAGGATGGTTCTGATCCCGGGATCGCGTGCATCGGCTCCGCCACCAGGTAGCAGAACTGCTCCCACGTGATTTGTTTCGGTGCCGCCGAGGAATACTTCTGCGACGTCGGGCTCTACCTCGATGATCTTCTCGGCCAGCAATCCGTGCGCTTCACGATGGACGCAAGCCGCCGCTTCTGCGCTCGGCGCATGGGCAAGACAAAAAACCTTGCCCGTCTTTTCGTTGACCCAATATTTGTGGTACTCAACGCCGTATTTCCGCTGCGTTTCCATATCCTTCGCGTGAGCCTTTGCGACATCTTCCGCAGTGGTTCCCTCCGGGAGATTGTGGATGTCCACGTATAACGGCATAGGCGCAGATTTTAGCGAGATACCAGTCGATGCAAAACGCTGATCTCGGTAGGGTGACTCAACGTTTGGTAAACGACGCAGTAGCGTTCGGTTAAGCGAATCACTGTGGCGAGCTGCTCTTCGCTGGCGTCAGTGTCCAGGTCGAAATGCAATCGGATCTGCTTAAATCCGACGGGCACATCTTTGGAAACACCGAGCGTTCCGCGGAAATCGAGATCGCCTTCCGCGCGAATTGTCGCGTCACGCAAAGTAATCCCGAGAGCGGTGGCAACTGCGCTTAGCGTTACGCCTGCACAGCCCACCAAAGCTTCGAGCAACATGTCAGCCGAACACGCGCTTTGTCCATCGCCACCGGTCGCAGGATGGAGGCCCGCTTCGACGCGGGCTTTTCCGGTTTCGATTCTACAGGTGGTATTGTCGCCGACTCGTCCCTCGGCCCGCAAAGTGACCAATGCTGTGTCGGGATGCTCGCGATATTGCGCTTTCAAGGGCGCTTGTAACGAGCGTATTTCGTCAGCAGTCATTGGTTGGTCGCTTCCTTGTAGAGGCGTTTGTGTCAAACGCCTATCTTTATAAGGCGCTCGCCGCGGCAAGCGCCGCTTCAACTAATTCGGCTTAATGTTTTGGTTCACTCGAAAAAGATTATTTGGATCGTATTTATTCTTGATCTCGACCAGCCGCTCGTAATTATCGCCGTAGGTTTTTTTTACGCGTTCCTCTCCTTCGTCACCCATCAAAAAGTTTACGTAGGCGCCGCCGGCAGAATAGGGATGCACTGCGTCGTAATAGCTCTTGGTCCACGATACGATTTTCTCCTTGTTCGCCGGATCAGGATCAACGCCCACCATCACCTGAGCCCAGTTGGAATCGCGATAATTCCAAGCCGTATCATTTTTGCCGACGCGGGATGCCGCGCCGTTGATTGGATACATGTGCATCGTGGAATGCATCGTTGGAAGCGCTTCGCCGAACCGGATGTGCTGTGCAATGGCCTCGTCACTAATTTCATTCACGAAATCGGCGCGCCAGTACCATTGCAGACCTGGCGGATAAAGCGCGTCGAACATGCTTTGCAGCGCCGGCTGCGTCAGCGGCCCCACGAAATCCAGCGCAGGCTGCCTAAAGGCCCGGATCGGTGCGAATGTTTCTTCTGCTTTCTCCTGTGGTCCAGCATACGCCCAGACTACGCCGCACATTTTTTTCATGTGCAGATGTTCGGGGAATGGCGGAGCGGGTGGCACGGTGAGAAAGGCAAAAAAGCCATTCAGATCGTCGGGCGCCGACGGGATCAGATCGCGATACCATTTCATAACATCGGCTGTCTCGCTCAATTCGTAGAGCATCGGGCCGCCGTAGATCGTATCGATCGGATGCAGCTTAAACGTAAACGAGGTGACGACGCCAAAATTGCCGCCGCCGCCGCGAAGGGCCCAGAACAGATCAGGATTTTCGTCGGCGTTCGCCTTTACAAATTCGCCGTTTGCGAGGACGACATCGGTCGAAAGCAAATTATCGATGCTCAATCCGCATTTGCGAGTGAGATGACCGACGCCGCCGCCGAGGGTCAACCCGCCAACGCCTGTTGTGGAAATAATTCCGCTGGGCGTTGCGAGTCCGAACGCGTGCGTGGCATGATCGACATCCCCCCAAACGCACCCGCCACCGACTGTGACCGTGCGAGCCACCGGATCGACCCGCGCATATTTGATCGGCGCAAGATCGATCACCAGGCCGTCGTCACAAATTCCGAGACCGCCGGCATTGTGGCCGCCGCCGCGAACCGCGAGGAGCAAATCGTTTTCGCTGGCAAAGTTTACGGAACGAATTACGTCCGCGACATTCGCGCAGCGCGCGATCAAGCGCGGTTTTTTATGGATCATGCCGTTATAGACCTCGCGGGCGTCATCATAATCTGCGTCGTCCGGTTGGATCAGGCGTCCACGCAGGTTTGCCTTAAAATCGGCGATCGAATTTTCTTTGAGCATACACGGAGGATATAGAACTTTCGGTTGCGGGATCAAGCAAAACGCGCACGGCGCTTTTTCTTTGAAGCGCGAATCCATTCCCGCTTATCATCGGGCAAAACCGTTGCCCCTATGTTCCCTCAGAATAAAGCCTGGACGCGCCGCGATTTTTTGAAGCTGGTCGGGCAAGCGGGATTGGTCACGGCGGCGCCAACTCTGGCGAGTGCTGTTGCCGCGCTCAATGGTGACACAGTTTGCATCTCGATCCTGCATACTACCGATTTGCACGGCCATATCTTGCCGACGACTGACTACGACGGAACGACCGATCGCGGCGGACTCGCCCGATGCGTCACACAAATTCGCCGATGGCGACAGCAGAATCCGAACTCGATTTTGATCGACGTGGGCGACGTTTATCAGGGCACAGACGTCAGTTTGCGAAGTAAGGGCGAACTAATGATCGACCTGTTCAATCATCTTAAATACGACGCGTGGGTCATTGGTAATCATGAGTTCGATTGGACAATCGAGCCGTTCCACCAAGCTTTGCAAAGTTCGGCGATGCCGGTGCTGGCTGCCAACACTGTATTGGAAGGCAAGCCCGCGGGCGAATTCCCTGATGCCAAACATCCGTTGGCAAAAATTCGGCCGTACATCATCAAGGAAATCGCGGGGATCAAACTCGCGATCATCGGGGTTACGACGCCCGGGATGTCGTTCTGGCTTCCGCGAGAGTTTACCGCCGGAATTGATTTTCAGCATCCCGTCGAGCCTGTGCGACGTGCAATTGCAAAAGCGAAGGGGGACGGCGCCGACGTAATTGTGCTAACGGGTCACATGGGATTGAAACCGCGCACGAGAGGCGATGACTTTGCGAATACGGTGGTGGCATTGACATTGGAATTTCCGGACGTGGCAGCATTCATCGCCGGCCATACGCACCAGGCAATTTCAAGTCGCCTGACAAATAACGTGCTCTTCACGCAGGCGGACCACTTTGGAATTCACGTGGGCCGCGTCGATCTGTTATTTGATCGAACATCGAGAAAGTTGCTGCGCCGTGAAGCAATTTGCGAGTTAATGGATAACCGTTTTCACCCCGATCAAGTTGTCATCTCGCGCGTCGGATCGCAGCTCGCTGAATCGGCAGCTGCTCTTGCACAGCCGATCGGCGAACTGGCGGAGGTTCTACGCGCTCAGAGCCGGCCCGGTCACCCCAGCGACATCGAGAAACTAATCGGCGCAGCGATTATGGAATCATTATTGGAACGAAACGTCGCAATCGACGGCGTGATCCACGGCGTCTTTGACAGCAATGCTCAACTAGTCGCCGGTCCCAAAACGATAAGCGACATTTGGAACATCATTCCCTACGAAAACTTCGTCGTTACTGCCACGCTATCGGCGGAGGAAATCAAAACGGTCATGGAAGAAGTGTATGCCAGCCACGAACCGCGGAATTTGGTGGGTATCGAAGTGAACGTGGAAAGCCACGCTCGTGATCACAGAATCGCGTCGATGACGTTTCCAGATGGACGCCCGCTGGAGCGCGGTAAGAAATATGTCATCGCCGTCAACAGTTTCGACGCCAGCAGTGGTGGCCATCATTTCATGAGACTGCGAGCTTTGTTTGATCGGCCGGAGGCGAATTACGTCCTGCACTCGGTGGAAACACGCGACGCGCTCATCGATTATTTTCGGCGGCACAAAACGGTGCATAGAATTACCGAAGCACGCGCGTGGGCGATTGCCGCCTGATTAGCTGGATCCCGCAGGGTCGCGAAAAGTCCCACCAGCGGGCTTCCTCGACTTCGCGCGGAATGACGAAATAGTTCGCTCTTGCAAAAAGCGCGGGTTTCGGTTGCCTATTTCGCCATGCGACTTGGCATTTCTTGCGTAGTTGGTTTGTTACTGAGTGCCGGCGTTGCCTCATCGCAAACGCCAAAAAGCAGATCACCATCACCGTCCCCTTCAGCGCAGCCGACGCTGCCGGAATTTCGGCCAGCGTTGATTGGGACCGCTCCCAATTCGCTGGTTAACACGATCGATGCCGCTGATCTGATGAAGAAGGGCCAAAAAGAAGCCGCCGTCATGTTTTCCTGTCTCGTGGCGCCGACCGGCGACGTCGTTCGCAGCGGCGCCTATCGCGGTACACGCGGATCGGAACTGCTTGAGCAGGAATTACTAAAACGCTTGGCCACTGCGAAGCTCATTCCGGCGGTCCATAATCACCAGCCGGTCATCGCCGTATTCTACGGAACAGTGAAGTTCGCAGTGGTGGATGGCAAACCACGGCTGCGCATTTTCGCCAATCAGCAACTCAGTGAATTGGACAAGGAAACCGACTTCGTTGATCCCCAACCGTTTGTCGGCCAAGACTCAAAATTCACCGGCCTGCATTATCCCGAAACAGGCAGCACTGTGGCGGTGACTGGTCTTGCGGAGCTTGCGCTGGATGTCGATGCCAGAGGAAACCTGAAAAACATCCAGGTCTTAACTGAGGAACCGCCGCTGCTTGGCTTCGGGGATGCGGCGCTTTCGGATTTCGATGGCGCGAAATTCATCCCGGCCTTTCATAACGGCCAGCCGGTTGAATGCAACGTTAAGATTCCTGTCTACTACAAGCCGTCGGCTTAAGTCCCCTCGCAACGAGCGGACAAGACAAAGACGATGAGCAGAATTGTTCGCGCCTCTTTCTTCAAACGCGATCCGCTTACGTGTGCGCGCGAGCTCATCGGGAAAGAATTGATTTGGGGCGAGTGCTCCGGGACGGTCGTCGAGGTGGAAGCGTATGCGGCAATCGATGATGAAGCCGCGCACACGTTTACGCGGTCCAGCGCGCGCAGCTTTATCCAGCGGAACAAGGCGGGCGCAGCGTACGTCTATTTCAACTATGGTGTGCATTGGATGCTGAACGTGCCAGTGAAAGGCGACGAGAACGGCTTCGTTTTGATTCGTGCACTCGAACCGCGGCGGGGGATCGAATTGATGAAAAAACGCCGCGGGATTGACGATGTTCGCCAGCGTTGCTCGGGGCCGGGTAAACTGACGCAGGCGTTTGCCATCAGCGGGCGAAATCATGAGATGGATCTCTGCGCCGATCCGAGCCACTGCTTTGCCGCCAACACAGATGCGGCGGTTGATGTTGTGGCTGATGCGCGAATCGGTATCACGCGCTCCGCGCATTATCCATGGCGATTTACGCTCCGTGGAAGTGACTTCGTTAGCCGGCCGGTGAAGCGCTAAGTGGAACGCGTTGTTCTCAACGCGTTCGGATGCCGCTATCCCGCTGATTTTTTCATCGCCTACGGCGACTCTTTGCCATCGCGCTCAGGAGAAGTCGATCCATCTCATTGACTCACAGACCGCTTAATCGAGATTCTTGCTTTCGATGAACAAAACCAGACAACGCGTTTTGCTCGGCATGAGCGGTGGAGTGGACTCGAGCGTCGCAGGATACTTGCTGCGTGAGCAAGGCTACGACGTGGTCGGTGTGACGATGAAGGTCTGGCCTCAGGATTGCATCTCTCGAGCGGAGGACAAATGTTGCGGGCCACAGGCCGTGGCGGACGCGCGCAGCGTAGCCCATGCGCTCGGCATTCCTCATTACGTGGTCGACGAGGCCGATCAGTTCGAGCGCGTCGTAATAGACTATTTCGCCAGCGAGTATCAGGCAGGCCGAACGCCGAACCCGTGCGTGATGTGCAATGAGAAGCTCAAGTTCGGCAACCTCTGGAGCAAGGCGAAGGCTCTCGGCTGCGATTACATCGCGACCGGTCACTACGCGATTATTGAGCATGTGGCTGCGACGCCTTCGTCGCATCGTGTGCAATGCGGCGAGGGCGCCGCATCTACATTCGCCGTGCTGCGCAAGGGCGTCGATCAACGAAAGGATCAGTCGTATTTCCTTTTCAGTCTGCGCCAGCCGCAGTTGCGCCGCGCGCTGATGCCACTGGGCGGAATGACCAAGCCGCAGATTCGCGAAATCGCGCATTCGTTAGGCTTGAAAGTGGCTGACAAGATTGACAGCCAGGAAATTTGTTTTGTTCCCGGCAACGATTACAAGTCGTTTTTACGCTCACACGTCGGCGAAGGGGAATTTCATCGCGGCGAAATTTACGACGTCGATGGACACTGCCTTGGCGAACATGGCGGGATCGAGCTGTTCACGATCGGCCAGCGTAAAGGATTGCCCGGTGGTTCGCCGCGTCCGCGTTACGTCGTCGATCTCGATCCAGCCACGAACCGCGTGATTGTTGGCGACGCAGATGATTTAATGGTGGAGAATTTCGAGATCGATCGCGTGAACTGGCATCCTGCCGCCGGGGTTACCGCCCCCGCCTGCAACGAAGCAATCGAAGCCACGGTCAAGATTCGTTATAACCATCCCGGGACGCCTGCGACGGTTACGCCGTTGGAGAACGATCGCGCACGCGTTCGACTTGCCGAACCCCAGCGCGCGGTGACACCGGGACAAGCCGCAGTGATTTTTGGTGGCGACATTGTCTTGGGCGGCGGCTGGATTTGCCGAACCGTTCCTTCGCGTCGTCCCGAGCGGAGTGAAGCGAAATCGGAGGAGTGCGCGGCGATAAATTGAGGCAGCGTAACGGGATTCCGCCAGGCCTTCGCATAAAGCTACGGCTTGGCAGGCGACTTCGCTTGGAATGACCGTTCTGCTTAATAAATGGCTGAAAAGATTCTGCTTGCCCTCAGCACGTTTCCGGACGCGGAAATTGCGCGCCGGATTTCGAATCAACTGATCAGTGAAAGCTTTGCGGCCTGCGCAAACATTTTGCCGACGATTGAGTCGATTTACCGCTGGAAGAACAAGATCGAATCGGGAAACGAAATACTCGTCTTGTTCAAACTCAGCGAAGATAGAGAGTTAGCATTTCAGGACAAACTTCGATCGCTTCACCCCTACGACGTTCCGGAGATAATCTTCGTTCCAGTCGCGAGCGGCCTCCCGGAATACCTGCGCTGGGTAGCCGCAGGCTGCAGCTAGGCCCGCTGGCGTTTCTTACCAAGGAGGTAAATTGCAACCCCAACGGCGTTCGCGATTCCGGTCACTGCGATGATTTTCACGGCGAAACTTAACGGGCTTGGAACGTCGATAATCGGGTAGATAGTGAAAAAAATTGCAGACAGCGAGACGGCAACTCCACACATCGCCGCGATACGCAACCAGATTGGAGCGCTTAGACGAACCGCAGCCGCGCCAAAAATCGGTATCGCGAACATTGTGAAGTAAACGATGCCGTAGAAAACGTTCGCTGCGTTATCAACCAGTTGAAATGCTTCCTGAATTCCAGCACCGAGCTGGCTGGCGATGGCAATCACAAGCGTCACCGTCCCGACGAATATGATCGAGTTGATTGGCGTTTTGTAGCGCGGGTGCAAACGCGAGAACCAATTCGGTAGCAAATGGTCCCAACCTGCGACCATTGGCAATCGCGAGCTGCCGGTTACGTGAACGCTGGTCGAAGAAATTGTACGCACGGTCATTAACAAAATCCCAATCGACGCGATAGCTCCTGCGATTGGAAAGGAACGCAACCCGAGCCGCAGTGTTTGTGGCACGGGACCGATCAGATCGATCGGAGCCTCGCCGATGAATGCAAGAACAGAGCTCGTCCCAAGAATGAACATCAGCGCGATCACCGGCGAAGCGATGAGCACCGAGCGCCCGATATCGCGTGCCGGGGAGCGAGTTTCGCCGGCCAGAATTGCTATATATTCAAATCCGCTAAGGGCGCCGACCGCGAGCTTGGTGAAAATATTGAAGCAGTAAAAGATCGACATCGTAGGCAAGGCGAGCTGCAACGGGTGATAAGACTTTAGTTCGCCGCGCGCCAGCCCAAGCAACGGCAACAACATTAACGCTGTGTAAACGATGAGCATCGCGAACGCCCCGATGTTATGGACCCATTTACCTAACGACAAACCGCGCACACAAGCCCAGCCGAGCCCACTGACCAATGCCGCGCTGATTAGCGAGACGCACCATTTGCTGTTCGGCAGCCACGCGGCGCCCGGGCCGATCGCGTAAGAGATGTTCGTGGTGGTGAACATTCCGCCTAGCGCGATCACCGTGATTGACAGCAGCCAGAGGTTCCAGGCGACGATAAATCCGGCGCACTCACTGAAGCCGAGCTTGGCCCATTGATAGATGCCGCCTTCGAGCGGTATTCGATTGCTCAGATAAATCACCACGGCGGCCTGCGGAATGTAGAAAAGCAAAATTGCGAGCAGCCAAAAGAACAGATGCGCCTGGCCGAGCTTCGCGGCGGTACCGACCCAGCTCGAGCCGACGACGAAAAGAATTTGCGTCAAAACGAGATCGCGCAGAGCCAGCGGCTTCTTGAGAGCAGCGCTTTGTTGTTCAACGTCGTGTTCTGCGCGATCGAGTCGGCTGATCACGCGGCAAATTGTAGGGTATGGGCTTCGCTTGCCCATCGAAAACTGGCAGACGGAGCGGCTGCCCTGAAGCGACGATTTAATCCTGCTGCTCTTGCGGGCGGATCGGCGGTGCGGGTTCGTTACGAAATTCGCGATGGCGGATCTTGCCGCCGGCGTACGCGATGTAGGAGCTACATGCCAAGGCGGCTGCTCCAAGCAATGCGACTGCGAGCGTCAGTGGCATGGAAGATTTCGGCCAGCGCATCGGCACAAATATCGCAGCGGCACTCAAGGCCGCGAGCGCGTAGAAGATGTAGATGAATTTCTCGGCGCGAGCTTCGTGTTCATCGAGCCACGCATGACCGTCTTCATCAGTCATTGCCAGAACGCGATCATATCCTTGCTGGCCAAATTCGAACGTTGGCCATGCAGAAATCGAGGTGACGAATACAAGAATCAACGCGACAATCAGCGCGCGGCGACTTTTTGAAATCATAGCGGCCACAAGACCGATCCAGCTGATAAGCAGCCCGTACACGGGCAACGGGTTGAGCAACACATGAACGTATTCCGGCTGACGCAAACTACGGATGAAGCCCTCGATCATAATTGGCCGTTCCACTGGGTTCCGCAGACCTGCGCGGAGTGCCGTGCTTCTTCCGGCAAGTATTTCCGCCAGTCGTGGATTGTGAAGTGCCACCATTCAGTGCGCATTCCCCAAAAACCTGCGCGATGCATTGCGTATTGCAACAAGCGCAAGTGACCGAGGATTTCGTTAGAAGGACCCATGTAACGCCACATGGCAGCAGGTGTAAAATCATCAAAATCACTTGGCATGCTCACCGGGCGATTCCATGAGTCTACCAGTGTGGCATCCACAGCGATTCCCCAACTGTGCAGCGAACCGATGCCGATTTCGGGATTAGCAACATAATCACTGTTGTGCGACGCCTCCCAAAGCTGTGTCTGTACCGCGACCGGCCGATAAGCGTCCCAGATTTTCAAGCCATATTGGTAACGAAGCAGAAACGTTTGCGCCGTAGTCAAGGCTGAGGCGACCTCCAAACGTGCGAGAGCGCGCATGCCCTGGGGATAAAGCGGGTGCTTTACCAAATTGTTGGTTCCCGCATAGCGCAAGTCGACCATGATGCTGGGATTCACCGATTGGATATCGATAAGAGGACCATCAGCGTTTGCGGTGCTTAAAACCAGTGCGGGCGCCAAGGCGATAACCAAACAAACCCAAAAGCTCTTGTGGCCTGTTTGCATGCTTTGGCTAATACGCTGCCATGGCCGGTTCTGGAACATCCATTCCTGCCAGACGTTCGACGAGAAGCCGGGCGCTGTTTTCGGGCACCGTAAAACGGAGCTCGAGGTTGGAGTTGCCTTGTGTTTGGATCTCCGCCAACTGCGAGTAAAGAAGGAGCGGCGAATCGGCCAGTCGCAACCACTGTTGTGGATGGCCGCGCAAATGCCGCGCAACATCGGCTGCATCTTTCGGAGTGTTCACTTTTATCAGAATTCAGGCTTTTACTGGATTTTGGAGATTCAATGCAAGGCCAATCAATTGTGAAGCATCAAGTAGTTCACGGGAAAAAATGGGGTGGAAAGCCCGGGAGAGATCCGGGGGATCCCGGGAAATGAGCCGCAGCGCGCTCTCGCGATCGAGAGCTTGGAAACGGTCGAACAGTTGTCCGGTTATTTTTAGGTCCGGCTTCATTCCCAGACGCACCAGCACGAGTTCGTCGACTTCTTCTGGCGCGCCAACGGCGAGGGTTTCCGGTCCGACGCGGGCGAGCGCAAAATCGGGCTTGCCCCGCATGGGCGCAGCAGAGGCGCTCTCTCGTTCCCACACTGGCAGTCCGCTAACCGCACGCTTTTGGAAAGTCTTATCGGCTGCGACTGTACGGATGACCTTGGCAAGATCACGGCGGGTTTGGATGAGATTGAATTCTCGAGTTTCTCCGGTTTCGTTTGTAGTCAGCGCGCGGGTGATTCGCGCCGCGTCACGAGATGGATTCAAACCTGGAACAGCCGCAGCCGGGCCGATCAATGCCGGCCATAGCTTTGGCTGCTGGTCGCGCCAGCGCTTTGCGAGGTTCGCGCGTTCGAACTGTTCAGCATTAATCGAAAGGATGGTGTCGGTTTCCTGTGGTAGCCATTCGCGTCCGCGCGGAGATTGGAAAACCACTAGCAACGTAATTGCCAGCAGAACCAACACTGAAAACGCGCTGAAATAAAACTTTCGCAGCTCCTGTTTGTCGATCTGGCTGGAGAGTCGAGCTAACTCTGCCTGATGTTGCAACTGCAAGTCTACCGCATGTTTTCGACGATGCGCCTCTTGCAGCAGATGCGGCGCGTTCGGCGGCGCAACACCCTTAGCGGACAAATGTCGACCGATACTCAAATAGGCAGGATTCTTCCGTTCTTCGACGGTCTGATGGCGCGTCTGCGCATCGCGCGCTGCTTGTTGTTGGGTCTGAATACTGTCAGCCAGTTTTCGGTCGCGTGCTTCGAACTCGCTTCGCGTGCGTGCGATATTTTTTTCCACGGCAGCAAGTTCGGACTCTCCGCTGGTCAGCTGCTCCGTGGCCATGCGCGCCGCGTCTGCACTACCCATGCGCGCCCGGACAAGTTCTGCGCGTTCTTCCGGAAGGCGTGCCCGCTTTGCCATGATGCCTGCCGAAAGTGTGTCGAGATCGGAAGGAGCCGGATCAAGAGCATGCAGATCGGAGAGTTGTTTCAAAAGATCGCGATCGGCAGCTTCGCTCTCTTGAATGCGGCGCTCGACGCCCGCGAGCTCACGTTCGCAAACCTTGGCATTTGTCTTCGCGTGATTGCGCTGCTGAAGGAGTGGCTTCTTCTCTGCTTCGAGCTTCGCAATCGCCTCGGCGAGATCACGCACAATTTGCTGCCGTTCTTCTTCGATCGTTTTAATTCCTTCTTCGATCCGCGCGATTCTCAGGGCGACTTCTTTTTGTTCCTGCTCCAGTTTTTTGAGCGCGACAATCTCGTTGCGGAGCTCGGGGAAATTTGCCGCTTGCGCCGTGCCCTCGCGTCCCAAATTGATCTCACTTTTTTGGAGAAGACGCCTCTCATGCCGGAGCGCCATCCGCGTTCGCTGGCGCTTGAGCTTTAAGGCTACTTCGCGAAATCCTGTGCGGATGAAGCTCACGACGAGAGGCTATACGAATGTCCGGTTGGCAAAAGATTTTTCGACACCGTTTGGCCCAGATGTCATATGAGTCGCGTGGAAAGGCGTGACTATTCCTCAGATGC
>Ga0066709_100002194_pt1 | contig 13984 bp, 16 predicted proteins | sample GraSoiAngelo_158_FD_79665 | JGI IMG/M metagenome (GOLD analysis project Ga0066709, IMG submission 79665) | Grasslands soil microbial communities from the Angelo Coastal Reserve, California, USA - 14_1009_16_30cm | ecosystem: Environmental > Terrestrial > Soil > Grasslands | place: USA...
AGATATCTCTTCATTGTCATTCTGCTTTCCTCGCCTTAACCGCCGTGGTGGTGCTCCATCCCCGGCATTTGTCGCTCGTTTGGCAACTTCTTCGCTCGCATCGCTTGGATTTTTTCGTACATGTCAGGCTGGAGCACGCGAACGAAAGTCATCATTCCTTGCATGAAACCGCTCCAACCGGGACGGAGACCATAGTTCTCTGGCTTCTCAACCATTTTGTCCATTGCCATCATCGGACCTTCCATATACGCGTCCTGTGGGAAGCCCGGAATCTGGTTCGCATTTTCAGGAAGCTTTTCCTTGCGATGCTCCATACCTTCCATTTGCCCATGCTGCATGCCTGGCACTTGGCTTTGCATAGACGACATCGCGCGCTGCGCTTCTGTTTCATTCAACGGTCCGTTCGTCGTACGCTGGTCATCGGCTGAACCTACGCCCATGCCACGACCCAGACTCGGACCGTAGTCGTCCCCAAGCGGCGCCCCAGGAGTGCCGTCCAGCATCCCCATCCCGTTTTCCATCGACACGCCCATTGGCATGCCGGGACGACGAATCAAAGGCCCCACATTTGAAGACATCTGGTTCATCATGTGGTGCGGCAGATGGCAGTGCAGCATCCAGTCTCCGGGGTTGTTAGCGACAAACTCGAAATCAACCGCCTCAGCCACGCCCACCAATACCGTGTTCTTCGGCCCCCAACCGGCTTCCGGCTGGCGCCCAGCTTCGCTGCCAGTGACGTAGAAAGTATGGCCGTGCAAGTGAATCGGATGGTGATCCATGCCGAGATTCATGAATCGAAGGCGCACACGATCACCCAAACGGATAATGAGAGGAGTGGTAGCGGGACCGGCTTTGCCGTTGAATGTTAGCCAGTTGAATTCCATATTCATTGAGTTGGGCACAGTGTTGTTCGGCAACACAGCAAATTCCTGAAGTATGATCGCGAAGTCCTTGTCCACGCGCGGTCGGTACGCTTGCTGTGGGTGCATGATGAACGTACCAATCATCCCAAACATCTCCTGCATCGCCTGGTGCGGGTGGTAGAAAAATGTGCCGTTCTGGTGGAGAGTGAATTCGTAGACGAATCGGCCGCCTGGTCGAATGGGATCCTGGCTGGTTCCGGGTGCTCCGTCCATGTTGTTCGGGATCTCAAATCCATGCCAATGCATGGACGTTGGTTCAGGCAGGTGGTTGTCGACTATGATCCGAACTCGATCCCCTTCCGTCACTTGGATCGTGGGACCAGGCACACTGCCATTGAAGCCCCAAAAGTCTAACGTCTTGCCGGGAGTAATTTCTCGACGGACAGGTTCAGCTATGAGGTGAAACTCCTTGGCTCCGTTTACCATTTGCCAGGGGAGTTGTGGCACGTCGGGAGTTTCGACCGTCACCGGCCCGCCGCTCCCTTGACGGGCTTCTGCCGCGTGTCCAGAGTGTTGCATTGCCGTGTTCTGAGTAGCAGAAGCCTTAGCGGATGCTAATGCCCCCGCGCTCAGTGCGGCTATCTTTTGCAAGAAACTGCGTCTATTGCCCATAAAAGCTGCCTCTCATCATTGGTGCTAGGAGAAATGAGGGCCACTGGCGGGGCGTTGCGCTCGATCCACGGAGGAGTTGAGTGGCAGACTCTGGCCAGCGACATACGTCGGGCGACGGAGCGCTTACCTAGATTCTGAGAGGAAGAGGGAAAGACTCGAGGGGACTACTAGAAAATGTCTTTGGCACGCGCCGATGAAGGTGTTCTGTAATAGCTGGCAGCTCGGCGACGAACGTCTGCATGGATGCGAGTTCGGGCCCAGATTTCGGAGAAACTCTCTGCGCCTGCACCGCACTGCTCTTGGGCATCAAGCATGCATTGGCAAGGCTAACTCCACTCCCCTTGCAGCACCCGTGGCTCACGGAATGCTGTTGTGAACTTCCCTGAGCAATCGTTCGATTCGGAGAATTCATCGTCTCATTTGACGAATGATGGTGGTGAACAGCATGGGTCATTTTGGGCGCTGGTTGAACTGTAATGGCTGCCATTGCTGCAGTTCGACAGTTCACATCGCAAATCCCCGCGAACGCAGATACCGGCAGCAAAGCGGCAATCAGGAGGGCCGAAATTATAGTTCGCAGGTGCATGTCTGTTCTTATGACGCTCCGATGTTAGTACGATGCCGCGAGATGCGCAAAACATGGTGAGCCGCTGATTTCGGCGCGATATAGGAAATCAGTTTGTTCTGGCCACTCTCCAGAATTGTGGCTTTACTCTTTGGTTTTTGGATTTACTGCTGCTTTGGGAATTACTCCTGGTCCTGCGGAATAGCGGGCCGCCAGCTTCCAGTTGTTGCTCTTCTGCCAGAGATCGATGATGAAGAAATCTCCGCTCAGATCGTCCCGCCCGAAGCTCGCCTCTTGCTTATAGAAGAAATTTACAATCGCGCTGTTTCCGAGCAAACGAACAGTCAGGCGGCTGATGTGAAACGAACGGATCTTGTACTTGCTTGTGGCCGATTGCAGCCATTCAGCACGATCAGTTATTTCTCCACGGCTTCGCGCTGTACGTAGCTCAAAATCAGCGGTGAGCAAAGCGTCGAGAGTAGAGCGGTCTTGATCGGCGAATGCCTTCATCAACCGCTTCTCCAGGCGCGTGAAGGAATCGACCTCAACTGTTGGCATGCCTGAACCGGTGGTCTCTTGTGCCGACACCATTTGCAGCGGGAGGAACAGAACCAAGAACGGAATCAGGAAGCATTTCATCGGAACACCCTTCACGGCAATAAAAAGGCGAGGCCGCAGCCTCGCCTTTGGGAGAAGCGGACTGCTACCTTGCCCAAATTACGAAAGTGAAAATGTGATTTCGGTTGCCGAAATCAAGATCATATTTCGCAACACCGGTCTTTGCGGATCCGCTGATCAACCGGCCCCATTGGTTCGACGAGGCGTAGTCAATATTACTCATGGCGCCAGGCATACGTGCTATCTGACCCACTGTGGTCGTGCTGTCCAGATGTGTATAAATGGTGACAAGTTCGTCATAGTCGTGCTTGTCCGGATCGGTGTTGGCTGGCGGACCATCCGGGTTGCTGGTGTAGTCCATGCATGTGCCTAGATTCTTGTTATCGAAGTTGGTGTCCTGATGGTCCAGGCCGAGGGTATGACCGATCTCCTGGCAAGTCACGAGTTCCCGCCAGGATGTCGTGTTGTACTGCGAACCTTGCCCGAAATAGTAGTCATTCAGTTTCACCGTGCCTTGAGTGATGTGCTTACCTGACACCCAAATCTGGGCCACTCCCAGCCATCCGGTATTGCCATAGGATGCGCTACAAAGCTCTACTCGTCCGCTTGTTGGCCGGCAACTCTTTGGGCGTGTTCCCCCGGCTGCTGCCCCGGTGTCTAGTATGCCTGACGCACTCCAGTCCGAGAGTGCGCGGGTGTACATTGGCTGCCAGTTGGCACTTACATTATTGCCCATCTTCACAGTGAACGGGTTCGACTGCCGGGCCCAGTGATAACCATTCCAAGAATGATTCGCGAGCACGATGGTGGGCAACGCACCAACTGCGAACACGACCATAGTGGCAATCAAGAATTTTCGAGCAGAAATCCGGTGCATGAGGTTCCTCCGACAATGTTTGGGTTGTGCGACGCGGTGGCATGCCTTCCCAGATCGAGCGCCAGGAAGCTTGCCGGAGATGGTATTTCCACTGTGGGGTGACCGTCAACTTAGCGTTCCGGCGACCTCATGAATCGCGGTACTCACCTCAATTGCACATCTCTACTCGATCCCGGCACAATTTGTAAGAGCGGTTACACCCGTCCGTGATTCGGATCACAGCGAGCGAATGGGCCATCGCCATACGATCAGGCTAGAGCGCAAAGTTCGGCCGCTTTCACCACAGGCGCTCGGAGAGTGTCATGTCGCTACTTGGTGAAATGCAGGAGATCATCGAGCACATGGTTGACCGCTACCAGGTGTGCTGGGAAGTGTACCCTCACGAAGAAATGTGGAACGGTGCTCGTATACAGACCGGTTTCGATGTCGAGCTGTACGGCACACATTGCTACAACGAGCAACATCCCACTCCTGGATGCCAGCAGTGTCTAGAGGTTTATGACGCGTTGCAAGCAATCGCGTTGAATATTTTGCCCGAGGAACGTCGCCCTTCAAGGTACGAGCTCAGCCCATTCGATCGATCCATCCGTTACTCCCACATGCGTAAAGATCGCCCTGACGTGCTGCTTACGATCACGATCTCTCATCGCAACCATCCGATGGAGTGGATCGATGAATGTGAGGTGCGTTGCTTAAACGACATCAAACAGAAACTACGGGACATCGGCGCAGAACAACGAGCCTGGAACTGGCAGAAAGGCCAAAGAGCTAGGCAAAACTGAAACATGTGAATTGCCAAATCCAAAACTGGGCTCTCCGCGTACTTTCCGACACCGCTAGGCCGAACCGCGTATCCTGAACATCCAAAGCAACGCGAATTGCAGGCAATTCTTTTGATCAGGAACAACATAGGAGCGCATTGCCGATTCCATCACAGGATCTTTTCACAACGACTCGCTGGGAACAGCGTTCGTCCTACTGGCGCCGAAGAATCCTTCGGCACGCCATCATTGGCTTGGCCACACTGGCGCAAACGGCGCTATTTTGGAAGCTCTTTTCGATTCGAACCGATCTAATTTCACACCTCAGCATTGCCACAGCCTATCCGGCTCTCCTTCTTACTGCGACAGCATTGGTTCTTGGACCATGGAACGTGCTGCGTCACAAAGCGAACCCCGTGAGTTTCGACCTACGCCGGGATTTAGGCATTTGGGCCGGCGTCATGGCGCTTCTGCACACTGGGATCGGGCTGAACGTACACTTGCGCGGAAGACCATGGCTCTACTTCATAGACCAGCATCATCGCGTGCGACATGATCTGTTTGGATTCGCGAACGATAGTGGCTTGGTCGCAGCATTATTTTTTGTGCTGCTGCTGTCCATATCCAACGACCTCTCGTTGCGTCGGCTGGGTACGAAGAAATGGAAATCCCTTCAGCGCTGGACGTATGTGGCTATGGCGCTTACGCTCGCGCACGGCGTCGCTTATCAATTCGTTGAGAAACGGCAGCCAGCGTATCACGCGGTGCTTTGGGTCACAATAGCCGCAACAGCCGCGCTCCAAGTTGCAGGCTGGAAGAGAAGAAAAGCAGCATGAAACATCACGGCCACAAACAACCGGCTGACACACATCTCGGTCATAAAATGTCAGAAGCCCACGTGGCTCATGACCGTCACGCCGGACACTCCGTCGCTATGTTTCGCGACAAGTTTTGGTTGAGTTTCGCGCTCACGATCCCCGTGGTCTTCTGGTCGACCGATGTCCAACAATGGCTCGGGTACACAGCCCCCTCCTTCCCTGGTTCAAAATTTATTCCTCCGATGCTGGGAACTGTGGTCTTCCTTTACGGCGGTCTCGTTTTTATCCGTGGGGCATGGAGCGAGCTTGTGGATCGCAAGCCGGGCATGATGACTCTCATCAGTCTAGCGATCACAGTTGCTTTTGGTACGTCGCTCGCCGCCACATTCGGCCTCTTCGAGATCGAAGTCTGGTGGGAACTCGCATCTCTGATCACGATCATGATCCTGGGCCACTGGCTGGAGATGCGCGCTATTTCGCAGGCTCGTGGTGCGCTCAATGCACTTGCTGCGCTACTCCCAGATATTGCCGAACGTATAAACGGTACAGAAATTCAAACCGTTCCACTTTCTCAGCTGCGCGTGGGCGATGTTGTACTTGTCCGGCCCGGAACCCGCGTTCCGGCGGATGGCATCGTCATCGAGGGCGCTGCTGACGTTGACGAGTCAATGATCACTGGCGAGTCCCGGACAGTCTCCAAGGAACCAGGTGCGACAGTCATCGCAGGAACGGTTACGGGCGGCGGAAGTCTTCGAGTCCGCATTACGGCGGTCGGAGACCAGACTGCACTGTCCGGGATCATGCGGCTCGTCGCTGCTGCGCAAGCTTCGGGATCGCGGACGCAAGTTCTTGCCGACCGAGCAGCCGCGATCCTTTTCTACGTTGCAGTCGCATCCGGGACGTTCGCTTTCGCCTATTGGTGGTTTGCAGGTGACAAAGAACATGCCCTGATTCGGACGGCGACGGTCCTTATTATTGCTTGCCCGCACGCCCTGGGGCTTGCGATTCCGCTGGTAATTGCAATATCGACATCAATCGGCGCTCAGAACGGCCTGTTGGTCAAAGACAGGCTCGCACTCGAACGGGCCCGGAATCTGGAGATGATCATTTTCGATAAGACTGGAACCCTCACACGGGGTTCCCCCGCGGTATCCGGAGTCGCAGTTGCGCGTGGGATCAACGAGAGTGATTTGCTTGCATACGCTGCCGCCGTCGAAATCAACTCCGAACACCCACTCGCCAAGGCAATTGTGGCCGCCGCCAAGCAGGGAGACCTTCACACGTTGCAAGCCGCTGGTTTCGAAGCACTGCCGGGCCGAGGGGTGCAGGCAGCCGTGAATGGTAAGAAGATCGGAATCGGCGGACCGCGTCTATTGGTCGAGGCCAAAGCAGCAGTGCCGCAAGAAGTGGAGAAGCTGACGAGCGCATGGGCATCGGAGGGAAAGACAGTTCTCTACGTCGTCGACGAACAACGGCTGCTCGGTGCGTTTGCGGTCGAGGATGAAATTCGGCCCGAATCGTACGAAGCCGTCACCGAACTCCATCGGCTTGGTATCCGAGTGGCCATGATCACGGGAGATTCGAAGGTGGTTGCCGAGTCTGTAGCTCGACGCCTCGCGATAGATGAGGTCGCAGCCGAGGTCCTCCCCGCTGACAAAGCAGCGGCAGTAAAGCACTTTCAGGAGGGTGGGAAGAAGGTCGCGATGGTGGGTGACGGCGTGAACGATGCGCCGGCCCTGGCGACTGCATATGTGGGAATCGCGATTGGCGCCGGAACGGATGTAGCGATTGAATCCGCAGGAATCGTGCTCGTGCGTAGCGACCCTCGCGACGTCGTGGGAGCAATAGAACTATCTCGTGCCACCTACCGAAAGATGATTCAAAATCTTGTTTGGGCAACTGCGTATAATCTTGCCGCTATCCCCGTTGCTGGCGGGCTGTTGGTCCGCTGGGGGCTGGACCTACCAATGAGTGTGGGCGCCGTCGCGATGAGCCTCTCCACCATCATTGTGGCCATGAACGCCCAGTTGTTGCGGCGGCTGAATCTGCGGCGCGCAGCCGTAGTCTGATAGGTATATCAGCCATCCAGTAATCTCGCCTGACCATTGCTAAATCCAATCATGCGATTGGTACAGCCCTACTAACCTGAAGACGAGGTTCAAACGTCTTAGGCACCGAGAGTGCGCGCGACACGAGGCACAGCTGCTCGGCTTTGTGCAATAGTCGGAGCGCAAGGTCCCGGCCTTCTTCGTTCGGGATTGTCAGTTTGGGGCTTATTGCGATCCCGATGAAACTGTAGCCGGACTCAACTTTGCGAATGGTTCCCTCGACCTCGACTTCCAAGTCAGCGTATTCAAACCGTGAGTACTCAGAAAGGGCTCGGAAAGTAGTCGTAAAGCAACTGGCGATCGCGCCGAGCAGCAAATCCTCAGGTGTCCATCGGCCTTCCAGGCCTCCAAACTGATGAGGTGCTGCGAAATGGATTGCATTTGGCGCCGAAATGCATTTTGCAAGACCGGTTCTTCCGGACGTCCACCAGGCGACGACTCGATATGGGTAGTTGTCTTCCATGGTTCAGGTCTACTCCTGCTGCATCCTCGCTCAATCGCGTTGGCCAAGCAGTACGCAGGGTCACTGGTTTCTGTGACGCCAATCACACATGTTAAGATTGGCGTCTTATCGGTGCTTAATGCGCGTCCCTTACGGCCTAAACATTCTCGACAACTGTCTGACCTGTCCTGTTCGTGAGGAACACCTATTTTGCAACTTGTCCACGTCGGCGGTACAAAAGCTGAATGAGATTAAATCAACAGCAATTTATCCAAAGTCGGCCATGTTGTTTATCGAAGGGCAGCAGCCGCGTGGAGTCTTCGTGTTATGCGCAGGCAGGGCAAAACTCTTCACTTCTTCAACTGAAGGCAAGACCATCATCACCAAGGTTTCGGAAGCCGGCGATGTGCTCGGGCTGAACGCGACGATTTCGAGCCGTCCTTATGAAGTCACGGCCGAAATGGTCGAACCGGGGCAGGCGAACTTCATTGCCCGAGACGCGTTCCTCCAGTTTCTGCGGGAGCACGGAGAAGTTGCGCTGCGAGTTGCAGAACAGTTGAGTCGCAACTATTACTCGGCGTATGAGGAAATTCGTACGCTTGGGCTGACGACTTCCCCCGCCGAGAAGTTCGCGAAACTGCTGCTCTCGTGGAACACTGACGTTGGACAGTCACCTGGTCCTGTCCCGATGAGACTGACTCTTACTCACGAGGAAATCGGTGAGATGATCGGTACAACGCGCGAAACTGTGAGCCGACTGTTCGCAGAGTTCAAGAAGAAGCAGTTAGTACAATTGAAAGGTTCTATCTTGATCATCCGTAACAAGACAGCATTAGAGAAGATGGTCCACTCTTAAAGTTTCTGCTATCTGCGACTTTCGTGCCTCCGACGCCGGCGCATTCGCGTTTGCCTTCCGTTTTGCCATCTGTTCAATTTGTTTTCGCAGCCAGCAAGCCAGCGCTTCTTCGAGTTCGATCTGCTCTCCAGACGTGTACAGGTTGTCCACTGTCTGTCCGGCATCGTTAAGCGGTATGAACCGGCAGGGTGCAGCCTCTCTACGAAACTGTAGAGGTACGAACTCCATTAAGGAACATTCACTACACGGATGTGGACGTGTGGAGTCGTCGAAGTTGATACAGGTGGGCGAATCTTCAAAGACGTACGAAGCGCGCCACGGCGCACGCGGCGACCGGCCATAACCACCATCCTCCAGAAATTTCAGTTCGAATTCAAATATCTTGAGAATCTCGGCATCGTCTTTCCGCATGAGTCACCTACGAATACTAGAGTCGCAAAAATACGCTTTGGCGGCCATGACTACAGGTACGCGAGGGCGTGATCTCAATCACATTGCGTCCCATGCCAGATGCGCGAACAAAATGCAATTTTCGTGGGTGTGATCCTAATCACAATCGCGTGTACCAGAGGCCACAGACCAAGAAAGGCCGATTTCGGATAATTGGATTCGAAAGAAAGCAGGCATTCAAGAGACTAAAACTGGCGGACATCACGGATGGGTGAGGCCTTGCCCTAAAGGTTCCGCCGGAAAGACAGGTGTCCAATGATTAGACGATTCACTCTTATCTCAGCAGTCATCCTGCTGGTTGCGTTTTTGGCCAACGCGCAGGACGGGCCGCAATACAAACAACCCGAAGGAGGCGCCCCGCTGCTCACAGGCTTCGTGGGCTTGGGCACCGATTTTCAACCAGGTCAGCAGCAGGTTTTGCCGGCTATCGCCCCGATCGTTCTTATTCCGGTTGGTGACAAATGGCTGATCGAAAGCGAACTGGAACTGGAAGGCACCTACACTCATGCGACTAACCAGCCATGGGACCACGAGTGGGAAAAAGGATTTGAATATGCGCAAGTCGATTACCTGGCGAATAGATACCTGACGGTAGTCGGCGGGCGTTTCCTGACCCCCTTTGGAATCTACAACGAACGTCTGCACCCAAGATGGGTCCGCAATCTCCAGAGTTCTCCGTACATCACCGGTCTCGAAATGAGTGACAGCAACGGTGGCATGTTGCGCGGCGGATTTCCAGTCGGCAACTTCGTCAACATCAACTACGCCACGTTCTTCTCAGCACCCGTGAACAACTCTTGGGAGGGTTCGACGCGCGCCGCTGGCGAGCGATTGGGCTTCTTTTTCACGAGAGCCCGGCTGGAGATTGGAACCTCATTTCAACGCCAGTTGCAGGATGGGCACGTGAACACAGTGGGAGCGGACGCGATCTGGCAGTCTAACAAGTTGCCGCTTGACGTTCGGTTTGAATATGCACGGAACAGATTTGTCGGAAGTGGCTATTGGGTCGAGGGTGCGTATCGCATGAGAAAAGTACCTTTCTTAAAGCCCTTCATGCAGAAGTCGCAGGCCGAAGTCCGCTTTGAGCAGTTCTTCACGCCACCGGTGATGGGGATGGCATCAGGTGACATGGAACTGCCGGATTCGAACGCAAAGCGCGTCTTTGCCGGTTGGAGCTACTGGATTCGTCCCGATGTACGCACGAACTTTGCCTATGGACGAGAACTGATTGACTCGGGGGACCATAATGTGTGGACAGTAGGTCTGACTTACCGCTTTGCATTCCCATTGACCGGAGGAAGTAAATGAACTCGCGAATCCTAATGGTCGTGCTGTTGCTTCTCACAATTGCGCTTGTCGGGTTGGTTGCAGCTCAAACGTCGAATAGTACCAGCAGCGGAACTGCTCCAACCCAACAAAGTTCGAGCACAAAAGCGCAGCAACACAAACAGAAGCTGCACTTGCCGCCGAACTTTTCAGCGGATGATGCGTACAAGCAGAACTGCACCCGCTGCCATTCGGAAGTACCAAAGCCGAACGAGAGGACGTCGAAAACGGTGTTGCGGCACATGCGCGTGCGCGCCAACCTGACGCAGGATGAGGCCAAAGCAATTTTGGAATACATAACCCAATAACTTATAGGAGACGCAATGAAAACTTCGCTCTTTGTAATCACATTAATGCTGGCGTCGATCCTTTCGATTGCGCCAGCTAAGGCCCGGGCGGAAAACGGCAAGGTCTGGGAGGTCGAAGCGACCAAAGATCAGACTTTCGTCGTCAAGGGGGAGAAAAAGCCGGTTATTACTGCGAAAGCCGGTGAGCAAGTCACCCTCAGAATTACTGCTCACAAAGGCACAGCGCAGGCCAAGGATGCTTCTGTTCATGGTTTTACGATCAAGAGCCTGGCTGATCAAGGCTGGAATGTGCGCCTGAAAGAAGGTACGCAAGAGGTCACGCTGAAGGCGCCGGACAAACCTGGCGAATACGTGATTGAATGCAACGTGCCGTGCGGTCCCGGCCACGCAGAACAAAAGATGAAACTTGTAGTTACGCCTTAATTGTGCCATCAGAGAAAAACAGGGGCAGGACTTCTACTGCCCCTTTTACAATTCCCGAGCAGGAGACCCAACTTACATGCCGCAAACTCTGCCTCCTGATAAACCTAGAGGTTCTGGCCACGCGGCAAGCAGTACGCCGGATCTGGTGAGCCGACCACGCCGTTCGTTCTTAGCGGGCTTGCTCACGGCGGGTACCGCCGGAGTGGGTGCTCTGTTGGCTGTTCCGGTAGTCAGGTTTGTCTTACACCCCGTGCTGGCCAAGACCACCGAAAAATCGTGGTCGGACGTCGGGACGGTCGATGAGTTTCATTCGATCACTGCGCCAGTGCAGAAGCTGGTCCAGATTGAGCAACTGGACGGCTGGCGGAGGACCCTCTCGCAGAAACCCGTCTATGTGGTGAAGGATTCTGCCGGGCAGTTGGTCGTGCTCTCGGCTGTTTGTACACACCTGGGATGCACCGTGCCCTGGGTAGACAAACAGAACAAATTCATCTGTCCATGCCATCAGGCGATGTTTGATCCCGCTGGCAAACTGATCGGAGGACCGGCCCCACGCGGTATGGACGTTCTCCCAATGAAGATCGAGCAAGGAATGTTAAAAGTCCAATATCAGTTTTTCCGCCAGCTTACTCCCAAAAAAGAAGTGATCGCATAGGAGATCGGATGAACGAACCTGGTGCCAGCAACCGCAGTCCTGAGTCCAACGACAGCGTCGTCGCGAGACTGATTCGCTGGAACGATGCCCGCACCGGCCTCAATTCGCTATTGCATGATGCGCTGGACGAGCCTATTCCCGGTGGCGCCAAGCTAGCTTACGTCTTCGGCTCCGCCCTGCTTTTCCTTTTTCTGTCGCAGATCGTGACTGGCGTATTCCTGGCCATGTACTACGTTCCTTCTGCCGATCATGCCCACACGACAGTCTCATACATAACCAAAGAAGTCTCCGGTGGGTCCCTTTTGCGCAGTATTCATTCCTACGGTTCGAGTGCGATTGTGATCGTTCTGCTGCTGCACATCATTCAGACTTTCGTGTACGGTTCGTACAAAGGACGGCGGGAGCTGCTCTGGGTAGTGGGCTGCATTCTGTTCGCATTGATGCTGGGAATGGCATTTACTGGCTATCTCTTGCCTTGGGACCAGAAGGCGTATTTCGCAACGACAGTCGGTACCAACATCTTGAGTGAGATTCCCCTGGTCGGCAATTGGCTGAAGCAACTTCTGCGCGGCGGCACGGAGATGGGAACCCTGACTCTTTCCCGTTTTTTTGTCCTGCACGTGTTTCTGATTCCGGCATTAATATTCCTCTTCGTAGCGCAGCACATTTATTTATTTCGCAAGTCGGGAGCCGCGGGTCCGGTCTCGGCTGATCCGACCAATCCGAATCTGCCAAGCGAGCCTTTTTATCCGAAGCAACTCGTAATGGACATGGGCTTTGCCTTGCTAATCGTCATTTTTGTCGGACTTCTCGCCTGGAAAATTCCAGTGATGCTCGGTCCTAAAGCAGACCCGAGCGAAACCGTCTTCTTGCCCCGTCCAGAGTGGTATTACATTCCTGTTTTCCAATATCTGAAGTACTGGAAAGGATGGACATCAATAGTCGGTATCCTCGTCATTCCAGGAATACTGGGGCTATTGCTGGTCGGCTTGCCATTCCTTGATCGCAGCTTGGAGCGCCGGCCGTGGAAGCGTCCTCTCAGTGTCGGCGCATTTGCCGCAGTCTTTGCCGCCCTGGGATTTTTTGGTGTCCAGAGCCATCGCCAAGACGAAAAAAATCCCGGAGTCGCTACCCAACTCGAAAAACAAAGGCAGCATGAAGAAGAGTTTATGAAGGAACCATTTCAGCCGGAGCTTGTTGGCGCTTCGGGCGGTGCCGAACCGACGAACGCTCTTGCCGGTAAAGGACAGACCTTGTTTACCGCTCAAGGTTGCAACTCCTGTCATGGCGATAACGGAGTGGGAACGGCGGCAGCACCGAAGCTGATCGGAGTTGGAAAAAAGTTTGATTCGGCCAAGCTCGAATCTCTTCTGAAATCGCCCAATAGCGCAATGCAGCTCGGCGGAATGGAGGCTGTGGATTTAAAGCAGGCGGACTTGGATGCGCTTGTCAACTATCTGCAAAGCCTCAAATAGCGAGATTATGGTGCAATGAATCCGACGAATTGCTGCTCTGGGACATTTCACTGAGGGCGAATGAATGCTTGAATGCTCGGCGATTAAAAGTGTCTGGGATTCTTGTGATTGTGGGTCTCGTGATCGAGGCTCTTACCTTGTAATGGAACCATCCGATTCCCCCCCCTCGCTATTTCTGTTTGTAGGGGGAGGCTTCCTGCTGATCAGAGTTCTCATTTTTCTCCACACCTTCATTACGCATTTTGTGAGACGCTCCAGTTGATCGTATTCTCCCCAGCGTGTCCATGATTCCCAAAGTGTGAGCGTGACCACCCACATCTGTGATCTCCATCACAGCGAATCGATTTGAGATGCAATACGATCATTTCCGTAATGACAGTGCGTTCCAAACTCGTAGCGGCGGCACTTGCAATCGCAATGCTGGCATTACCAGCAGCAGCGCTGACCTCGTGCCCACAAGACATGGCTGCAACAGGAACAATTGATCCACACTCATCGATGGTGGAAATGATTTCAGCACCCTTCAGTTGCACAACTGTCGCGAGGAGTACGTGCTGTGACATCTCGCGTGCGGAGCGCTTCACACAATCGGCGCTCGAGCCGGAGACAAAAAGTGCGGCGGCCACGGTTCCGATACTGGTCATTGCAAGTCCTCAGATTCCGCGAGCCACTGTGAAGACGAACTGCGTAGACCTGCCTCAACCACCGGGATCCCTGCCGCAAGCGTTTCCCTGCGCATGTCACACTTAGTTATCTCGCTTCCAGTA
>Ga0066709_100002196_pt1 | contig 13978 bp, 11 predicted proteins | sample GraSoiAngelo_158_FD_79665 | JGI IMG/M metagenome (GOLD analysis project Ga0066709, IMG submission 79665) | Grasslands soil microbial communities from the Angelo Coastal Reserve, California, USA - 14_1009_16_30cm | ecosystem: Environmental > Terrestrial > Soil > Grasslands | place: USA...
CCGCTCTCGGTACTGACAAGACTGGCCCACCCGCTACCGCAGGCGGTTCTGACCTGCGGCCTACGGTCTGCCTCCTGCCTTACTGCTTACTGCCTACTGTTTTTTCGGTCCCGGCACGCGGGACCCAGGGTGGGCCTTATCAACCTTCGACCGCGCTCATCACCGTTAGGGCTTTCTTTTCGTAGGCAGCGATGACCGCGAGGTTTCCTTTCTCGACCGGAGTCAGCGAGGTGTCACTGTAATTGGGATCGGCTTTGTACCAGTCAAAGCTGGCGAAGTATTTCTGCGTCCAGGTGTCCTTGAAGACTTTTCCGTGGCGCGCGTAAATCTCGTCGCGCATCTTGCGCACGTCTTCCAGAAATAGACCCGTCAGCAGAGCGCTGGTGATCGGTTTGGTGCCGATCGAATTGTGAAGCTGGTTTTCATAAGCGACGATCGTCTCGACGTTAGTCTTGTCGGGGCCCGACAGGTCTTCGTCCTTGAAATCCTCCTTCTGATCGTACCAGGGCTGGAAGCTGAAATATTGCTGAATCCACATCGTCTTAAAAATGCGGCCATGGCGCGCGTAAACCTCGTTTCGCAGCAGGCGCAGCTCGTGCAAACTCAGGCCGCGCAGTTGCGCCTCGCTGATTAGCTTGTTCTCAAACAGCTCCATGTCGCCGGGCGCCAGCGCCACGTGACGCTGCTGTCTTTGAATCATGCCGATCAGCCGCAGGTTGCGGAGTTCGACCTCATTGAGGCTTTTCGGATTGTATTGATTGGCCGCGCGATACCAGTAGCGTTCGTCAAAGTATTGCTGCAGCCACGGCGTGCCGTCGAAGCGCTTGCCGTGGATGGCCTCGATCTCCGACGCCAGCACCGTCCACTCGGCGTTGCTGTGCTCGCCCAGTTTCTTTCGCGTCAGGACGCGTCCTTCGTAAAGACGCATGTCGCCGGGTTGCACGGTGTTGTGCTTCTCGGCTTCAGCGATGCGAATCACATCGAGATTGCGGCGCTCAGTATCTTTGAGCGAGGAATTCTGAAAGTTCGGATCGGCTTTGTACCAGGTGCGCGATTCGAGAAAGCGTCGAATGTCCGGATCCTTGAAGACGCGGCCGTGCTTACCAAAGACAATACCGCGCACGAGTTTCAAGTCGTCGATCGCCAGCGCGTTGATGTCCGCGGGGCCGATGCTCTTGTGGGCAAAATCGAATGTCTCCCAATTCTTGACGGCGGCGTATTCATCCTGGGCTTGCGCCAAGGCGGAACAGGACAAAAGCAAAAGCAGCGGAAGGAGCAAACGCGAAAAGGTGAAGGGGGATTTCATAGAGTGCCTTTCTTGGTTTAGAGTCGGGCTACTGCCCGACTCGGCGGGCGGTAGCCCGCCGCTAAACTTTCCGATCAGGTAATGTCCTTGAGTCTTTCTCAGTGCCCTCCGTGTCTCAGTGGTGAATTCCTGCCAGGAATAAAATCACCACGGAGACACGGAGGGCACGGAGAAGAAAAGCCTTATCCAAAAATATCGCGCACCTTGTCTGAAAGCTTCTTGTCTGCCAAATCCTTGGTTTCGACGTTGGCCAGTTGTTCGAGAAGCTTGCGCTGCTCGCGCGTCAGCATCGTCGGCGTCACCACCGAGACGGCGACAAACAAATCGCCGCGGCCGCGGCCGCCCAACACGGGCATGCCCTGTCCACGAACCCGAAACACGGTGCCGGTTTGCGTGCCTGGGGGAACCTTCAGAGACTGCTCGGCGCCGAGCGTCTTGACTTTGATTTCCGAGCCCAGGGCCGCCTGGGCGAAGGTAATCGGCGCCGAAGCGTAGAGATTGTTGCCCTGCCGCTCGAATTGTTCGTGTTCGGCCACGTGTATGACGACGTAGAGATCGCCGGCCGGGCCACCGTAAGCTCCCGACTCGCCTTCACTCTGCAGACGCAGTCGCGATCCGGTTTCAACTCCCGCCGGAATTTTCACTTCAATCGACTTTTCACGTTCGACGCGGCCGGCGCCGCGACACTTCGCGCAGGGCGAATTGATCACCTTACCGGTGCCGCGACACGCGCTGCAGGTGCGCGCGACCGAAAAGAAACCCTGCTGAAAGCGAATCTGCCCCGAGCCTTCGCAGGTGCGACACGTCTCAGGCCTGGTGCCGGGCGCCGCGCCCGAGCCGTCGCAGGCCTCGCAGGTTTCAAGTTTGGGAATGCGCAACTGCGCAGTCATTCCCTCGGCGGCCTGCTCCAAACTGATTTCCAGATCGTATCGCAAGTCAGCGCCGCGCTGTTGCGCCGAACGGCGCGAACCGCTGCGCGCGCCCGCGCCAAACACATCCCCAAACCCGAACAGATCGCCGAGGATGTCTTCGATCCCGCCAAAGCCAGGCGCGCCCCAGGCGGCGCCCGCGGCACTGGAAACTCCCGCATGACCGAAGCGATCATAACGCTGGCGCTGGTCGGGATCGGACAGCACAGCGTAGGCTTCGGCGGCTTCTTTGAATTTGTCTTCCGCTTGCGGATCGCCCTGGTTCTTATCGGGATGATGTTGATGAGCGAGACGGCGATAGGCGCTCTTCAAATCCTGTTCGGACACACCTCGATCAACTCCCAAAATTTCGTAATAATCGCGTTTGTTTATCGGCATAAGGACTTTTTCAGTAACTAGCGGCCAGCAGATAAACCAGCATTACTGGCGCGCCACTGACCGCGATCGTGATTTTACTCGAACTGTTTAATTCCCTCAATTCTCAAATTGTAGAAGGCAGTTTCCTGGTTTGAAGCGGACGATCCACGAAATCACACGAAGCCTCACGAAACACGATCGTGCTTTCATTTCAACTAAAGGAAATGGGCCCGCTGATTGAAGCTGACTGACTACTGATTTCCTAGTCGCGATACTCATTTCCCTCAATTTCAATTTCGGCAGCTTCTTCTTTCATCATGGCGCTGGTAAGCTGCCGGGCCAGTCGCTCGACGCCGTCCAGAGCCATCCTGATCTCGCCCACCTCATCAGAATTAATTGCGGTTTCGCCCTTCTTCAGCAGGTGCTGTCCGTTTTCCCGGCTCTCTTCCGAAAGCAGTCCGCCAAATTCCAGAAAGGTCCGCTGGGTATTCTTCACCAGCGTGCTGAGCTTGTTATTCAGATCAAGCTTTTCGCGCAGTGCGTGATCGCTGTCTCTGGAGTTTTCGGCCTCGGTTATGATTCTATCGATCTCGTCCTGCGACAGTCCCGAGGCGGGCGTAACCCGCATTTGCTGTTCGCGGCCGGTGGCTTTATCCGTGGCCGCCACCGACACGATGCCGTTCGCGTCCACTTCAAACGCGACGTCAATTTGCGGCACGCCGCGCGGCGCCGCCGGTATGCCCACCAGCTCAAACCGGCCCAGGCTGCGATTGCCGCTGGCGACCTCGCGCTCGCCCTGCAGGATGTGAATCTCGACTGACGATTGGTTGTCGACGACCGTCGTAAACGTGAGACTGTTGCGCAGAGGAATCGACGAGTTTCGTTCGATAATTCGCGTGAACAGCCCGCCGCGAGTTTCGAGACCCAGGCTCAGAGGCAAAACGTCGAGCAGGACAATGTCCTTGACGTCGCCGGTCAATACGCCGCCCTGAATGGCCGCCCCCATGGCCACCACTTCGTCGGGATTGATCTCCGCGGATGCCTCCTTGCCAAAAATCTGGGCGACTGTTCGTTCCACAGCTGGCCAACGGGTTTGCCCGCCCACCAGAAGCACTGTGTCGATGCCAGCAGCCTGCAGCTTGGTATCGCTCAAAGCGCGCTCGCAGGGCTCGACTGTCTGCTCTACCAGGTCCGCAACGAGTTCTTCAAACTTTTCGCGGGTCAGTGTCTTGTTGAGATGTTTCGGACCCGAGGTATCGGCCGCGATAAACGGCAGATTGAAAGTAGTCTCCTCTGCCGACGAGAGTTCGCACTTGGCGCGTTCAGCGGCTTCCTTCAGACGTTGCAGCGCCAGACGATCCTTGCGCAGGTCGATATTGGTGTCCGAGAAAAACTGATCGGCCATCCAATTCATGATCCGCTCATCAAAATCCTCGCCGCCGAGATAAGTGTTTCCCGAGGTGGAAAGAACTTCGAAGACACCCTTGTTTAATTCGAGAATAGAAATGTCGAACGTGCCGCCGCCGAGATCGTAAACGGCAATCTTTTCCGAGTTGGACTTTCCCAGCCCATACGCGAGGGCGGCCGCCGTAGGTTCGTTGATGATGCGCTCGACCTGTAAACCGGCGATCTTGCCCGCGTCTCTGGTTGCCTGGCGCTGCATATCGTCGAAGTATGCCGGCACAGTAATGATCGCGTCGGCGACTGCTTCACCCAGGAAATCTTCGGCGGCCGCTTTGAGCCTTTGGAGCACAATTCCGGAAAGTTCGGGCGGGCTGTAAACGCGGCCCTGGACGCGCACGCGCGCATCGCCGTTTTGCGAATCCACGATTTCAAAAGGCGCCGCCTCGCGCATTCGCTGGGTTTCGGGCGAATCGAACTTGCGGCCAATCAAACGCTTCACCGCGTAAACCGTATTCGACGCGTTGGTGACGGCCTGACGCTTGGCAATCTGTCCCACTAAACGCTCGCCCTTGTCCGTAAACCCAATCACGCTGGGCGTCGTGCGTCCGCCTTCTTTGTTCGCGACGATTTGCACTGCGCCGCCTTCGAGTACTGCGACACAGCAATTCGTCGTTCCCAGATCGATACCGATAATTTTGCCCATAGGTTAGCTATTCATCTTCATCCGCGGCAGATTCCTTCGCTCGGGCCGCCACCTTAACCATGGCTGGTCGCAGCAGGCGTTCGCCGATACGATAACCACGAGTCAACTCCTCGATCACGGTGTCGGGTTCGTATTCATCGGAAGATTCAGTCGCCACGGCCTCATGCACGTGAGGATCGAAGCGCTCGCCGACGGCGGCAATCGGCTGCACGCCCAGCGACTCGAGTACTTCATTCAACTGCTTATTGATCAACTCGACCCCGTGCAGGAAGTGGCGAAACTCTTTTGATTCGGTGGTCTCCATCGATCGCTCAGCGTCCAGCGCCCGCTCCAGGTTGTCGACCACCGGCAAGAGCTTACGGGCCACTTCAGAGACCATGCGAGTTTGGGCGTCGCCTCGATCACGCTCAATTCGCTTCCGATAATTTTCAAAATCCGCCTGCCGGCGTGCGAGTGATTCGCGGGCTTCAGCCAAAGCTGTCTGCAAACGTTTTAGCTCGGCGCGCGACGCTACTAGTTCGGCGACTTCCGGACCGCCGAGACCGGTTTCGCCAGCGCGCGCTTCGCCCCCCATTTGACCTTCATCGGATGGATCGCCGGGATCGTCAATGAGCTCAATCTCCGGCGCCTCTGCCAGGGCCTCAGACAGATCATCGCCGTCGGAAAAGCGAATCGGAATGTTTAAGGGGGCTTTCGGCTTTCGGTCTGATGCCATAGAACTTTGCGAGTCTTGATTTCAGCTTGAGGGCTACAAAAGCAAACCTGAACCTATTGAAGAGATGTTTCGCTCGCTAAGGCGCGTTCGATGAAACGCGCAAGGTAGTTTACCACAGCCATCATGCGGCCATATTCAATTCTGGTGGGCCCAACGACCGCCAGGGCGCCCTCGATCTCGTCACCCAGAGAATAGGAAGCAGTGATCACGGCGCAACGCTTCATCGAATGCACCAGGTTCTCTCGCCCAATACGGACTCTCACGCTACCGCCAGAGTCGTCGGCAATACACTCATTGAGAATCGTCACGAGACGCGATTTCTCCTCGAGGGTCCGAAAGAGTTCACGAATCTTTTCGGCACTGGCAAACTCTGGTTTGGTAAGGATGTTAAATGTTCCCTCGACGTACACTTCGCCGGTGGCGCTCTCTTCATCCAGACTGCCCTCGCATAAAATGATAGCGTTCCGCAGCAGCCGATCATAAAGAGCCTTTTCCTGTTTCATCAGTTCGATTATCTCGGCGCGAATCGCCGACAAGCTTTTGCCGCTGAATTCAGCGTTAAGATAACGCGCAGTTCGATCCAGCTCATCCTGGCTGAACTGTTCGTCGATTCGAATAACCTTGTCGTGAACAATGTTTGAAACGGACATAAGCACGACCAGAATGCGGTTGTCAGGAAGCCGCACAAAGCGCATGTGTCGCAAGCGGTTCTCAGCCAGCGAAGGCCATACTACGATGCCAACATTTTCTGAGAGTACGGAAAGCACGCGCGAGGCCCTTTCCATTAACCGATCGGGGCGCGTGCGCGCATCATCTCCCAGACTGATGCGTTCGATTGTTTTAAGATCAGCTTTCGACAGTCGCTCGTCGTTAAGCATGTTATCAACGTAATACCGGTATCCTTTGTCGGTGGGAATGCGTCCGGCCGAAGTGTGCGGCTGCTCGAGCAGCCCAAATTCTTCCAGTTCACCCATCACGTTTCGAATCGTCGCCGAACTCCAGCCCGTCGCGTGCGCAAAATTTTCCGAGACCGTGTGCGATCCAATTGCCTCACCCGTGATCAGGTGCTCGCGAATGATTGTGGAGAGAACTACCTGCCGGCGTGCCTCAGCGCTCGGCCGCGTACTCTTATGTGAACTCGAATAATGCTGCACCATTGGATCTCTCTTGCGGCGCGATGTCGAAATCCGGCTAAAGCCTTTCTCCAAAGGCAGCACGGAACTGGCAGTTACGCGCGCGCAACTTCAGTATAGTTCAATCCTCAAATTCCTCGCAAACCATTGTCTGGTAAGGCTTCGGCCCATTGACGCCTTGATGCCGCACGGCAACTTTCGAACGACTGAGAATCGCGTAAATGCTTGCCGCCGTGAAGCTTATCAGGGACCAAGCCAACCCGCGGCAAAATCGTCCTGAGAGTTTGCTAGAACTTGTCGATTTTACGGGCTTAAATCGCCTACTGACCTCGGCAATTGACTGGCTTTCCTGTGCCCCCTAAGATGGCAAGCGAATCGAGCCCGGCCATGTCGCAGTCGATCCTTCATCTTCAAAGAGTCTTCCACGACGCTTTCCGCCAACTTGATCGAGGGCAACGACGCTTCCAGGTTGAGGTCGCGGATATCGAAGTGAAGTTCTATCCCTACGCAGGTCTGCATCATACGATCCGCGCGCGCTCGGGCCGCATCTTTGTGCGCTTGTCGGACCTTTTTCAGGCAGCGCCGCCAGAGGTGATTCGGGCCCTGGCGTTTTTGCTGGTGGCTCGGTTGTTGTCGCGCAAAGTACCGGTCGCTCACGACCGCGTCTATCGTTCGTACGCGTTCAGACCTGAGGTTCTGCGGGCTGCTGACCTGGCGCGCCGGCAACGTGGACGCAAGATTATTTCGTCCGCGCAAGGCCGCATTTATGATTTGGAGAAAATTTTTACGCGCCTTAACCGCCGGTACTTCGCTGGCCAAATACCCCGGCCGGTGCTCACCTGGTCGCGGAGAAAAGCCCGAAGCATTCTTGGGCATCACGATGCGGCGCATGACACGATCACGATCAGTAAGGCTCTTGACTCTCGTGAGGTTCCCGAATGGTTTATCGAGTACATCGTCTTTCACGAGATGCTGCACATCAAACATCGGGCTCGCATCATCAATGGCCGCCGCTACTATCACACGCGGGCGTTCCGCTCTGAAGAACAAACCTTCAAACACTATCGGCAGTCGCAGGACTGGCTGGATCGCGTCATTCGCCGTCGTCATGAGCTGCGCGCGCGGGCAGCCTAGCATTTACGGTGTCTGATGATTATGGAACTCTTGGCCCGCCTTTCCGTTAAACCAAGCAGGTAGGTGGGCTCCTCCTGAGAACGGGCGGATGACGGAAGCTATATCGTCAGATGTGCTTTCGGGGTCTGGCCCGTTCTGTTTTTGCGTAGTGGGGCAATGTGCGTTGCTGTCGCCGGGGCATTAGCCCGACCGTGAGGAAGGGCTCAACAAAAGTTACACCAGGAGTCCTCCCTGACCGTCGGGCTAGTGCCCCGATCTGCAGACTTGCAGCTCCACAGTTTTACCCCACTTCCGTTGCGGCACTCGCTGGACAACGGCCATTGCTGCCGCTAGACTACGTGGTTTGCAGAACCCGCGCGGATCGTATCCGTTGCCGCGCAACGACAATAAATCAGAAGGTACTAAGGAAGATTAATGGCAATTGCAGCAACCCAGATCCGCCGCGGTATGGTCATTGTTTTTGAAGGCCAGCCGTGCAAAGTAGTTGAATTTCGGCATCATACACCCGGAAATTTGCGCGCCATGATTCAAACCAAACTGCGCAATATCCGCACCGGCTCGTCATTCGAGCATCGCTTCCGCTCCGCCGATACCGTCGAGCGCGCGGCGATGGAACAGCATGAAATGGAATACCTGTATTCCGATGGCTCGCATCATCATTTCATGAACACTGAGACCTTCGATCAAGTCGCCTTGAGTGGCGATGAGCTGGGCGAGGCCGCTCAATGGCTGGCGCCCGGACTCAAGATTCAGGCCGAGTTTTACGAAGGCGAGCCGATCGGAATCGATCTGCCACCCTCCTTAGAACTGGCGGTAACGCAGACAGAGCCGACGATGAAGGGCGCGACTGTTTCAAATGTCAACAAACCGGCGACGCTTGAAAACGGGGTTACCATTACGGTTCCACCATTCATAAACCAAGGTGACCGCATCCGCGTCGATCCAATCGAAGGACGTTACATCGAGCGCGCAAAATGATGTCCGCAATCCGCAGCGGGCGGCCCAGCAATCATGTATCTGCTTTACAGCTTCCTTCTGACGCTCGGCTTCATTCTTCTTCTGCCACGCTTCGCTCTCGACGCTTTTCGCAGCGGCAAGTACATCACTGGACTTGGTGAGCGCCTCGGCAAGGTGCCGGAAATTCCCAACAGCGATCGGCCGGTGATCTGGTTGCACTGCGTCTCAGTCGGTGAGACACAGGCCGCCAGATCATTAGTACGAGCCCTGCGGGAAAGTTTCGCTGCGCGCATAGTCATCTCAACCACCACGGTGACCGGCCAGCGAGTCGCGCGCGAGGCATTTGGAGATCAGACCGCCGCGATCTTCTACTTTCCAATCGATTGGAGTTGGAGCGTGCGGCGAACTCTGCAGGCGGTAAAACCTTCGGCGGTCCTAATCATGGAGACTGAATTGTGGCCCAACCTCCTTCGCGAATGTCGTTCACGCTCAATCCCGGTTGCTCTGGTTAACGGAAGAATCTCAGATAGATCGTTTGGTCATTATCGATTCGCCCGGCCGTTCTTTCGTCGCGTGCTGCGCGATGTTTCGGCCGCGATGATGCAGTCTGAATCCGACGCCATACGCATTCGCGAGCTCGGCCTACCGGCTGAGCGCGTCACCGTGCCGGGAAATCTGAAATTCGACAGCTCGGAAATAGCGATCGAGAAAGAGACAACCGAAGTCTTTCGCCAGCGCTTTGGTCTGGCGCTAAACGATCCATTCATCATCGCTGCCAGCACTCACGCGCCGGAGGAGCGAATCGCAGTCGAAGCCTTCCAGCAAGTCAGGCTGGCGCTTCCCAACGCTCGGATGTTAATTGCGCCGCGACATCCTGAACGTTTCGCCGAAGTCGCGAGCTTGTTGCAGCGCTCGGGCCTGACCTGGACGCAACGATCGAATCCATCTTCAACGCAGGATCAATCCAGCGAGGTAGTTCTGCTCGACACTATCGGCGAATTGCGCGCGGCATATCCGCTGGCGGACGTGGTTTTCGTGGGCGGCAGCATTGTTTCGCACGGCGGCCACAACGTGCTCGAACCGGCCTCGCTCGGAATTTGCGTGGTCACCGGCCCGCATACGCAGAACTTTGCCGCGATTACCAAAGCGCTATTGGCTGAACAGGCTCTCGTGCAATTACCAAAGGGTGAGGAATCACAATACGCGGCGGAACTTGCAGCCGCCTTTACCGAACTACTCTCGCATCCGGAAACGAGGCGCGAAATTGGCGAGCATGCTTTGGAAGTTTGCCTGCGGAATCGCGGAGCCACCGAACGGACTATGCAAGCGCTCTCCGGTGTCTTTGCCGACACAAAAATTCTGAACGACTCAGTTCCCTTCACCGCACTTCACGTCTCCACGGCCAAATGAACCGCGCCGGAACAATTGCGCTGGCGCCACTCGGCACCTTGTATGGCGCAGTGATGAAGGCGCGTCGCGCGTTATATCAACGTGGACTCTTGAAAGTGCATCAACCAGGCGTTCCCGTGATCAGCGTCGGTAACATCACGACCGGCGGCACCGGCAAGACGCCGCTGGTTGAGTGGATTGCCAATGAAGCAGCCAGTCGCAAACGCCGCGTTTGCATTCTGACCCGTGGATATGGCCGGCCAGGTCCTGGCGATCGCGTGATCGTTTCAGACGCGACTGAGGTCCTTTCCGACGCGAAACGGGCCGGCGATGAAGCACTCCTGTTGGCAGAGCATTTAAGAGGCCGAGCCGCGGTGATTAGCGATGCCGATCGGGTGAGCGCCGCGCGCTGGGCCATCGCAGGTCTTCAAAGCGACCTTCTGGTTCTTGACGACGGGTTTCAGCACCTTCGTGTGGCTCGCAATCTGGATATCGTCACGATTGATGCGATGAATCCTGCCGGCAACGGTCGTTTGCTGCCGGCGGGAATTCTGCGCGAACCGTTTTCGCAAATTGCTCGCGCGGATTGCGTGGTCATCACCCGCGCAGATTTCACCGATAATATTGAAAATCTTGAGAAGGAGATCGAGAGCGTCGCCGCCGGCCTTCCCATTTTCCGCTCACGCATGAAACCCTCGCGGTTGCGATCTATTAACCCGGACGGCGAGGCAACCGCTGACATTGATGAGGTGATTAAGACTCGACCCGCAGCCGCGATCTGCGCTATTGGGAATCCGCAATCGTTCTTTGCTCAACTGCGCCGGGATGGCTACCGGCTCTGTCACACCCGGTCTTTCCGCGATCATCATAACTTTACGCAGAACGATATCGACCAATTCATTCGCGAGGCACGCCTTCACGGCGCTGAAGCGATCCTCACAACTGCCAAAGACGAAGTGAAACTTCGCGCAATAGAGTTCGATCTTCCCTGCTATGTGAACGACATCACGATTGAGATCGACGACCCAGCCAAACTGCGCGACATGCTCAAGCAAGCAATCGGAATCGCTAGCAGTGCGTCAGTTTGAGGTGGCACGCGCATCTTGCGCGTGATTCCACGGGCGGGACGCCCGTGCCCTCTTTCAAACTCTATCGGATTTGCTTGAGAACTACAGACGGCCGCAATCAGTTTATTAGTTCGTTGATGACGCGACCGGCTCTTGAGTGGGCTTCGGGGTCGGTTTCGGCGGCGGTGCCTCAGTTCGAACCGGGGAAGGTTTCGGCGCCGGCGATTCGCGCGGCTGATTTGCGTTTTTGTTGCCGCGTCCCGATGTGTTGTCATTCGAGCCGAAGTTCCCGTTGACCGCTGTCGGCATGACCTGCGTGCTCTTGGGACTGGGGGTTGGAGCCGGGCTGGCTTTTTCAGTAACGGTACCGCCAAGTGGACTCGGCGGCGGTTTGGATTCAATGCCGCGCTCGCTCTCGCCGGTGGGCGGACTGGCGAGCTGCACGGGTTGGCTATTAGGATCAGCAGTCAGCCCGGTTTGACTCTGGTTTTGATTGAGCGAAGTCTGACCAGGACTGCGCGTCAGCAGGAACACGATTCCAAAAACCACAAACAAAACGATGACCGAGGGAACAATTATCCGCGATGGCCGCAGGGTGGCGACGTTCGCCGGGGCGGCGACCGGTTGCTCATAAACCGGCGGCGACGGACGCGGGCGCACGACGGTGATTTCGTCGGGAGGCCGCACCAGTGTCACCTCATCAAGATCGTCATCGACATTCACTGGCGCGCTGGAGACCGTCGCCGGGGCGGCTATTACGGACGCATCAGTCTGAGATTCGCGCGACCCTGATGCGGCGCGCGACAACTCTTCTGATAACTCGCCCGCGCTGGGAAATCGCTCCGCTGGATTTTTCTCAAGGGCGCGCGCAACGACGGCGCCGACGCCTGCCGGCAAATCGGCTCGCATCGCAAGCAGCGACGGCGGCGCATCCTGCACTTGCTTCATCATGATCACCGTCGGCGACTCGCCGGTGAAAGGAACGCGCCCGGCCAGCATCTCGTAAAGAATTATCCCGAGCGAATACACATCTGAGCGGGCGTCGAGCGGCTGGGTCTGCGAACACTGCTCAGGTGACATGTACTGCGGCGTGCCCACGACCAGGTTTGGCGCGGTGATGTCCACATCGTGCACGCCTTCGGCCCGCTGAATCTTGGCGATACCGAAGTCGAGGACCTTGGCCCAATCGTCGCTGTTGTGACGCACCAGCATAATGTTGTCGCTCTTCAAATCTCGATGCACGACACCCTGTGCGTGCGCGGCGTCCAGGGCGCCGGCGACCTGGCGAACGATTTCAACTGCGCGTTTGAGGGGCATCGGGCCGTCACTCTTAATAATCTCTTTCAGCGTACGGCCATCGAGGTACTCCATCACCAGAAAGACGACGCCGTTTTCAGCCTCGCCAAAATCCGTGACGCTGACCGCGTGCGGATGAGAAATGCGCGAGGCCGCCTTGGCTTCGCGCGAGAAGCGAGCCACCACTTCGTCGTCGACGGCCAGCGCCGGGCGCAACACTTTGATGGCCACGGTCTTGTCCATCAGCACATGCTTGCCGCGATAGACCGCGCCCATGCCGCCGCGTTTGATCAACTTGTCGATTTTGTATTTTCCGGCGAGCGTCTGTCCCAACAATGGATCGCCGACGGTCTGTAACATCGCGGCGTCCGCCGAACACAGGGTCATTGTGTTCGGATACTCTCTCTGACAAACGGGACAAACTTTCATCTGCTCTTCTTTTCGTTATCGCAAGCGTAGCATAGAGTTTTTGCAGCGAGCAAAGATGGGCTCTTCAGAACCCCGAGCGGTAGCGAGGGGATCCTGTGCTCGAACTTGATTCTATTATCCGGTCGCTATCGCTTTCCGGTTCTGACATAAAAATGCGAGCGAGGCTGGGAAGAGCCGCGCCCGCATTGCTTTGTCTGGTTACGTTAGCCCCTTCGGCGGGTTAACTGATCTAGACGGGGTACTTTACCTTCGCGAAAATAATAACCAGCGCGAAGAGCACCAGTGATTCGATTAGCGCCAGACCCAGAATCATCATGGTTTGGATACGTCCGGCGGCGCCTGGATTACGGGCTGCGCCTTCACAGGCGGCCGCTCCAATGCGCGACTGTCCGAGTGCTCCGCCAAAAACCGCGATGGCAAAACCAACGCCCGCGGCAATTGCCGTCAAACCATGGTTGTTATTAGATACCGGCGCATTGCCGGCTTGAGCAAACGCCGGCGCCGCGCACATACAAACTGCAACCACCGACAACAACAAAAGAAGCGTCTTTCTCATTCTCTATCTCCTTAACAAGTCGCGAACGCGCCGGCGAAACTCAGCCTGGTATGATTTCGCCCGCATCCGGTATCCACCGCCCCTCTTTCAACGGCGCTCCTGCGATACAGACATTAACAAACTATCGACGGCCGAGTTCTCCCACGGTTCGCAATTTCCGGTTTGCGCTTCAACGTGTGCCGGCGCGCTTGCTCGCATCGCTCGAAGACGCATTCATAAAGCCATTTAAGTAAGAACCGGGACCATGAATTCCTCGCTCTCGTCCTCGGCATGTCCGTGCTCGGCATGACTATCGTGTGGCGGATGCGAGACCTCGCTGATATAAAGCTGCGAAAGCAGGATAAAAACAAATGTTTGAATACCTACGACAAATAAACCCAGAGGCATCAGCAAAACAATAATCAGTATGTTGGGAAAGGCGAACATCGTCCATGGTGGATAGAGATGTGTGAACGTATCCATGACCTTCTCGTCGGCCAACATGTTGGCGAAGAGACGAATGCCAAGCGTGAACGGCCGGATCATGTTACTGATGAATTCGATCAGAAAGATCAGCGGCGCAATCCACCAAATCGGCCCGGCGAAGTGCTTCAGGTGCCCGAA
>Ga0066709_100002198_pt1 | contig 13975 bp, 11 predicted proteins | sample GraSoiAngelo_158_FD_79665 | JGI IMG/M metagenome (GOLD analysis project Ga0066709, IMG submission 79665) | Grasslands soil microbial communities from the Angelo Coastal Reserve, California, USA - 14_1009_16_30cm | ecosystem: Environmental > Terrestrial > Soil > Grasslands | place: USA...
CCCTCGGTCCAAGCCGGCCGAGCCGCGCAACGCCAACCGGGGCTCGTGGACCGCGTCGCAATGAATATCACCGTGCGGGGCCGGGTCGCGCCTATGTCAGGCCACCCTCGGTCCAAGCCGGCCTCGAGGACATCGCTACAATGAAACGCTTGTTCATCGTCGACGGCCACTCCCATCTCTTCCGCGCTTACCACGCGGTCGGATACCTCTCGACGTCCCGTGGCGTGCCGAGTCACGCCGTGCTCATCCTGAGCACGATGCTCTGGAAGCTCATCCGTGAGGAGCAGCCCGACTATCTGGCGATCGGGTGGGACCCGCCGGGTCCGACGTTCCGGGACGCCCTGTCGGCCGACTACAAGGCGACGCGCACCGCGATGCCGGACGACCTCGTGCGCCAGCTTCCCTACGTGCGCCGGCTCTTCGAGGCCCTGCGCACGCCCGTCCTCGAGGTCAGAGGATTCGAGGCGGACGACGTGCTGGCGACCATCGTCGACAAGGCGCTCGCGCAGCCGGAGCTCGAGGTCGTCGTGGTGAGCGGCGACAAGGATCTGCTCCAGCTCGTGGGGCCGCGCGTGCGCGTGCTGAGCGTCGCCGGGCGCACCGGCGAGCCCGTCCTCTACGACGAGGCGAAGGTGCGCGAGCGCTGGGGCGTGGAGCCCGGACAGATCGCCGACGTGCTGGCGCTCATGGGCGACACCATCGACAACATCAAAGGCGTCCGCGGCGTCGGCGAGAAGACCGCGGTGAAGCTGATCGGCCAGTACGGCTCCGTCGACCGCCTGTACGAAAACCTCAGCTTGATCCCCGGCAAGCTCCGCGAGACCCTGGCCGCCGGCCGCAAGGACGCGCTCCTCTCGCGCGAGCTGGCGCTGCTGAACCGCGAAGTGCCGGTTGCCCTCGATCTCGACGCCTTCCGCCGCGTGGAACCCGATTGGGCGAAGCTTCGCCAGCTCTGGATGGAGATGGAGTTCACGCGGCTCGTGAAGGAGCTGCCGCCGCCGGTACCGCAGGCTCCGCCCGAGCCAGCGCAGCGCCTGGAAGGGAAGGCCGCGATCGCCGCGTGGCTCCGGACGGTGCCGGCCGGCGCTCCGGTGGCGCTCGACTGGGCCGGGGAGTCGACGCCGCCGGATCCGCGCATCGCCGGCCTCGCCGCGTTCCATCCGGACGCCGGTCCGGCCGAGCTCCCCGCTAGCGAGCCGCCGTCATCGCTCGGCGAGCGCGAGCTGATCATCCACGACGCGAAGCCCCTGATCGAAGCCTGGCTCGCGGCCGGCGTCACACCGCCGGCGATCCACGACTCGGCGGTCGCCGCGTATCTGCTGAACTCGGCGCGGCTGACCTACAAGCTCGAGCAAGTCTGTCTGGACGCGCTCAACGAGTATCCGCCCGCGGCCGACCCCTCGCGCGCCTTCGGCGTGAGGGCGGAGTTCGCCTGGCGCTACTGGGAGCACGCGGCCGCCGAGCTCCGAGCCCGCGAGCTCTGGGCGATCTACGAGCAGATCGAGCGTCCGCTCGTCCCGGTGCTGGCCCTGATGGAGCGCCACGGCATCCGCGTCGACCCGGCGCGCCTCGAGGCGTTCGCGAAGGAGCTCGAGCGCGACCTCGACAATCTGACGCGCGAGATCTATCAGCTCGCGGGCGGCGAGTTCACGATCGCCTCGCCCAAGCAGCTCGCGCAGATCCTCTTCGAGAAGCTCAAGCTGCCGCCGATCCGGAAGACGAAGACGGGCTACTCGACAGACGCCGACGTGTTGACCGAGCTGGCGCTGGGCCATCCGCTCCCCGCCAAGATCCTCGAGCACCGGAGCCTCGCCAAGCTCAAGGGCACGTACGCGGACACGCTGCCGGGGCTGATCAATCCGAGCACCGGGCGGATCCACACGACGTTCAATCAGCTCGTCGCGTCGACTGGGCGGCTCAGCTCGCAGGACCCGAACCTCATGAACATCCCGATCCGGACCGAGCTCGGGCGCCGGATCCGACAGGCGTTCATTCCAGAGACGGGCTGGCGATTCGTCGCGGCGGACTACTCGCAGATCGAGCTGCGGATCCTCGCGCACCTCTCGGAGGAGCCGGCGCTGATCGAGTCGTTCGGGCGCGGCGAGGACATCCACACGCGGACCGCCTCGGAGGTGTTCAGGGTGCCGGCCGCGTCGGTCACGTCGCTCCAGCGCACGATCGCCAAGAGCGCCAACTACGCGATCCTCTACGGCGTTTCCGCGTTCGGCCTGTCGCAGGCGACGAAGATCGACCAGAAGGAAGCCCAGCGGTACATCAGCGACTACTTCGCGAGCCACCCGCGCGTGCGGGCGTTCATCGACCGGACGCTCGCCGAGGGACGCGAGCGCGGTTACGTCAGTACGCTGCTCGGCCGGCGCCGTTACCTGCCGGATCTCGCGAGCGGGAACCCCGTGGCCAGGAACGCCGCCGAGCGCATGGCGATGAACGCGCCCGTCCAGGGCACGGCCAGCGACATGATCAAGATCGCGATGGTCCGTACGCAGGCGGCGCTGACGGCGCGCGGGCTCCGCGCGCGGATGCTGCTGCAGGTCCACGACGAGCTCCTGTTCGAGGCGCCGCCGGACGAGGTCCCCGCCGTGGAGGCGCTTGCGCGAGAGATCATGGCGGCGGCCCTGCCGCTCACGGTCCCCGTCGTGGTCGACGTGAAGACTGGATCCGACTGGGCGGAGGTATGAGCGCGCCCCGGAAGTTCCTGCTCGTCGGCCTCACCGGTGGGATCGCGACGGGCAAGAGCACCGTGTCGGAGCTCCTGCGCCAGCAGGGCTGCGAGATCATCGACGCCGACCTGCTCGCGCGCGACGTGGTCGAGCCGGGTCAGCCGGCTCTGAGGGAGATCGTGGCCGAGTTCGGGCAGGAGGTCGTGAGCGCCGGCGGCGCGCTCGACCGCAAGAAGCTCGGCGCGATCGTCTTCGCCAGCCCCGAGCGGCGCCGACGGCTCGAAGCGATCACCCATCCGGCGATCCGCGCGCTGTTCATGGCGCGCCTCGACGAGCTGGCAGAGAAGGGCTTCGGGGGGATCGTCGTCTTCGACGCCGCGGTGATGATCGAGAGCGGCAACTACAAGAACATGGATCGTCTGGTCGTCGTCGTCGCGGACGAAGCGACCCAGATGGCGCGGCTCCGCGGGCGCGACGGCACCGACGATGCAGAGAGCCGGCGCAAGATCGCGAGCCAGATGCCTCTCGCCGAGAAAGCCAAGCTGGCCGACTACGTCATCGACAACTCCGGCACTCGCGAGGCGACCACCGAGCAGGTGCGACGAGTCTTCGCGACGCTCATGTCCGAGCTCCGGTCGCGCTCGCCGGCGTAAGCGCGCGCGTCAGCGACCGCCGAGCGCGCAGGACACCAGTTGCTTCACCGGGCGGAACTCCACGATGCCGGCTTCGACGAGCCTGGACTCGAGCGGCAGCGGTACGCGCGCCGCGATCGCGAGCGCATCGCCGAATTGCTCCGGCTCGAGGTCCGTGGCGAGCGTGCAATGAGGCACCCAGCTGCTCGGCCGGTAGTGATCCCACGAAGCCTGGCCGAGCCGGCCGAATCGTCGATGAAAGCCAGCGTGAAGATCGAGGAGCTCGGCCGTGACCGCCGGAGCGAGAAAGACTGCGACACGAGGGAAGAGCCCCACGCTCGCGAAGCTCAGCCGAAAGGCCGGCGTCTCCGCGGCGAACCGTTTCAGCTCAGCCTCAGCGGCGCGGTGATCGAGGGCTTCCCAGATGCCCAGAGTGACGTGCGGGCGGGCGCCCGACCCGGCTACATACCCGATCCCCGCGTCGGCCAGCTCTCGCCAGGCGCGCCGGACGGCGGCTGCGGACGTGGAGTCGAGCGCGAGCTCGACGGCGTACGGCATCGGCACGGATCATGACGAAGCGTCGCGCGCTCGGCCAGCACTTTCTCCGCGATCACGCAACCGCTCGCGCGATCGTCGAGCTCGTGGCGCCGACCGAGCGCGATCTCGTCGTCGAGGTCGGGCCGGGCGACGGGGCGCTGACGCGCCTTCTGGCCGGCCGCGCCGGACGCCTGATCGCCCTCGAGATCGATCCGGCTCTGGGCGCGGTGTTGCGGGCGCGGCTGCCGGGAGTGGAAGTGCTCGACGCCGACGCGAGGACCTGGGACTACAGCGCCCTCGAGGCGCCCCCCGGCGGGCGCGTGCTCATCCTCGGCAATCTGCCCTACAGCGTCGGCAAGCCGATCCTCATGGCGCTGATCGAGGCTCGGGCCGCGATCCACGAGATGGCCCTGATGCTTCAGCGCGAGGTCGCCGAGCGCATCGCCGCACCGCCCGGAGGAAAGACTTACGGAAGCCTGTCCGTCTTCACCCAGCTCCACTGCGACGTGCGCCTGGCGTTCCGCGTCGCCCCGGGCGCATTCCACCCGCCGCCGAAGGTCGACTCGGCCGTGCTCCATCTGCGCGTCCTGCGCGAGCCGCGTGTTCCGCTGGCCGACCCGCGCCGCTTCGAGAGCATCGTCCGGGCGGCGTTCGCTCAGCGCCGGAAGATGCTCGCGAACGCGCTCGGCGCAGGGCTCGGTCTGCCCCTCGACGTGGTTCGCCGGGCGGCGACCACCGCCGGTGTGGACCCGACGCGCAGAGCCGAAACTCTCTCGCTATCCGAATTCGCGGCGCTGGCGACCGGGCTCCCCTGAGCGGACCTTTTGCCCTGCGTTTTCCGCCTATTCGCCTCAGCTTGAGTCCGCGCTGCGCCCCGGATACCAGGTGTAGTGTGAGCGGCGACACCCGTCCGGAAACGCGCGTGGTTGCTGATTTTCCCGGTCCACGTTCGGGCCGCTGCCGCTATGATGGGCGTGATGCGGACGCGCTCCCTGGCTGCGACGGGGCTTTTGGCGGCGAGCTTCCTCGTGCTCGCGGTGTCGGTCCATCAATACGTCTGGCCCGGCACGGCGCAAGCGCCGCGCTGGCTGCCCGAGCCCAAGGTCGAGGCCCTCGTCGTCCCGCCGTACCCCGTGACGGTTCACAGCGTGGAGATGGGACGCGGCGACACGCTCGTGCGGGCGCTCGCGCGCGCCGGCCTCCCGTCGCGCAGCGCCACCTTGCTGGCCACGCAGTTCGGGAAGAATGGCGCCGACCTCCGGAAGATCCGGGCGGGCGCCACGATCGAGATCACCTGGAATGCCCGGAACGAGGCGACCGAGGTCCGCTACGAGGCGAGCCCGTGGCTCTCCTTCGCCGCCCGCCCCGCCGACGGGGGATGGCGAGTCGGCCGGGCCGAGACGATTCCCGACCTGCGCGTCGAGGCCGTGAGCGGCGTCGTGCAGCGGTCCCTGTTCGACGCCCTCGAGCGGACCGGCGAGTCGGCTCGACTCGTGCTCGCCCTCGTCGAGATCTTCTCCTCGGACTTCGATTTCACGGCTGACACCCGCGCCGGCGATCGCTTCCGCCTGCTGGTCGAAAAGCGCTATGCGGGCGACGCCTTCGTCGACTACGGCCGGATCCTCGTTGCCCAGTACACGAGCGGCGGCAAGACGCTCACGGGCGTCGGGTTCGAGAAGGGCGTGTCGCGCTTCGCGCACTACGATCTGGCCGGCAATTCGCTTCGCAAGAGCTTCCTGAAGTCGCCACTCGAGTTTACGCGCATCACCTCGGGCTTCACGTACGCGCGCCCGCATCCGATCCTCGGCGGCGTGCGCCCGCACCTCGCGATCGACTACGGGGCGCCGGTCGGCACGCCGGTCCGCGCCGTGGCCGACGGCGTCGTCGTGCACGCCGGGTGGAACGGCGGCAACGGCATCCAGGTGCACCTGCGTCATCGGTCGGGCTACGAGACCCAGTACAACCATCTCTCGCGGATCCCCTCCGACATCCGCGCCGGCGCGCGCGTTCGACAAAAGCAGATCATCGGCAACGTCGGCGCCACCGGGCTCGCGACGGGGCCACACCTCGACTACCGCATCGTGCACAACGGCACGTACGTGAACCCGCTCAGCGAGAAATTCATCCCCGGCGAGCCGATCCCCGCCGCCGCGCGGGCCGAATTCACCCGCGAGTCGCGGGAGCTCGTCGCGCGCCTCGAGGCCGCCGCGCCGTTTTGATTCACATCGAGGGGAGCGACGCCGCTCCCCTCGGTGCCCCAAGCCGGCGACTCCGACGGGCTCCGCGCCATCCACCCCGCTCCGCCTTGCGAGCCTTCCCGTGGCGCGCGGATCCGCGCGTCGAAATCAGCTGATCGTCGCTCCGCAACGCGCACAGCCAGAGCTCAAGCATTCCGCGAACTTGGATCCCGACGGCCCCCGCCGCGACGCTCCGCGAAATTACGGTGGATTTGGGCGTGGGTGGTACGATCAGGCCGCTCGACCGTGAAAGGAGTTCCGTGGAACCCATCGTCCGACTGATCCCCCTCGGAGGTCTCGGCGAGATCGGCCTCAACATGATGCTGATCGAGTCCGGCGAGGACTTGATCGCGGTCGACTGCGGGCTCATGTTCCCGGACGACGAGCTGCCCGGCATCGATCACGTCATTCCCGATTTCTCGTACGCGCGCGGCCGGCGCGAGGGGTTCCGCGCCGTCGTCCTCACGCACGGCCACGAGGATCACATCGGCGCCCTGCCGTACCTCCTGCGGGAGATGCCGGTGCCCGTGTACGGCACGCCCCTGACCCTGGCGCTCGTCGCGGAGCGACTGCGGGAGCACGGGCTCGTCGAGACCGCGGATCTGCGGGTGATCCGTCCGCGGGACCGCGTCGAGGTCGGCTCACTCGGCATCGAGGCGATCCGCGTGACGCACTCGATCGTGGATGGCATCGGTCTGGCGATCGACACGCCCGTCGGCACCATCGTCCACACGGGTGACTTCAAGCTCGACCCGAGCCCACTGGACGGCGAGCCGCCGGACTATCGGCGCTTCGCCGAGCTGGGCGAGCAGGGTGTGATGGTCCTCTGCTCGGACTCCACGAACGTGGACCGGCCCGGTCACACGCGCTCGGAGATGGACGTGGGCCAGGCGCTCGGCGCGCGCTTCGACGCCGCCACCGGGCGGATCATCGTCGCCACCTTCGCCTCGCACATCCATCGCATCCAGCAGGTGCTCACGCTCGCCGCTCGCACGGGCCGGCGAGTCGCGCTGCTGGGGATGAGCATGCAGCGAAATGTGACGATCGCCGCCGACATGGGCTACCTCCGTGTGCCCGAGAACGTCCTGGTGGAGCTCGAGGATCTCGGCGAGCTTCCCGCCGAGCGTCAGGTGATTCTTTCGACGGGAAGCCAGGGCGAGCCGCACTCGGCGCTGGCGCTGATGGCCGCCGACGAGCACAAGTACGTGCGGATCGAGCGTGGCGACCTCGTGATCATCTCGGCGCGCGTGATCCCCGGCCACGAGCGCACGATCGGCCGGGTGGTCAACGCGCTCTATCGACTCGGCGCCGAGGTCCTGTACGAGGACAACGCGTTCGTGCACGTCTCCGGCCACGCCAGCCAGGAAGATCTCAAGATGATGTTCAACCTGACCCGGCCGCGTTACTTCATCCCGGTGCACGGCGAGTATCGCCATCTGCTGAACCACGCGCGGCTCGCCGAGACGGTCGGGATCGGACCCGACCGCGTCTTCTTGATCGAGGACGGCACGGGCGTCGAAGTCTCGAAGACCGAGGCGCGCATGGTCGGCCGCTTTCCCGCCGGCCGCGTCCTCGTCCACGGCAAGTCGGTCGGCGACATCGGGCCCGTGGTGCTCCGCGACCGGCAGCTGCTCGCCGAGGACGGCCTGATCGCGGTGTCGCTCGCCGTCGCTCGGGACGGCATGGTGCTCGCGGGGCCGGAGATCGCCTCGCGCGGCTTCGTCTACGTGAAGGAGAACGAGCCCCTGCTCGAGGAGCTCAAGAAGGCCGTCCTGGCCGCGCTCGCCGAGCGCGGTCCTGACGTGCCGTTCGACCGCGAATCGATGAGCGCGACGGTTCGCCTGGCGGTTCGGCAGTTCGTCAACCAGCGTTTCCGCCGGCGGCCGATCGTGCTCCCGATCATTCTGGAGGTCTGATGGCCACCGTCATCGCGACGGAAGTGAAATCGACCGACACTAGGCCCCGGCGCCGCCGCAAGCGCGGGAGCGACCGCTGGGTCAGCGAGGTAAAGGGCATCGTGGCGCTGCTGGCCGCGGGCTTCGGTCTCATCGCGCTCGCGACCTTCGATCCCACCCTGACGCCAGCCGAGCAGCAGGGCTTGACCGGCCCGGTCGGCGTCTGGCTCGGGTGGGCGACCTTCCAATCATTCGGCTATGCCGGGTTTCTGCTGCCGCTTCTGCTCGGCGCCTGGGGCGCGTCGGCGTTCTTGCGCCCGATCGTCGTGCGCGGCTGGGTTCCGCTCGTGGGGCTGGCGGTGCTCCTGGTGAGCGCCGCGGGGCTGCTCTCGCAGGCAACGCGCGTCCGGAGCGGGGCGATCGGAGGCGGCCTGGTCGGATACACGGCGACCGGTGTGCTCCACGCCGGGTTCGGCGAGGTGGGCAGCTGGCTGATGCTGATCGCCGCGATACCGATCGGCGTGCTCTGCGTGACCCGCGTGTCCTACGCCGCGGTGGTCCGCGTCACGACGTCACGGCTGACGAAGCTGCGGAAACGTCGAGCCCACTCGGCGGCGACCGCTCGCGCGCCCCTGGAGCTCGAGCCGGTGGTGGAGGCTCAGACGCCGGAGATCATCGCGCTGCCGGTCGTCGTCGAGCCCTCGCGCCCGCGCGGGCGCCTGGCGGAGCAGGGGCTCGCGTGGCAGGAGAACTTCGACTTTGGCGGCGGCGGCCCGGCCGCCTTCCAGCTGCCGCCGGTCGGGCTTCTCAAGGTCCCCCCGGCGAGCGAGCTCAAGCGGACGCGGGTGGAGCTGCAGGACAACGCCGAGACGATCCGGCGCAAGCTCCAGGATTTCGAGGTCGAGGGCCGAATCGTCCAGGTGAGCCCCGGCCCGATCATCACGTCGTACGAGTTCGAGCCCGCGGCCGGCGTCAAGATCAGCCAGGTCGTGAATCTCGGCGACGATCTGGCGCTCGCGCTCAAGTCCGCTTCCGTGCGAATCGTCGGGCCCATTCCCGGTCGCGGCACGGTCGCGATCGAGGTGCCTAACTCCGAGGCGGCGACCGTCTATCTGCGCGAGATCTTCGTCTCGGCGGAGTTCGCAGAGTCGAAGGGCAAGCTACCGCTGGCCCTCGGCAAGGACGTGACCGGCACGCCGGTCGTCTCCGACCTGACGTCGATGCCGCATCTTCTGGTCGCCGGCGCCACCGGCAGCGGCAAGTCGGTCGGGCTGAACTCGATGATCTGCTCCATTCTCTACAAAGCCTCGCCGGCCGACGTGCGCTTCTTGCTGATCGATCCCAAGCGCCTCGAGCTCAGCGTCTACGAGGGCATCCCGCATCTGCTCGCGCCGGTCGTCACCGACGCCAAGGAGGCCGCGGCGCGCCTGCGCTGGATCGTCGGCAAGATGGACGAGCGCTACCGGACGCTCCAGCTCAAGCAGGTCCGGAACATCGAGGGTTACAACAAAGTGGTCGGCCCGGAGGAGAAGCTTCCGTACTGGGTCGTCGTCGTCGACGAGCTCGCCGACCTCATGATGGTCTCGGCCGGCGAGGTGCAGACCTCGCTGGTGCGGCTGGCGCAGATCGCGCGGGCGGTCGGGATCCATCTGATCATCGCGACCCAGCGGCCCTCGGTCGACGTCGTCACCGGCTTGATCAAGGCGAATTTCCCGACGCGCATCGCCTTCCAGGTGGCCTCGAAGGTCGATTCGCGAACGGTGCTCGACGGCAACGGGGCCGAGCAGCTCCTCGGCCGCGGCGACATGATCTTCGTCCCACCCGGCGCGAACAAGCAGACGCGCGTGCACGGCGCGTGGGTCGCGGACGACGAGGTGCGCGCGATCTGCGATTTCCTGCGCAAGCAGGGTACCGCCGTGTACGAGGAGGTCGTGCTGGCGACCGAGGAGGAAGTCGCCGCCGGCGCCGCCGCCGACCGCGACGACCTCTACTGGGACGCGGTGCACCTCGTGATCGGCCAGCGCCAGGCCTCGATCTCGTTCCTGCAGCGGCGCATGCGGTTGGGCTATCCGAAGGCCGCGCGGTTCATCGACATGATGGAGCAGGATCGAGTCATCGGCCCCGGCGACGGTGCCAAGCCGCGCGAGGTCCTGGTCGGCCCCGAATATCTCGCCAAGCGCGGCAAGTAGCGGCCGGGCCGCGGGCGAGCCGCGAGGGTAGAATCGGGCGCGACATGACGCATTCGGCCGTCGTCGCGCTCGCTCTCGTCCTGTTCGCGGGCTCGTTCACGCTCTGGCCTGGCGGCCGTGCCGTCGCCCTCGACGACCCTCGCGAGGCGCTTCGTTCCTGCACGCGCACCGACCTCATCGGGACCTGGGCGATGATCCGTCTGGGAACGGCGCCCTCGGTGCGGGTGGACGCGACCGACCCGTACTTCTATCCCTACCAGCGGTACGCATTCTCCGCCGACCGGCGCATGCGCCATCTGACGGCGACCGTGCCCGTCGGCCCCGAGGAGCAGCGGACGATCTTGTCGGCGCCGGCAACGATGACCTGGTCGGTCGATGACGGTGGACGACTGCTCACACGGAAAATCGGCGCGGCGGCGCCGGAAGTCGACGCCTGTCAGATTCTGTTAGCGAAGGTCAGCGACCCGCGAAGCCCGGTGCCGGGGCTCCCCGGCGACCTGGTGCTGACCCACTACGGCGAGGACGGAAAGCCGATCGCGCGACGGCTCTTGAGGAAGATGTCCGGGCCCGGCGAGTGACGCGCCGGCGGGGCGGATCAGGAGCGCGCCGGCGCCGAACGTCGCGACCAAGATCCGGACCTAAAAGCGGATTCGGACCCGGTAGGCGAGCCTGGTCGCGCCCTCCTTGGGCACGGGAATCTGGTACTTCAGCGTGTGGGCGTGGATCTTCTCGTACGTGTGGCTCGAGGTGACGACCTGCCAGTCGCCGGGCACGGGCTCGATGACCGTGACCGTCTGCGCCTCGGTCTTGTGGTTCCTGAGCGCGATCTCCCACTCGACCTCGTCCAGTCCTCGCCGATGAATTGCTGGCTGCCCGAGGCGTCGGCCTTGTAGACGCGGATCTTGCCCTTCGGCAGCGGCGCGCCCAGCCGATTCTCCTTGCTGTTCTTCACCTGGAGGTAGACCGCGACCTTCTGGTTCGAGACCGGCACGCCGTAGGCATTGCGGTAGTAGTCCGCCGCGCCGTAGTAGATCAGCTCCTTCGCGATCGGCACCTCGCTCGCCGCCAGCAGCGAGAGCTGCTTGGTCTGGTTGTCCTTGATCGTCGTGCGTCCGTCGAGCGTGTAGAGGTGGTACTCGAAGAAGCCTTCCGACGCGAAGTCGTGGCTCGCGGCGACGGGCGAGGCCGCCTTGGCCGCGAGCTCCATCATGCGCTGGTCGCGCCGCCCCTCGGCCGCACGGTTCACGTCGCCGGCCACCAGCTTGAGCGCGGCGTTGCCGTAGGTGGCGCCGCTCTTGTTGTCGATCGTGACCCAGCCCGTGAGGTCGGAGAGCGTGTCGGCGGCGTTGAGCACCATGACGTAGTCGGCCTTCCAGGTGATCCCGCTCGTGAGATACGACGCCTCGACGCGCTGGGGCCGCGGCGTCTGGTTCTCGAGGAGCCACACGAGGGTCGGTTTGGCCACGAGGTTCTCCGGGAGCGAGGGCAGGACGAGGCGGCCGTAGTGGCCCATGTGGATCTGGCCGTTGATCTCGAAGACCGGTCCGTTGGTCGAGAGCAGGGTGGCGTCGTGATACGCGCCGTCGTTCTGATAGAGCCCACCTTGCGGCCGACGTATTTCTCCATGAGCTTCTGGCTCGTCAGCAGATCGTACTCGTAGTTCTGCTCGAGGATCTTGAGTCCGCGCGCGTGGGTGATCGACTTGAGATGGACCGTCGTCGGGTCGATCAGCGCCGCCACGTCCATGAACTGCACCTCGGTTTGTCCCGATGGGAACCGGACATCGCGCAGGTCCTTCACGAGGCCGAGATTGCCGTTGTAGATCGTCACCATGACCTCGCGCTGATCCTCGCGCGTCACGCTGACGGGCGCGGCGGCGGCGGGCTGTCCGGTGGCGAGCGCCACGATCAGGAGCGAGCCGATCACGGGCGTTCTCATTGACGTCGTTCCTCCGGTCTTCCGGATATTCCCGGCTGTCGAGTTAGACCGGAGAGGTCGCCGGAAGTTCCGCGGCGATCCGCCCGTGCCGATCAGCGGGTGATCTGGAGAACGACGCGGACCCGAGCGGGCAGCGCGGACGGCTCCCTGCCCGGCTGCCATCGACCGAGACGCGCGAGCTCGCGGACGAACTCGTCGTAGGCATCACGCGGAACCGTCAGCTCGAGGATCTGAAGGTCGGGTGTGTCGACGCGGCGGTTCGCGACGGCGCCGAGCCGCGTGGCGAGCTCCGCGACGCCGCGAAGCGCGGCGTCGCGGTCGCTCACCGTCAATCGACCCGAAACGTCGGCTGGTGTGAACGCGTACGATGACCCGGTGACCGACGGCGTCGACCGGGGAGCCTGCGCGTCGGCGCGCGCTCCCGGCGCCGGAGCGGGCCGGGATCGGGCGTATTCCCTGGTCATCGCGCGTTCGCGCGCGGACGGAGGAGCGTCGGGCTTTGCGGCGACCTCGGGCTCCTGTTTCTCCCGGCGCTCCGGTGTCTCAGCGGCCTTCTTGTGGATCGTCTCGGCCGGCGCCGGCCCCTTGGGAGGTTCCGGCGCTTGCGTCTGATCCTTCGCCGTTTTCAGCTTGCGCGCGTCGTTCTGCGCACGCCGCGCGTCGGTCTCGCGCTGGGGCGTCGGTGTCAGCGCCTGCGGCGCGGCGCGTTCCGGCGCCTGGCGCACGGCCGGAGCGATCGAGTCTAGGCGAGCGGACGGCTCGATCTCTCGTGTCCCGCGGTACACCACCGCCACGCCGACGGCGACCAGCACGATGGCGGCGGCCTCCATCGGGAGCTTCACCGGCCAGGGGAGGAAGAGGCCGCGGACGAGGCGCCGATACCACGGGTCGGGGCGCGCGGCCTCGAGCACACGCTCGACGAAGCCGGCCGGTGCGCGAACCGGGGCGACCGCGCGCACCAGCGCGACGGTGTCGCGGAAACGCTGAAGCTCGCGCCGGCAATCGGCGCACGTCGCCAGATGCGCGTCCAGGGCCGCGCGTTCGCCGGGTGCGAGCGCGTCGTCCACCAGCGCCGAGAACTGCTCGCGCACGTCGAGGCAGGTCATGGCAAGAACCGTTCGAGCTTGTCTCGTAAATCCATTCGCGCCCGATGGAGCCGCGATCGCACCGTGCCGAGCTCGAGCTCGAGCGCCGCCGCGATCTCCTCGTAGGAGAGGCCTTCGAGGTCACGGAGGACGACGACGATCCGGCGCTCCTCGCTGAGCTCGGCGATCGCGCGGTGAAGCGCCGTCTCCAGCTCGGTTCGTTCCAGCTCCTCGGCCGGGCCGACCTCCCTCGACGCCAGCCAGGCCAACGTCTCCTCGCCCAGCCGCACGACGCGCCGCTCGCCCGAGGTCAGGCGGTTCAGGCACAGGCGTGAGGCGATCGCGTAGAGCCATGTCGAGAGCTTTGCGTCGCCGCGGAACTCTCCGATGGCGCGATGCACGCGAAGAAAGACTTCCTGAGCAAGCTCCTCGGCTTCCGCCCGGTTGCCGAGCATACGCAGGGCGACGCCGAAGACACGGTGCTGGTAGGCGATCACCAGGTCCTCGAAGGCTCGAGGGTCGCCACGCCGGAGCCGGTCCACCAGGAACGCATCATCGCCGCTCCGTCCTTCCATCCCGTTAGACCATACCGCTCGCCCGGGGTTCCCCAGCCCTCAAAATTCGAGGAGCCTGACGGGCGGAGCGTTGCGCATGTGCGTGGCCGGGCCCATACTGCCGAGGACCGTTGCGGCCGCCGACACGCAACCTCGAGAGGAAGCACGATGCTCACGGATGTGGGGGCTCGAGAGCGTCGTCCTCTACTACGTGAACCAGAAGGGATCGA
>Ga0066709_100002200_pt1 | contig 13973 bp, 18 predicted proteins | sample GraSoiAngelo_158_FD_79665 | JGI IMG/M metagenome (GOLD analysis project Ga0066709, IMG submission 79665) | Grasslands soil microbial communities from the Angelo Coastal Reserve, California, USA - 14_1009_16_30cm | ecosystem: Environmental > Terrestrial > Soil > Grasslands | place: USA...
AGGTCGTCGAGTCGATCGAGCTCGAGGACGTCGACGTCGGCGGCGTCGGCGGGACCCTCGCGGGCAACGCGCTCTCGCTCGCGGCCATACGGGCGACGCTGGGCGAGGTGCTCACCGACGACGCGTTCGCCCGGATGATTCGGCTCGCCGAGCGCTTCACCGAAGGCGTCGAGGCTGCGATCGGAGAGGCCGGTGCACCGTGGCAGGTGACGCGGCTCGGGTGCCGTGCCGAGTACCTGTTCGCGTCCGACCGGCCACGAAACGGGACGGAGGCGCATGCGGCAGGCGACTACGAGCTCGAGCGCTACATGCACCTGCATGCGCTCAATCGCGGGATCCTGCTGACGCCGTTCCACAACATGGCGTTGATGTCGCCCGCTACGACCGAAGCCGATGTCGACCGCCACACCGACGCATTTCTCGAGGCCGCGCTCGAGTTGGCCGCGGAGGGGATCCTGGGCCTGGCCGGAAGGTCGGCCCCTAGGCCGGCCGGCGGCTGATCCGCGCGAACCAGAACAAGGGCGCCACGGTTCCCGTGACGGAGAGCAAGGCGAGGGAGGCTGCGAGGGCGGTGGGCATGAAGCGAGGGTACGGCGCCGGCGGCGCCCGCACATCGTTCGTCGCGCCGATCGCGCATCCTCCCTGGGGAGGATTTCGTCCGCGCGCCCGCAGGGCCGGGGTGACCCTGGGGCGTTACCTCGATCGAGGGTTTCGCCGCCGCCGGGTCGCGATCTGCACACATTTCTTACGAGATTCGGCGCAAGGAATCCGCGCGACGCGGATCTTCGTCAATGACCGCCACATTGAACGAGGAGGCCCTGGATGGTTGGACGCGTCACACGAAGTCTCGCGAGCCGGAGAGCTATCGCAACTGCGGTCGCGGTAGCCTCGTTCGTCGCGCTCGCTTCACTCGGCGGGGTCGGCCTCGCCAAGAGCCCTGTCGGGCCGACGCAGGACCAGAGCGGCACGAGAGTCACGATCTGCCACAAGCCCAAGAACACGCTCACGATCTCGATCAAGGCATGGCCGGCCCATCAGCGCCACGGCGACACACTGGGCAAGTGCGCGACCGGGCACAAGCCGAACAACGGCAAGCACAAGGGCAACGCGAACCACTCCCCGAACCCGGGCTCGGACACGGGTGCCTCCAGCCAGTCCAGCACGACCGGCACGAACCACGTCAACGGCAACGGGAAAGGCCACAGTTAGAGCCTCTTAGTCCAGCCCGCACAGGTAGTGCCCCCAGGTGGACGCCCGAACGGGGCGTCCACCACCCTTTCAGCGGAGCAGTGCGAGCAGCTCGAGCGCGGCTTTCGGAGCGGTCGGCTCGTCTTCGTGGCGGAAGAAGCCGAAGACGTCGACGCCGCTCTCGACGAGCGGGCGAAGCCGGTTGGCGAATGCCTCGAGTGCCTGCCGGTCGTACGGCGGGTCGCGGAAGCGCACGTAGCGCCAGCCGGCCTGCGCGTCCATGTCGCCCACGCGAACGGCGTCGTCGCCGAGCAGCGTCTCGACTCCGTCCCAGGAGCCGTCTCGAAGGTCGAGCGCCAGCCTCGTGCCGGCGAAACCCGAGAGCAGCCGCTCGAGCAGCGCGTCGTCGCGTGCGCTCTCCACGACGAGCCGCACGCAGCCCAGCCGGTCACCGAGCTCTCGCACGCGCTCGGCGACCACCGCGGGGCTGCGGAGCACCAGCCGTGGAGCCTTGACGGCGAAGCGGAAGCCGGTCGGTACCTGCTCCGCCCAACGGCGGAACTGCTCGGCGGCGGGCAGGCGGTAGCCGGTCGCGTTCAGCTCCACGGCTGGGAGGCGCCCGGCGTACAGGCCGAGGAGCTCGTCGGTCCGCGCACCGGCGGGATAGAACGCCGGACGCCACGTCGGGTACGACCACCCCGACGTACCGACGAGCGCACGCCTCACGTTCGTCGCGCGTAGACGACGAACGAGAACGGCGTGCCGTCGGCGGACACGTGTCGCTCGCGCGAGACCTCGTCAAACGCCGCCCTGTCGAACGGCGGGAAGAACGTGTCCCCTTCGACGTCGGCATCGATCTCCGTCAGCAGCAGCTGGTCTGCAACGGGAAGTGCCGCCGCATACAGCTCGGCGCCGCCGATGACGAAGACACGAGCCTCGCCGCCGAGCAGCTGGAGCGCCTCGCCCAGCGACGCGGCCCGCTCGGCGCCCTCGCCGTGCCAGGCCGGATTGCGGGTCACCACGACATTGCGCCGGTCGGGCAGCGGCCGGAAGCGGTCGGGGAGCGAGCACCACGTACGTCGCCCCATGACCACCGGATGTCCGGTGGTGAGCGCCTTGAAGTACGCGACGTCCTCGGGTAGGCGCCACGGGATCGTGTTGTCGCGGCCGATTACACCGCCGCGCGCGATTGCCGCGACGAGCGCGATCGTCACACCGCAACCGGCGCCCGGATGGCCGGGTGGTGGCGATAGCCGACGACCTCCACGTCCTCGAACGCGTAGTCGAAGATCGAGTCCGGCCGCCTGTGCAACACGAGGGAGGGGAACGGGTACGGGTCCCGCCGAAGCTGCTCCTCCACCTGCTCTCGATGGTTGTCGTAGATGTGGCAGTCGCCGCCGGTCCAGATGAGGTCGCCGACGTCGAGGTCGCACTGCTGCGCGAGCATGTGCGTCAGGAGCGCGTAGCTGGCGATGTTGAACGGAACTCCCAGGAAGACGTCTGCGCTTCGCTGGTAGACCTGGCAGCTGAGACGGCCCCGCCCGCTGCCGCCCGCGCGCGCGACATGGAACTGGAAGAGCGCGTGACAGGGCTGGAGCGCCATGCGCGGGAGATCCGCGACGTTCCACGCGCTGACCACGATCCTCCGCGAATCAGGCTCGTGGCGCAGGAGGCGCACGACCTCGGCGATCTGGTCGACGTGGCCCCCGTCAGGGGTGGGCCAACTGCGCCACTGCACGCCGTACACCGGCCCGAGCTCGCCGGTCTCGTCGGCCCATTCATCCCAGATCGTGACTCCGTGCTGCTGCAACCAGCGCACGTTGCTGTCTCCCCGAAGGAACCAGAGCAGCTCGTAGGCGACGGCCGGAAAGTGCACCTTCTTCGTCGTCACCAGCGGGAAGCCCTGGTTCAAGTCGAAGCGCATCTGGTGGCCGAGCACGCTGACCGTTCCCGTCCCGGTACGGTCGTCCTTCGGCGCGCCCGCGGCGAACACGTGACGCATGAAGTCCTCGTACTCCGTCTGAACCACTCCTGCCGGAACGTGCTCGGTCACGATCTCGACGATAGCGCCTCGACCGGAGCGCGGCCTGGCGAGACCCTTCTAGACGGTCTCTGTCTTCAGGACCGGTTTCGTCGTGCCGCTCTGGACGACGACCCAGCCCGAGTACTCACTGAGGCGGTACGGTGCGTTCAGGCGCACCGTGGTGGTGCCCTTGCCGACAGTGAACGTGCCGCAGGGAGCCTGGAGCCGGCCCTTCTTCGTCAGCCAGAGGGTGTACGTGCGACGGTGGCCGAGCGCCGGCAGGCCGCTGACCGTCATCCGCATCGGCCAGTTGCCGGCGGAGTCGACTGGCAGGACAGCAAGAGATGCGTGGGCTCCGCCCGCTCCGGTCATCATCACGGTTCGCTGAACGTCGAGGGCGCCGTGGTGGTTGCCGAACAGCCAGCCGGCGCCGAACGCGATCAGCAACGCAGCTGCGGCGGCGAGACCTGCCGTCCGCCACCGGCCTCGATTGAGAGGAATCAACGTCGCCTTCGGCTCGGGAGGCGGGGACGCAAGGCTTGGCGGCAGCTCGGGCGGCGGGCCTGCTGCGATCAGGAGCTCGTGCACCCGCAGGAGCCGAGCACGCTCCTCCAGATCGAGGCCCTGGTCTACGAGATCGTCGAAATTCGGTCCGCTCATTCGAGCTCCCCCTCCAATGCGTCCGCGAGCCGCGCAAGTGCGCTCCTCGTCCGCGTCTTCACCGTGCCGAGCGGGATCTGGAGGAACTCCGCGATCTCGCTCTGTGAGAGCCCGCCCCAGTAGGCGAGCGCGATCATCGGCCGCTCATGCTCGGGCAGCACCTCGAGCGCGCGATGGACGCGCCACGAGACCCAGCTCGCCTCCGCCTGCTCCGGCGCCCCGGCTTCGTCGCTCGCCGTATCGGGCGGCTCGACGACGGGCTCGGGCGTCCGCCGCAGTCCGTCGACGATGGCATTGCGCGCGACCGCATAGAGCCACGGCGCACCCGATCCGCGCGACGGGTCGAAGCTGCGGGCCGACCGCCAGACGGATGCGAACGCCTCCTGCGTGGCATCCTCGGCGCGGCCACGGTCGCCGAGGCGGCGCAGCGCCAGCCCGAGCACCGGGCGTGCGAAGCGCCGGTACAGCTCCTCGAACGCGGCGCGGTCGCCCGTGCCCACGAGGGTGAGCAGCTCGCCATCGGTGGCCCTCTCGAAGGTCACGCGGGGGATGCTCGCCGTTCGCGAGGGCGGGGGCAAGGGCAAACGCAGTGCGACATCCATCGCCTGGACTACGGGCCGAGCCAGGCGCTGGATTGGGACTTACGCCCGGGCGGCGTCGTACCGGCGGCCCACCTCGTCCCAGTCGACGACGTTCCAGAATGCGGCCACGTAGTCGGCGCGCCGGTTCTGGTAGTTCAGGTAGTAGGCGTGCTCCCAGACGTCGAGGCCCAGGAGGGGCACCTCGCTCTCCATGATCGGGCTGTCCTGGTTCGGCGTCGACTTGACTGCGAGACCTGTGCCGTCCCAGACGAGCCAGGCCCAGCCGGAGCCGAACCGGCCCATGGCGGCCGCCGCGAACTGCTCCTTGAAGGCGTCGAACGATCCCGATGCGTCCGTGATCGCCGCTGCGAGCGCGCCGGTCGGGGAGCCGCCTCCCGTCCGGGACATGCTGGTCCAGAACAACGAGTGGTTGGCGTGGCCGCCGGCGTTGTTGCGAACGGCCGTCCGCTTGTCCTCGGGGATGATCTCGAGCTGCGCGAGTACGGCGTCGACGGGCCGGTCTGCCCACTCCGTGCCGTCCAGTGCCTTGTTGGCGTTGTCGACGTAGGCCTGGTGATGCTTGTCGTGGTGGATCCGCATCGTCTGCTCGTCGATGTGCGGCTCGAGCGCGTTGTAGTCGTACGGGAGGTCGGGGACGGTGAACGCCATCGGGGGTCACGCTCCTTCGTTCGCGGGATATGTGGCCAAGGATATGCTCCGGCCCATCCCGTCGAGCCGGAGGACCGTATGACGTACAAGGAAATCGCCGCTCGTGAGCTGAAGCCGGCGCTGCTCCAGCTGGACGGCATCTCCCGCACGTCGGTGGAGGCGCACTACAGGCTCTACCAGGGATACGTAAACAAGCGGAACGAGATCCTCGGCAAGCTCGCCTCGGTCGATCTCGCGGCTGCGAACCAGGTCTACTCCGATCTCCGCGCGCTCAAGGTCGACCTCACGTTTGCGATCGGCGGGATCAAGAACCACGAGCTCTACTTCGAGCATCTCGGCGGCTCGGGCGGGGACCCGACCGGCGCGGTGGGGAGGCTGATCGAGCGCGATTTCGGCTCGACGGAGGCGTGGCGAGCCGACCTCAAGGCCACCGGCATTGCGGGCCGGGGCTGGGCGTGGACCGCCTACGACTGGGACGAGCGCCGCCTCTTCAACTACATCGGCGATGCCCAGAACACATTCCCGGTCTGGAACGCGACGCCGCTCGTCGCGCTCGACGTCTATGAGCACGCGTACTTCCTCGACTACCAGACCGACCGCGGCGCGTACATCGACGCGTTCTTCGCGAACCTCGACTGGAACGTCGTGAACGGCTGGGTCGGCGCGTACCGGATCCCCACGGACTGACCGGCCGTCCAACCGGGTAGCCTTCGCCGATGCTCGCGCCTCTGATCGTTCTCGGGGGCTACCTGCTCGGCTCGGCGCCGTTCGGCTACTGGCTCGTCCTCCTGCTGCGCGGTGAGGACGTCCGGACGCAGGGAAGCGGCAACATCGGCGCGACGAATGTCTGGCGCGTCTACGGACGGCGGCTCGGGGTCCCGGTGATCCTGCTCGACGTCGCGAAGGGATTCGTCCCTGCTCTCGTGGGTCTCAAGGTCTCAGGTGAGCTGACGGGCGTGCTCGCCGGCGCGGCCGCGATGGCCGGTCACTGGCGGCCGCTCTACCTCCGCTTCACGAAAGGGGGTAAGACGGTCGCGACTGCCGGCGGCGTGACGTTCGCGCTCGCGCCCCTCGCGGCCCTCTGTTGCGTCGTGACGTGGATCGCGATCTTCCTGCTCGGACGTTATTCCTCGGTGGCGTCGATCATCGTGGCGCTTCTGCTGCCCGTCTACATCTGGGTGTTCGGCGGCGACTGGCCCGTCGTCACGTTCGGAACGCTCGCCGCGGTGGCGGTGCTGCTTCTGCACAAGGGAAACATGCGGCGACTGCTCGCCGGCACCGAGAGCCGGTTTCACTTCCGCAGAGCGGCGCGCGCGTGAGGCGCCTCGCGGTGGCGCTGCTCGCGGTGGCGGCGCTCTCGGGGCTGGCCGCGACCGCCGCAAACGCCTCCACATGGTGCGGAACCCCCACGATTGCCGACCGGCTGCCGCAGACCGTCGCCGGGGCATCGATCCACTTCGTCTACGCGTATCCGTCCGACGGGACCGACCGGCTTGCCCAGTTCGGCACGACCATGCAGACCGACGCCGAGACGATCGACGCGTGGTGGCGCGGTCAGGATGCGACCCGGACTCCCCGCTTCGACCTCTTCGCGTTTTCGTGTGGCGCCCAGCTCGACATCAGCGATGTCAAGCTGCCGAACACCACAGCCGAGCTGTCGTCGATCGACGGCAGGTTCCAGAAGATCATCATCGCGGTCGCGAGCGCCACCCTCACGGCGCCGTATCAGATCGACGTCATCTACTACGACGCGGCCCCTGACAGTGAGAACGTCTGCGGCCAGGGTGGGACGAACGACCCGCTGCACGGCCCGGCGTTCGCAGTCCTCTACACGGAGTCGTGCGCCGCCGAGCCGACCGCGGTTGTCGCCGCACACGAGATGACGCATGCGCTGGGCGCCGTCTTCCCCCCGGCGCCTCACGACTGTCCCCCTCCCAACGACTTTCACGTCTGCGACTCCGACCGCGACCTGATGTATCCGTCCGGCAACGGCACTCCTCTGGCCGATCTCGTGCTCGACGTGGGGCGCGACGACTACTACGGGGCGGCCGGCATCGGGTTCGACGTGCGGACGTCTCGCTGGCTGCGGCACCTCGACGAGCCCGCCGCGCATCTGGCGCTGGCGTTGAACGGGCCCGGGAGCGTGAAAAGCGACGTGCCGGGCGTCGACTGCGTGGCGACATGCGCCTCCGACTGGGACGGCGGGCAGACCGTGACGCTCACCGCGGCACCGGCGGCGGGCAAACGCTTCATCCGTTGGGGCGGCGCCTGCACGGGGAACCTGACGGATTGCACGTTGGCGCTCGCGGGCAACATGTCCGTGACCGCGGTGTTCGCGCCCGAGGCCTATGTTCTCAGCATCGGCGTCACCGGGCACGGTGGCGTCCTCACGTCGGCGTCGGGCCTGCTGTGCCAGAAGCGCTGCAAGCTCTCGGTGTCGTCCTACCAGCCCGTCTTGCTTCGTGCCGTGGCGCAGCCCGGCTGGCGGTTCAAGCGCTGGGCCGGCGCCTGTCACGGCACCCGGCTGCGGTGCACGCTGCCGATGACCTCGAGCGCGGCCGCGGCGGCGGTGTTTGCCAAGAAACGGCGATAGCAGCCATCTAAGCCCTGGTGCCATCCTCCGTCAGCCACTCCGCGAGCGTCGTCTGATGCGACGCCGAGAGCCCCGACTCGAGCTCGCCGCGTAGCTCTCCGGCGGTGCCGTGCCGCTCGGCGAGGACGTCGTGGTCGTGAATCGTCTCCAGGTTGACCTGCCGCGAGAGGAGGAAATCGCCGTCGTCGAGGCCCGGCAGCGTCTCGAGCACGTCGCGCAGCGCGATCCGCACCGAGTCCTCCACGAAACGCGGCTGCAGATGGGCGTGCTCGACGACGAACAGCTCGTCTGGCCGCTTGAGCAGCTCGTAGACGGGGGCGCTCATCGAGCGCTCGACGATCTCGACGAGATCCTCGGCGTCGAGATCGGAGATCGTTCCGACGTAGAGGGTCCCCCGGCCACGCTGGTTGTGCGTGGCGAGGGGGACGAGCTCGAGAATCCGCTCGACGTCGTCGTCCTCGAAGCCCGCGTCGAGCAGGCGTTCCGCTGCGCGACCACGGACGAGCCCCTGGGCGCACGGGCAGGCATTGATCCCCGTCGCCTCGACGCCGACCACACGGCGGGCGTCTGCCGACGTGGCCGCGGCGATCCCGATCAGAGAGACCATCTCCTGGGTCGAAAGACCCGTCACCGGCGTGGTGCGGCGCATCGGCCAGCGCGCGACGATTCGCACCTCGGCGCGCAGCGCTTGCTGCCGCTCGACGATGTGGCGCGCGATGTGCTCGGCGAGAACCTCGACGAGGAGCGCTTCACCGAGCACGACCGTGTCGATCGCCTCGTCGAACAGCTCCGGAAAGCGCGACATGTGGACGCCCTTCTGGTCGCCGCCGAGATCGACGGTGCAGTGGATCTCCGCCGCCATCACCATCTCGAGCTCGCCGCGCCGAATCCGGATCGCTTTCTGGACGCCGGTCACCCCGGCCCGCGAAAGCGCAAGCGGAATGTCGGGCCGGGAGGCCTGCATGTCCGGAACGCGCTGACGCAGGTCAGCCACGCGAGCAACGCTAGCAGCGTGCTGAACGCAGCCGGATCATCGCCGCCGCGCCGAGCGCGGGGCCCGGCGCGAGGAAGGCAAAAGCCCAGCGCCAGCCGACGGCGCTCTCCAGCACGGGAATCAGCCAGATCGTCGCGACGGTCAGGGTGAATCCGACCGCGAGCTGGAGCGCGAGGGCCGTCCCGACGTACGCCTGGTCGGCGTGCTCCGTCACCAGGGTCGAGAACTGGGCCGAGTCGGCCACGACCGTGAACCCCCACACGAGCGCGATCGCGACAGCTGCCGACGTCGGCAGGAGGCCGATCGCGAGCGCGCAGGCTCCCGAGCAGGCCATCAGCGCGGCGGTCGTCTCGGAGCGTCCATAGCGGTCGCTCAGGACGCCGCCGGCCACGCAGCCCAGGGCGCCGACGCCGATGACGGCGAAGGTGGTCAGTGCGGCGGCGGTACGGGATGCGAACAGCGTGTCCGTCGCGAAGACGAGGAACCACGCCCACATCGCGTACAGCTCCCACATGTGGCCGAAATAGCCGAGCGATGCGAGGCGCACACCGCGGTTGGCGAAGACGAGCCTGGCCTGTCTCGGGTCGAAGGTCGCCTGCGGGAACGGGTACGGGCCTTCCCTGACGACGGTCAGCGCGATCAGTCCGCCCGCAACCGTCAGGGCCGAGGTGACCCCGATTACCACGTGCCAGTCGAGGCCGCCGAGGCCGTTGACCAGATGCGGGAGGGAGGACCCGAGCGTGAGCGCACCGACGAGGATGCCGAGCGCAGTCCCGCGGCTTCGCCGAAACCAGGTCGCCATCAACTTCAGTGCGGGCGGATAGACGCCGGCGAGGAAGAACCCGGTCGCGAGACGGAGCGGGACGGCCGCCGCGGGGCCGTGTGTCGCGAGGAGCAGGGCGTTCGCAGCGGCGGCGCCGATCGAGCCCACGAACACGACGACGTGCGGGGCGATCACGTCGGCGAGGTTGAAGAGCGAGGTGACGAGCGCTCCGACGACGAACCCGAGCTGGACGGCGATCGTGAGCCAGGCCGCCGCGCCACGTGAGAGTGCCCATTCGTCGCGGAGCTGGGGGACGACAGCGGACGCCGAGAACCAGGTCGCCATGGAGCAGACGAGCGCGATCGCCAGCAGCGTCAGCGTCCGTCGCGCTGCGCCGGACATCGTCTCGTCTGTTGTCACAAGGGCTCGGTCCAGACGAGGGCCTCCCCGTCCAGCACGACAGTGCCGTCCTGGTTCGACACTGTTGTCCGCAGGCGCGTGATCGGCTTGTCGGCTCGCGCCTCGAGCACCTCGACCTCGGCAGTGATCTCGTCGCCCGGCCGCACCGGCGCCTTGAAGCTCCAGTCCACGTGTAGGAACACGCTCCCCGGCCCCGGCAGGTCCTCGGCCACGACGGCGTTGAGAAGGCCCGACGTGACGCCGCCCTGGACGATGATCCCTCCGAACCGGCTCGCCGCTGCGGCGTCGGCGTCGTAGTGGAGCGGGTTGCGGTCGCCGGTCAGCTCGGTGAAGAGCTCGATGTCGCGCGCCGTGATCGTCCGCGTGCGCGTCGCGCGGTCTCCGGGCTTTGGTGTCACAGCAGTTCCGAGCCGTACCGTTCGAAGAGAGCCGCGTAGTCGGCTACGCCGGGTTTGTGGAGCTCGTCGACCAGCTCAGCCGTGTGCGGTCCCATCACGAGCAGGTAGCGGGTCGGCGCGTCCGCGCATTCCAGTACGAATGCGGCGTCCCGCGGGGAACCAGGATGCCCTCGCCGGGACCGGCGTCGACCTCGTCGCTGCCCACGCGGAAGCCGAGCCTCCCTTCCAGCACGTAGCAGGCTTCGTCCTCTTGGTGATGGAGATGGAGAGCGGCAATCGGCCGATCTCGGCTCGTGTCGATGCCTGCGGTCCACTCGACGACGACGAACGTCGGGTCCGTATTCCCCAATCTCATCGCAGCAGCCGGGAGAGGCGCCGGTCCTTGAGCACGCGGCCGTCTGTCTGGCAATCGGGGCAGTACGTGATCGTGTGCTCCTCGAAGTCCACGCGGCGCAGCGTGGCGCCGCAGCGTGGGCACGGCTCGCCGAAGCGACCGTGGACGAGATAGACGGTTGCGTCGCCCTTGCCTCGCTCCCGCAGCTCGAGCGCGCGTGCGAGATCCTCCTCGATCGCATCGCCCAGCCGGCCGATCTCGTCCTCGTCGAGCTGCGTCGAGAGGGCGAACGGCGACAGGCGGGCGCGCCAGAGGATCTCGTTCGCGTGCGCCCTGCCGATGCCGGCGAGCGCCCGCTGGTCGCGAAGCAACGGGTGCAGCTGGCGGCGCTCGCGGGCCAGGATCTCACCGAGTTCTGCCCGTGAGAGCCCGAGCGCGTCGGGGCCGAGGTGCGCGAGCTCGTCCTCGAGCCCCTCAGGGGTCAACAGCCAGACGCCGGCCCGCTTCTTCTTGCCCGCCTCCGTGAGGATGAGCTCGCCGCCGTCCGCGAACCCGAGGCGGAACATCGGCGTCTTCGGGCCCTTGGCGCCGGCGGCGAGGTAGCGAAGGCGCCCCGCGCTCATCAGGTGCACGCGAAGAACGAGGTCGCCTTCCTGGGTCGGGAACAGAAGATTCTTGCCGCGGCGCTCCGAGCCGGCGAAGCGCCTGCCCTCGAGCGCCGACAGAGGTGGGTCGAACGTCTTCAGCGTCGCGATGTGGGCAGGCCCTGCCTTCGCGACGGGTGCACGGGAGACGAGCGGGCTGAGCTCCCGCACCCACGCCTCCACCTCGGGCAACTCGGGCATGGGCAGAGCCTAGCCCTCTACGCTCCCGACGATGGGGACGCAGCCGATCGAGGTGCTGGTCACACGCGGGGACGTGATCGAGGCCCGTCACCGGGCGCATGTCGTCGCGACTCAAGACGGAAGAGCCGTGCTCGAGGCCGGCGATTCCTCGCTGGTGACGTTCTTCCGCTCGTCCGCGAAGCCGATTCAGGCCCTACCGCTGGTGCGGCTGCGGCCCGATCTCGGGGACGAGGAGATCGCGATCGCCTGCGCCTCCCATCTCGCGCGTCCCGAGCAGGTCGCCGCGGTCCGGCGGCTGCTGAAGGCCGCGCCTGCCGACGAGTCGGAGCTCGAGACGGGCCCCGAGCCGACACCGCTCGAGCACAACTGCTCGGGCAAGCACGCGGGCTTTCTCGCGGTCTGTCGCGCGCGTGGATGGCCTTCCGCCGGCTACCGCCTGGCCGAGCATCCGTGCCAGCAGGAGTGTCTCGCCGAGGTGGCTACGGCGGCGGAGGTCGACGCCGACTCGATCCCAACCGCCGTCGACGGCTGCGGCGTGGTCACCTTCGCACTACCACTCGAGCGCATGGCGCACGCGTTCGCACGTCTTCCCGAGCTCGACGGCGGCGCGAGGGCGCTCGCCGCCATGCGGTCTCATCCCGATCTGATCCGCGGGCCGGCTGCGGCGGACTCGATCTTGATGCGCGAGCTCCCGGACTGGGGCGCCAAAGGTGGTGCCGAGGGTCTCATGTGCGCCGCGGGGCCGGATGGGCTCGGGCTCGCGATCAAGATCGAGGACGGGAACACGAGAGCGGTGGCCGCGGCTCTTGCCGAGACCGTGCGGCGTCTCGGTTTCCCGCTCGTGGACGTGCTCGCCACGACGCCTGTCACGAACAGCCGCGGGGAGCGGGTGGGGGAGGTCCGAGCGGTCGCCTGAGACGGGCCTCCGGTCACGAGACAGGTCTCACGACCGTCGGCAGCCGGGGCAACATGTGTGACTGAGCGGAAAAATCCCCGTTTCGGACGTGTTCCCAAACGGCCGATCGCGTTATACGATTCGGCGCCGATGGGTCAGAGCCGGCGCCGAAGAGGTCCGGCTCATTGCATGTGAGGGTCGTCTTCGTCCACCCCCGAGGAAAGCCGAGGTCCATGCTCTCCGTCGAGATCGTTCTCCCTGACGTCGAGGAACTCCACAAGCTCGTAGAGCAAGGGCAGGAGAAAGGGTTCCTCACCTACGACGAGATCGTGCCCGCCCTCGACGACGTCGAGTTGACGAAAGAGCAGATAGAAGACTTCTTCGCCTACCTGGTCGACCATTCGATCGAGCTGCTCGAAGGCGAGCAGCACAAGACGCTCCCGCACGAGCAGCCGCCGCCGGTCCCCGAGGACGAGAAGACGGCGCCCAAGCTCGACCTCACCGTCGAGCCCTCACTCGATTCGCTCAGGCTCTACCTGCGGGAGATCGGCAAGGTGCCGCTACTGACGGCCGACCAGGAGGTCGCGCTCGCGAAGCGCATCGAGCGCGGCGACATGGGCGCGAAGAAACACATGATCGAGGCGAACCTTCGCCTCGTCGTGTCGATCGCCAAGGGGTACCTCGGCCGCGGCCTGTCGTTTCTCGATCTGATCCAGGAAGGCTCTCTGGGGCTGATCCGCGCCGTCGAGAAGTTCGACTACCGGAAGGGGTACAAGTTCTCGACGTATGCCACATGGTGGATCCGCCAGGCGGTCACGCGCGCGATCGCGGACAAGGCGCGAACGATCCGGATCCCCGTCCATATGGTCGAGAAGCTCAACAAGGTCGTCCACATCGAGCGCCAGCTCGTGCAACGCCTCGGTCGCGAGCCGCGGCCGGAGGAGATCGCCGACGAGCTGGAGATGACGACCGAGGAAGTGCGGGAGATCCTGCGCATGGCGCAGCTCCCCGTCTCGCTGGAGAAGCCGATCGGCGAGGAGGAGGAGTCCTCGCTGGGCGACTTCGTCCCCGACGAGCAGGCCGAGTCGCCCTTCGACACTGCCTCCACGTCCCTGCGCCGGGAGGACATCGAGCTGGCGCTGTCATCGCTCCCGGAGCGTGAGCGCAAGGTGATCGAGCTTCGCTTCGGGCTCTCGGGCGAGCAGCCGGCGACGCTCGAGGAGGTCGGCCGTGCCTTCGGCGTGACGCGCGAGCGGATCCGCCAGATCGAGAACAACACGCTCAAGAAGCTCGAGTCGCTGCCCGAGGCGCAAGCGTTGAGGGACTGCGTGTAGGGGTCAGACCTCTGGTCTGACCCGATTTGAGAAGCGGGTCAGGTCGGAGACCTGACCCCTACGCAGGCAGAAGATCCGCGTCCGCGAGCGCCGTCAGCGCCCGCTCGCGCAGGTCGCTGCCGATGCCCGCCACGTCGGCGTCGAGCGGCGCGAGGGCGGTCGCCGTCAGCCAGACGACCTTCTCGCCGACGTCGCCGACCGTGACCCGCACGTCGAGCCTCTCCGCTCCAGGAACGGCGCGCGCCGCCTCGAGCACGACCGCCCGCGCGCGCTCGA
>Ga0066709_100002203_pt1 | contig 13968 bp, 10 predicted proteins | sample GraSoiAngelo_158_FD_79665 | JGI IMG/M metagenome (GOLD analysis project Ga0066709, IMG submission 79665) | Grasslands soil microbial communities from the Angelo Coastal Reserve, California, USA - 14_1009_16_30cm | ecosystem: Environmental > Terrestrial > Soil > Grasslands | place: USA...
GTCGAAGCTTGCCTCGACCTCAAGGTCAAGCGGCTTGTCTATTCATCGTCGGCATCGGTGTACGGCAACGCTCTCTTCACGCCCATGACTGAGGATCACCCGTTCAACAATCGCACAACTTATGGCGCCACGAAGATCGCCTGCGAGCAGATGCTGCGGGCAGTTTTCGAGCAGCATCGCTTGCCCTACGTCGGACACCGCTACATGAATGTCTACGGGCCTCGTATGGACTACGAGGGCACGTACGTAAGCGTGATCATAAAGGTACTCGACCGAATTTTCGCGGGCGAGGCTCCGGTCATTTTCGGTGATGGCAGCCAGGTCTTCGATTTCATTTATGTCGAAGACGTCGCCAAAGCGAATGTCTTGAGCATGCAAGCTGACTGCGCCGATGAGTTCTTCAACATCGGCATGGGCGTGGGAACCACGATCAACGAGCTCGTCCAACTCCTGCTCGTGCTTACGGGTTCCAGGCTTGTGCCTGAGTACCGACCCCAGGAGAAGATGTTTGTCACAAACCGAATCGGCAGCATCGACAAGGCGGAGCGGGTCCTTGGTTTTCGCGCCTCGACTCAACTGGAGGAAGGCCTGAGGCGCGTCATTGATTGGAGGCGGAGCGGAGCGGGGCCGGCTGCGGCAGCGCAACTTAGATAGTCGGCGGTTCATTGCTCTACTTCGAGACGTGGGCCACCATTGGTAGGTGGCTCGCCTGCCGCTCTCTCAGACGACGGCGAGTTGCTCTCATAGCAGCGACTAAACTGCGAGGCGATCAGATGGCGATTCCAATCCATCTCAGCCGATATACGCTCAGACGACCGACGATGAGCAAGCGACCGTCGTGCAGCAACTAAAGGTGGCTTATGCTCGCCTCCCTGCCCGCTCATGAGGCGGACCCTTCTGGAATTGCTTGTTGATCCGATACAGCGCAGACCGCTGGTGCTCGAGGCCGGCGAAGGCGTCGGAGACGTGACCGACGGCATCCTCCGAGCGTCTGACGGCAGCACGTATCCAATCAGCGAGGGACTACCACGGTTTGTGGTCACGCAGGATGAGGGCCAGCTGCAAACGCTCGATGCGTTTTCGTTCAAGTGGGGCCGTCAGGAGAGCTATGGCTGGATGCGCCGGACTGGCTCTAGTGCGCCATACGAGTCCTGGCTTTGCCAAAAGTACGGCTTCAAATCCGACGAGGAATGGCGTGAGCACTACTGCTCATGCAGACGGATCCTCGACCTCGGCTGCGGGGCGGGCATGGCGTCCTGGTCCTGGCTCACCAGTGATCGATGGGACGGGTCGGCAAGTTGGGTCGGACTGGACATCTCGCGCGCTGTCGAGGTTGCCGCAGCAAATCTATCCTCAATCCCGAACACCCATTTCGTGCAGGGTGACGCCCTACAACTTCCATTCCCAGACGCCTGCTTCGACGCGATCCTTTCGGAGGGTGTTCTTCACCACACGCCCTCGACTCGCTCTGCCATCCTCGCAGGATCCCGGGTTCTGGCCAAAGGAGGCGAATTTGGCTTCTACGTTTACCGCCGCAAGGGCCCTATCCGCGAGTTCACCGACGACCATGTTAGGGACCAGATCGCCAACCTCTCCAACGATGAGGCGTGGGCCGCGATGCGCCCGCTGACCAAGCTGGCTCGCTCACTGGCACGGCTCCAGACGGAAGTGGATGTCGAAGAGAACATCCCCTTGCTGGGCATCAAGGCCGGTCGGCAGGACGTCCAGCGCCTGATCTACTGGAACTTCGCCAAGCTGTTCTGGAATGAGCAGTTTGACTTCGAAGAGAACGTTCACATCAACTTCGACTGGTATCGCCCCCGGTACGCCCATCGCCAATCGGTAGCCGAGGTCCAAAGTTGGTGCGCTGAGGCCGGCCTCGAGATCGCGCACCTCCATGAGGAAGACAGTGGGATAACGGTGCGGGCGATGAAAATGTGAGGAGCTGATGTGTGGAATAGCCGGCGTCTTTCGCTTCGATGGTGAGCCAGTGGCAACTGCGACGCTGGAGGCGATGGGCGCAGCCGTCGCTCATCGGGGCCCGGATGGCAAAGGGATGTGGGCGGCCGGGCCGGTCGGGCTGGTCCACCGCCGCCTGGCGATAATCGACCTCTCGCCAGCCGGCCACGAGCCGATGTCCAATGAGACCGGCGACGTGCTCCTCAGCTACAACGGTGAGCTGTACAACTTTCAGCAGTTGCGTGTCGAGCTCGAGGCCCACGGCCATCAGTTCCATTCGCGTACCGACGCCGAGGTCGTCATCCACGCTTACGAGCAGTGGGGAGATGCTTTTTTGTGTCGCCTCAACGGGCACTTCGCATTCGCGATCTGGGATGGACGCTCAAATCGGTTGTTGCTCGCTCGCGACCGTTTTGGCGTAAAGCCGCTCTACTATTTGGAAGACGACCATCGTCTCTTATTCGGGTCTGAGATCAAGGCCATCCTCGCTCACCCGGGCGTTCGGCGATCTGTCCATCATCCTGCGCTTAACGAGTACTTCACATTTCAAAACGTGCTGACCGACGCAACTCTCTTCGAGGGGATCCGGATCCTGCCGGCAGGTTGTTTCATGAAGGTGACCCCCGGAAATCGAGCCAAGGTGGAGCGCTACTGGGACTTTCGCTTCCCCGATCCGCTGAAAGTCAGCGAAGAGGATGCCGCCGAAGAGCTCTACCGACTGTTCACTCAGGCAGTCACCCGGCAGTTGATGAGCGATGTACCGGTGGGTGCTTATCTGAGTGGAGGTATGGATTCCGGGTCCATTACGGCTGTGGCGCGCCGGCAGCTTGGGCGGCTAATGACGTTCACCATGGGTTTCGACCTATCGTCGGCGTCCGGCCTTGAGCTTGGCTTCGACGAGCGCACGCGTTCAGAGTTCCTGTCCAACCTACTCAAGACCGAGCACTACGAGATGGTCCTGCACGCCGGTGACATGGAGAACGTCATGCCAGAGCTCATCTGGCATTTGGAGGACCTGCGCATCGGACAGTGCTACCCGAACTTCTACGTTGCACGCATGGCCGGACGTTTCGTCAAGGTCGTGTTGTCCGGAGCGGGAGGAGACGAGCTCTTTGGGGGCTATCCGTGGCGGTACTACCGCGGCCTCGCGGGGAAGGGCCGCGATGGCTACTTTCGCAACTATTACAACTTCTGGCAGCGCCTAGTCAACGACGAGGACAAGGCCGACCTCTTCAGGCCGGCTAGCTTGAAACAACTTGATGGGCACTCGACCTTCGACGTATTCCGGCAGGTATTCGGCTCTGGGGACCTGCCTCTCTCCACAAACGCAGACCTTGTCAACGCATCGCTCTATTTCGAGCTAAAGACGTTCCTGCACGGGTTGCTTGTTGTCGAAGACAAGGTGAGCATGGCGCACGGTGTGGAAACGCGAGCACCGTTTCTCGACAACGAGCTCGTCGACTTCGCCCTATCCCTGCCGCCATCGTTAAAGCTTGCGAACCTTGATAAGAAGGCGGCCAGTGTGGATGAGGACGAGGTCGGCCGTCGGCTCCGATACGAGAGTGAAACCCACGACGGAAAACTCGTCCTTCGGCGAGCTATGTCCAAGCTCATCCCCGTAGAGGTGACCTCTCGCACAAAGCAGGGCTTCAGTGCCCCCGACGCGAGCTGGTTTCGTGGGGAAAGCATCGATTACGTCAAGGGCTTGCTCGGAGATCCATCGGCCCGAATCTACGAGTACCTCGAACCTGCTTACGTGGGTGCGCGTCTCGAAGAGCACACCCAGGGCCGTCTTAACCATCGGCTGCTTATCTGGTCACTGCTCAGCTTCGAGTGGTGGTTGCGGAAGTTTCTAACCTCGTGACTCAATTTGACGATTCTCGTTACGGGTGGCTTCCTGTCGAGTTCCAGGATTTGCTCGAGTGGTTCCGGCAGGACGTCGCCTTACGGTGGAACCCAACATTTCCGTCAGCGGCATAGCTGGTCGGCCAATGAGGATCAAGTCGAAAGTCGGCTCCCTTATCCATCGGCTCCTTTACGTTTGTATCGCAGCATTTTTATTGGTCCGGGCGTCCACGATACGAACTACCGGTCGCCGGCTGATTTTCTGCCCGACGCCGATCATCTCCAACCGCTATTGGGTGGAGGCCCTTCGCGAAGGGGGCGAGGACGCGGTGACGCTCATGTCAGGCCACTATTCGGTCAACCGAAAGGAGGACTTCGATCTTTACTACGATGACCTGGTCCCCAATTGGATACCGATGCGCTCTCTGCGTGCGGACCTGGGCCCTCTTTTTGCCTCGCTTTACGTCCTGCGCGAGGGGAGCGTCATGCACATTCCGTACACAGGAGGCCCGTTGGGATCCACACGCTTGTGGCGATGGGAATCGAAACTTCTGAAGCGGGCGGGTGTGAGGGTCGTGGTCTTGCCCTACGGTGGCGACGCATATATGTATTCTCAGGTCATCGATACCAGTCTCAGGCAGGGTCTGTTGCTTTCGTATCCCGCCGCGGCCCGCCGAGAACCAGAGATCCGCAAGCGGATCGAGACCTGGAATTTAGCGGCAGATGCTGTGATCTGTGGCTTCATGCTGGACGGTATGGGGCGTTGGGATGTTCCTGCGCCCGCACCCTGGTGTATTGATCTTCAAGCTTGGAGGCCTGGGCCCCGTCGTGGACGCGGGGACGGCATGAAGGGGAAGGTCACCATCGTGCACACTCCCAACCATCGAGGTTTCAAAGGAACGGAGTTCATCGTCGACGCGGTCGACAAGCTACGGAGTGAGGGCTTACTGGTGGAGTTGCAACTGCTCGAGCGCGTTCCTAACGAGCAAGTGCGGACGGTATTCCAGCAAGTCGACATTCTTGTGGACCAGTTGATCGCCACAGCTTATGCATTCAGCGGTATCGAAGGCATGGCTTCGGGCCTTCCTGTCCTAGCCAACTTGGAGAACGACGCATACACCCGGTTATTCAGGAGATGGTCGTACCTTCAGGAATGCCCGGTGGTGTCCACATCGCCCGAGACCGCGGTTCGCAACCTGCGTCTGCTGATCACGCGCCCTGATCTGCGCGAAATGTTAGGACGCGCGGGCCGCGCCTACGCCGAAAAGTATCACTCCTATGAGGCGGCACGGTTCTTATTTGGCTGCGTCCACGACAAGATCCTCGGGCGCGGCGAGGTTGATCTCATGAACATCTTCCACCCATTACTGGGGGAATACGGGTCGAGGCTGCCCCGTGTGGAGCACCCTCTCCAGGACAGTCGGCTTCCGGAAGATCTGTTCCAACCAGCTGGATCCCCCTTGTGAGCACCGTCAAGTGAGGGTACTCGTGACCGGCGCGACCGGGTTCATCGGTCAGCGCCTGGTCAGTGAGCTCGCGACCAGGCATACGGTCCATGCTCTTGTGAGGTCAAGCGATCACGGCCTCCCCGAAGGCGCAGAGACTGTAGTGTGTGACCTGACCCGGCCGCTGGATGAGGTCGGCTTACCGACAAAGATGGACGTGGTGGTCCACCTCGCCCAGTCACGTCGACATCGGGAATTCCCTCAGTCGGCTCAGGACATATTCGATGTAAATGTAGGGAGTACTCAACGGCTCCTCGAGTACGCGCGCAAGGTGGGCGCAGGCCGGTTTGTGTACGCCTCGTCGGGGGGAATCAACCGGTACTCGGTTGATCCAGTCAACGAGGAGTCGCTGATTGAACCAATTGGTTATTACCTCACGACCAAGTACGTCGGTGAACTGCTCCTGAAGGCCTATCGTCAGTGCTTCTCTGCCGTGGTCCTGCGGCCGTTCTTCGTCTACGGCCCAGGTCAAGCGCGGCACATGTTCTTGCCTCGTCTTGCTTCCTCCATCCTCGAGGGACGCTCGATATACCTTCGCGGTGCCACTGGTATTCGCCTCAACCCGGTTCACGTTTCGGACGCGGTGCGGGCTTTCGCCCGCGCTGTGGAACTGGAAGGTGATCACGTGGTGAACGTAGCCGGTCCGGAAGTGCTGAGCTTGCGCGAAATCGTGGAACCAATGGCGATGCTCCTTGGGCGGACGCCGGTCTTCGAGCCGACGTCGAATCCGTTTAAGGGAGATCTCATCGGGGATATCAACCGTATGACCACCCTGTTTGGGGCCCCCCAAGTTCGCTTCCGGGACCGCGTTTCGGAGGTATGCGCCGGCGCTGCCGCGACACCGGCGGCCGAGGGGTGACGCCCCTTGTGGTTGGGTCGAATATGCCCTACGGGGGCCGTACGGCGGATCTCTTTATCTCGGAGATGGTCGTACCTGGTATGTCGGCGCTGGCAAACCTCGGCTTCGAAGGTATTGCAGCCATAACTATCGGGAGGCGGTAACTTGGGAGCACTCTCGGACGATGCCGTCTCCAGGAAGAGGGTTGTCATCCAACCCAGCAGGCCCCTGGCCTTCAATCCTCGGGAGGTTTGGGAGTACAGAGAACTGCTCTTCTTCCTAGTCTGGCGGGAGGTGAGAGTCCGTTACAAACAGACGGCCCTCGGTATCGGATGGGTCCTCATCCAACCGCTGATCGCGATGGTCATCTTCAGTGTGATCTTCGGGCAGTTCGCCAAGCTTCCCTCGGAGGGCTTGCCGTATCCACTCTTCGTGCTGACGGGACTCCTTCCGTGGCAACTTTTCGCGGGCGGGCTGACTCGCACCGCAGGGAGCCTCGTTCGCGACGCCAACCTCTTGACCAAGATCTATTTCCCGCGCCTCCTGATTCCGATCTCGGCTGCGCTAGCCGGTCTCGTCGACTTTGTGTTGTCACTCGTGCTGCTCGGGATCATGTTGGTCTACTACGGCGTGCGGCCCGGGTGGCAGCTGCTGACCATTCCCACATTCGCTCTTCTTGCAGTGCTCGCGGCGATCGCATTCGGCGTCTGGCTTGCGGCGCTCAACGTCCGATACCGGGACGTCCAGGTCGCTTTACCTTTCCTGGTGCAGATATGGTTTTTCGTATCCCCCGTGGCCTATTCGGCGACCCTAGTCTCGAGCGGAATCTCACGCCTGGTATACGGGCTCAACCCGATGGCTAGTGTTATCCAAGGATTTCGGTGGTCCCTCGTTGGGGGCGTGGGACCGGGTCTCCAACTCCTCGGCGCGACTAGCCTCATTCTCGCCGTCCTCGTTGGGGGATTGATCTATTTCCGCGCGGCTGAGAAAACCTTCGCAGACGTGATCTGAGCTTGGCAACAGCCGTCCGAGTAGAGGGAATCGGCAAGCTCTATCGCCTCGGTCGGAGGGCGCAACGTGTCGGTTCGCTAAGAGATGCAGTTCGCGCGGTCGCGGGGGCGTTCCGCCATGGAAGGTCCCCCGGGCCCACGCTGTGGGCGCTACGGGACATCTCGTTCGAGGTCCAGGCCGGGGAGGTCGTTGGAATCATCGGGCGCAATGGCGCCGGCAAGAGCACGCTTTTGAAAATCCTTAGTCGGCTCACCGAACCTACGGAGGGCCGTGCTGTGATCGAAGGCCGGCTTGGCAGCCTCCTTGAGGTCGGCACAGGGTTCCATGGCGAGCTGACCGGTCGAGAGAATGTCTATCTGAACGGCGCAATACTCGGCATGCGTCGGGCCGAGGTCGATCGCAAGTTTGACCAGATCGTCGAGTTCGCAGGCGTGGAGGCCTTCCTCGACACGGCGGTCAAGCACTATTCGAGCGGGATGCACGTTCGTCTTGCGTTTGCGGTAGCCGCGCACCTCGAGCCGGACATCCTCATCGTGGACGAGGTCCTAGCGGTCGGAGACGTTTCTTTTCAGCGCAAATGCCTCGGCAAAATGAGCGAGGTTGCTAGCGAGGGACGTACAGTCCTGTTTGTTAGCCACAATATGCCCGTCATCAAAAGTCTGTGCACCCGCGCCCTTCTCATTGATGCTGGCAAGCTGGTCGAGGACGGGGATACTGACGGCGTCGTCCTCAGCTATTTGCGCACCAGCGATATGCCTAAGGGCGAGTCGCATCTCCGCCAGTCCGATTCCTTGATGGGAACAGGGGAGGCTCGACTGCGCTGGGCCGGGATCCTTGGGAGAAATGGCACCACAAGTGGCTCGCTCCACTTCGCCGAGCCGCTCCGCGTGAAGATGCACTTCGAAGTCTTCGACAGGGTGTCTGATGGCGTCATAGAAGTTGGTGTGTCGACATTGGACGGACAGCGGATTGCGACCATGATGAATACAGATACCGGAGGTGAGGCATTTACATTTGAACCTGGCATCCAGGAAGTTCTCGTGGAAGTGGATGTGACCCTGCTCCCCCGTGACTACGTACTCCACATTTCCCTTCACTACTACTCAGGCGCGACGATAGATCTGGTTGACAACGTGACGCGGTTTTCGGTCATCAACGTGGCACTTGACAGCGGAGATCACTATCGACCATATGAAGTGAGGGGCTACGTTCGTCCGAGCACGCGTTGGCAAGCTCCACGAGCCGTCGGGTAGCGGCGCGTCGCTATGCCGCAATGAACAGGTCGTCCTTTTCGTCGCTACCTGTTACTACAACGCCTGGACCCAATGGAAGCGTTTGGCACAACGACACTGACCGGCTTCAACTGATGAAGAAACGTGCGCTAGACGCTGCGGCGACCGCCTTTAACTGGCAAGCAGTCTCAGCACCATGCCGAAAGGTACTCGCGCGTCTAGTGTGTGGGGGATACAGCCGACGGTGAAGAGGGGAGGCGCCCTTCGTATCCTTCACGCACCCCTTAACGTGGCCGGCCAAGCCTGGGGCCTGAGCCGGGCGGAGCGGCGACTTGGCGTCGACAGCCACCTATTGGTGTACGAGATTCCTCGATTCGGGTATCAGTACGACCAACTGGTCGACAAGACAGCGATGAGCCGCCGTACTCGCTGGATGATGTGGCTGAAACTGCTACTCCACTACGATGTCTATCACTTCTATTTCGGTCGCTCCTTGCTCCGGTATCACCTAGACCTCCCGCTGCTTCGCCTGCTTGGGAAGAAGGTTGTTCTGACATTCCAGGGATGCGACGCGCGGGTCGCCCGCTTTCAAACTGGCTCTGGTCGTTGGATCGACCATGGCCAGTACTGCTCGGTTTGCGCGGCGCGGCCGGTGTGGCGTCGGCGCTTTGCGCTAGGGCTGCTTGCCAGGTTGGCCACCATCACGTACGTATTGAATCCAGACCTGCTGTTCATCGTGCCTAGGGCAAGATTGTTGCCCTACACCTCCGTCGATATTGAGGCTATGCGACCGGTCGCCCGTCGTGAAATGAACGAACGTCTACGCGTCGTACATGCTCCAACCAATCGCCGCATCAAAGGGACAGAAGTTGTAGTTGAAACCATAAACCGGCTACGTGAAGAAGGAGTCAGCATCGAGCTGGTACTGCTCGAGGGTATGGATTCGGACCACGTGCGAACATGGCTGCGACTGGCTGATGTGGTGGTCGACCAGCTCAACATTGGATGGTACGGTGGCTTCGCGGTCGAAGCGATGGCGCTAGCGAAACCGACTGTTTGTTTCATCGACGCAGAGTTTACGGAGAGGGCTGCAATCGGGATCGACATACCAATAGTTCGAAGCACTCGCGACAGCCTTTATGAAACCCTCAAGGAACTGGCCGCCGCGCCGGAGCAGCTGGCCGAGCTTGGAGAGGCGGGGCGTCGATATGTTGAGGCCGTCCACGACCCGGTGGAGATTGCACAGAGGATTCTGCGCGATCTTGGGTTGGCCACGGCTGGGCGCCGACAACGGTCTCCTTCTGCTAGAGATGTGTCTGGTTAGGGTGATGCTCTTGACGTGAGAGTCCTTTAAGCTCGACGGCTGGATTCCGTCATAGCCCCAGCAGCGAGATCAAACGCATGGTCTGGCACCAGTCCGCTGTCGGCGACCATGCTTTCGCACCCGCCGCGCCGGGCCGGCGCTTGACCGCATATCTGTGGGCTTTTGGGGTGAATGGGTTCGCGGCTATCGACGCTCTGTCTCTGGCGGTAAGGAACATTGCGCTCCGCGGACTGGAGCCTAGCTAGTGATAGAGGAGGCTCCCGTTCGCGACATCCCAGGCCCTGGTTCCAGCCCACGACTCCAGATGCTGTCTGTGAGCAGACGGAACCATTCGTTCAGGCTTATCCACCGCCAAAGCGCCCAGGAGTGGTTAGCGTGCGAAGCCTGATGCTCATACCAGAGCTGCTCTAGCTTTGGTCGGTCGTAGCCCTCTAACTCTGTGATCGGTCCATTAAAAACTAGCTCATGTGCCCAGCTCTTCAGGCCATCGCGCAGCCACCGGTCCAACGGGGCGGCATAACCCACCTTGTCGGCGCGCCAAACGACGTCGGGCGGGACAAGTCCATCTGCTGCTCGCCTTAGGATCAGTTTTTGCCAGCCGTCGCCCACTAGCGCACGGTCGGGGAGGCAATTGACGAAGTCGACCAGCTCGTGATCCAGAAACGGCAGCCGGGTTTCACGAGAAAAGGCCATCGCATTGCGATCCGCATACCTGAGCAATTGGGGCAAAGAATCGTATAGGAGAGCCTTTGCGCGAGCCTTGCGGAACCGCCCGCCTCGGGCGGCCGGCGGAAGATATGGGAGGTCGATCTCCGATAGCCCGGAAACGCGACGTAGCGATCGTCTCAATAGTTGCGCGGCCCCTAGCGCCACTTTCGGGTTGAATCGGCGTTTGGCATCGGGGTACTGGTGACCGGCGCGGGCAAGCCGCCGCGAAAATGTCACCGTCTCCGTGAATGCCCGTGTCCACTGCCGTTGGTCGACTAGGTCCATTTGGTGGTGCGGGAAGTAGGACTGGTAGCCACCAAGGAGCTCGTCCGCGCCCTGGCCGTCAAGAACGACTGTTGTCAAGTTCTCGCTCGCCAGGCGCATTACGCACCACTGCAGGTAGATGGATGCACTCGGGAAGGGCTCCTCCTGGTAGTAGTGCAGCGCGCGGGACTCTTCAATGAGTCGCGATGGATCGGGGGTCACTCCGTAGCCGTTGACCCCCGTCGCTTTGACGACCATATCGATGAAAGGGCCTTCGGAAAGTGCCGGATCGTCGTCAAAGCGACCCGAGAACGTGTTCTGCGAGACTATGCCGCGCTGGTCCCGTATTCGGGCGACCAACCCAACGATCATGGAGGAGTCGAGGCCTCCGGAAAGGCTGCTTCCCACCGAAACGTCAGAGCGCAGTCGCATGGAAACGCTTCTCTCCACAATTTCGCGAAACCGAGCGACCGCATCGACCTCGTGATAAGTGTCGTCACGCGCACTGAAATCCGGCTTCCAGTAGCGCCAAGAGCGTTGGATCCGTCCGTTCTGATCTATCGCCAGGGCGTGGGCAGGCGGAAGGCGACGAACTCCGCGAAACATGGTCAGCTCGTCGCTTTCGTCGTAGCCGCCGGCGATATACCTGGCGGTGGCGGTCTCGTCTGGCGAAGCGGAGAGCTGTGGGTGTGCGAACAGCGCTTTCATCTCAGACGCCAGCACGATTCCACCGCCAGGCAGCGTCGCGTAGAACAGAGGCTTCTCGCCAAAACGGTCACGCGCCACCAGTAGCCGCCGGGTGTTCGCGTCCCACAGGGCGAAAGCGAACATCCCGTTAAGCCGCGGCAGGCAGCCCATCCCCCACTCGGCGTAGGCCGCCAGCAGTACTTCGGTGTCGCTCTCTGTTTCGAACACGTGTCCGCGCGCCCGAAGCTCTTCGCGCAGCTCGATGTAGTTGTAGACCTCGCCGTTGTAGACGATGACAAGCTTGCCGTCGCGTGAGAACATCGGTTGGGCGGCGGCCGCGCTGAGGTCGATGATTGCTAGGCGCCGATGACCTAGGGCGATCGCGCCGCTGTCAGGGGAGCTCCATGAGCGTGCCCCGTCGGGCCCACGATGAGCGAGGCGATCGCGCATGCGGTCGAGCACGCTCGAATCGATTTTTTCGCCCGCAACCACGACGATCCCACACATTTGGCGTCAGGTCCTCCTGCCTATGCCGAAAAATCTCTTGATGGCGGCTCGGTTCCCACCTCTGAGCAGGCGGCGCCGAGCGACTGGCGGCAGCACTCGCGCGACCTCCCGCACCACGTCGGAGAGGCGAATCCTAATCAGCCGGAAGAAATGAAGCTCTCCTTCTTGCCAAAGAGGCCCCAACTCAGCGACGAAGATGTCCGCCTTGGTCGTCGTGGATTGTGAATCACCGATGATCGGATCAAGGGCTTCCAGAACCTCGTCAAACTTGGCGTCGTAGTCGTTCGCGGCACTCACCTCCAGCAGCTCGGCGCTGTCCTCTGCCGATAGGTTGGAACGCGAAGTGGCTGCGAACGCCTCCAAGAAGCCATTTTGAGAAGAAGTCACGAGCAGTCCCCGAGCGACTCCCAGGAGAGATCGCATGAGTGTTGAGACAACAGGAAGACCTGTGGCGCACATCTCGAGCGCCTTGAGCGGCCAGCCGGCCTCAACAAGCAAAGGTTCCTGTTTATAGGGGATGATTCCGACGTCGGCCGCAGCGTAGACATCCGGGAGGCGATCGGGATCGATTGCTCCAGGAGCCAGCACGTTGTCACGACGCAGCGCCCGTTTCCAGAGCCCGATGTCTTCGCCGAGGTCGGCAACGCGCCCGTACATCGCGAAGAGGACGTCAGGGTGGCTCGCCGCGAGCTGGTCGATCAGGTTGAAATCTAAACGCTCGTTGATGTTTCCAGCATAGATAGCTATCCGGCGGTATCCGCTCGCTGCTGAAAGCAACTCTGTATCGGGTTTGCCTCGGATGTAAGCGTTGAAGTCGCAGCCGTTAGTGACAGTCGCGATTCTGGCCTCCGGGACTCGGGCACGGATACTGTCGGCGACTCCCGCGCTCACCGCTACGGTGAGATCGCTCAGCTTCAGCGCCGACCGCATCTGCACGAGGAAGAAGGGATCCAGCCGGGTGTATAGAAAATGCGCTTCGCTTGCGTGGTAGACGCGAGCGACTGCCGGAATGCGGGCACATAGGCCAGCTAGGTTCGGATTGTATTGCCAGAGCAACGGGCGGTGGAAGTCGTGCTCGGCCATGTCCTTGAGGACCTGCGCGACCTGGACCTGAACGGTGTAGGCGATGTCTTCCTGGTAGCCCGCCGATCGAATCCGGAAAACTCGTGAGTTTGGAATCCGCGGTTCAGGCTGTGACATAGCCGATCGAAAGGCGAGCGTCGGTTGAACCAAGACAACCGGCAGTCGCTTGGCCCACCGGACGGCGAAATGCCAGCGGTTGCCGCGAGGCTCGTTCTCCCAGCCGGGGAACATTAGGAAATAGACGCAGTCAGGCCTGCCAGGGACTTCTGACGCCGCGGCGTGCCCGCCCGGCTTCGTCATCTTGACTCGTGGCACGGAAATCGTCCAGGAAGTCTAGGCGACTGACGGGAGCCGCCGTCGGGGAGTCTAATACCTGGCGAACAATTAGGAAGCTGTCCGAAAGACCATAAACGGCTCCCTAGACTAGACCCTGCTCCAAAATGAAATTTCTGACGGTGGTCGGCGCACGCCCTCAGTTCGTGAAGGCCTCGCCGCTCAGTCGCGAGCTCCGGAAGCATCACCACGAAGTACTCGTCCATACCGGGCAGCACTACGACCACGGGATGTCGGCGGTGTTCTTCACCGAACTGGAGATCGCCGAGCCCGACCACAACCTGGGCATCGGCAGCGGCCCACACGGCGCCCAGACCGGCGCAATGCTCGCGGCCCTCGAAGAGGTGATACTCGCAGAGCGGCCCGATGCGGTGGTCGTCTATGGCGATACCAACTCGACATTTGCCGGGGCGCTCGCAGCGGCCAAGCTCAACCTGCCGGTCGCGCATGTCGAGGCTGGGCTGCGGAGCTTCAATCGCGGGATGCCAGAGGAGCTCAACCGCTTGGTCGCCGATCACGTTTCGACTTGGCTCTTCGCACCGTCACAGGGCGCCGCCGACCAGCTGGCGGCCGAAGGCATCACGGGCGGGGTGCACGTCGTCGGCGACATCATGATGGATGCGCTTCGCCTCCATTCCCGCCGTGCGGTCCTGCCCCCGTCCTTGGGGCTGA
>Ga0066709_100002206_pt1 | contig 13957 bp, 12 predicted proteins | sample GraSoiAngelo_158_FD_79665 | JGI IMG/M metagenome (GOLD analysis project Ga0066709, IMG submission 79665) | Grasslands soil microbial communities from the Angelo Coastal Reserve, California, USA - 14_1009_16_30cm | ecosystem: Environmental > Terrestrial > Soil > Grasslands | place: USA...
AACTTCGCCGAGTTCGCCGACGCGACCTATGTCTGCGGGTCGAATCTCTCGAGCGTGGACGAGCCCAAGTGCAACACGCGATACAAGCAGGCGTTCCTGCGCCAGCAGCCGCGCTCGCTGCGGATCGGCGTCCGGGCGTCGTTCTAGGAGAGCGCGCTTCCGAAGAACTCTTCCAGCGCCGCGGACACCGCCTTCGGACGCTCCATCGGCGTCAGGTGCCCCGCGCCCGGAATGGTCACGAGCCGGGCGCCCGGGATCGCCGCCGCCATCGCCTCGGAGTCAGCCGGAGGCGCGATCACGTCGCGCTCTCCGACCACGACCAGCGTGGGTATGGAGATCTTCGCGAGGAAGCCGCTCGAGTCCGGGCGGTCGCGCATCGCGACGAGGTCGGCCTCGAGGGTTTCGGGCTTCTGCCGCGAAATGATGCGCTGCACGCGCTCGAGAAGGTCGCGCTTCGCGAAAGACTCGGGGGAGAGGAGTCTGGCCGGCATCGACTCCATGACGGGCGCGACGCCGTTCGATCGAACCGCGGCGATCGTCTCATCGCGCTTGTTTCGCCCGGCGTCGTCGTCCGCGACGGCGCGCGTGTCGACGAACGCGGCCGCGCGGACCTTCTCGGCCCCGCGCTTCAAGTAAGCCATGCAGATGTATCCGCCGAAAGAGAACCCCGCGAGCCCGACGGGGCCTTCGAGGCCGGCCACGATCACCTCGAGGAAATCCGCATAACCTTCGATCGAGTCGGGCGCCGGCGCTTCCGTGTTCCCGCGGCCGGGGAGGTCCGGCTTCAGGACGCGGAACCGGGCGGAGAGCGCCCGCGCCACGCCGGACCACATCGCTCCATCGAGAGGGTAGCCGTGGACGAGGACGATCGGGGTCCCGCTCCCGATCTCCCGAACGTCGGCCGGTTGTCCGGCCCACTCCATCCTCATGCTGTCTTGCGTCGATCTTAACCGGATCGCGCGGCGGCGTCTGCGATCTTCCGCGTCAGCGTCGGGATCGCCGCGTTGGCCAGCTCGACCGGCAGGAACCAGCGCGCTTCCCGCCCCCGGAGGCCGTTCGAGCCGACCGGCTCCGCGAGGAAGACGGCGACCTCGATCCGCCGGTTCACGACGGTGTGTCGCGCCCGTGCGATCGGGCGAGAAGAATGGAGCGCGAGCTCGAGCGGCCGGAGGCGGCGCGCGAGAGCCCGCCGGGCTTCTTCGGGAGAGTCGGCTTCGGCGCTGGGGAACTCCCAGAGTCCGTTGAGCCAGGTCGAGCGGCGGCGCACGAGGAGGAGGCGTCCCGCTTTTCGCGCGATCGCGGCGGCGAGCGAAACGGAAACCGGCGATGGCCTCGACCGCCGGCCCGGGAATGCTTCGGGATCGCCGCGCCGGCGCGCCTCGCAGTCTTCGGTGACTGGACAGGTCGGGCAGATCGGCCGCCTCGGCGTGCAGATCAGCTGGCCGAGGTCCATGAGCGCAACGGTTCCGTCGCCGGCGCGTCGAGACGGAAGAAGCCGACGGGCCCGAGAGGTCACCTTCTCCCGCAGCGCCCGGGACCCCGGGACACCGCGCAGAGCGAAGACGCGTGAGAGAACCCTCTCGACGTTCGATTCAACCGCCGGCACGCGGCGCCCGAACGCGAGGGAAGCCACGGCCGCCGCCATGTAATCGCCGAAGCCCGGCAGCCGCTTGAGGAGGCGCATCTCCCGGGGAATTTCGCCGCCGTGCCGGGCAACGATTTCGATCGCCGCGCTGCGAAGGTTGCGCGCCCGCGCGTAGTAACCGAGACCCGACCAGGCCGCGAGCACTTCGTCCTCGCTCGCGGCGGAGAGAGCGGACACGTCCGGGAAGCGGTCGAGAAAGGGGAGGAACCGCGGGAGCACCGCGGAAAACGTGGTCTGCTGCAGCATGACCTCCGAGACCCAGATCCGGTAAGGGTCGGCGGTGCCGCGCCACGGAAGCTCGCGCTTCTCGCGGCGGAACCACGCGAGCAGGCGGAGCGAAAGCTCTCGCGCTAGCTCGAGGTCAGCGATTCCCGCGGAGCGATCCAGCCCGGCTGGGGCATCAGGGCGGCGATGAACTGCTGCTCCTTCGGGTTCGGCAGCGTCTCCGCGAGGTGCTTCTCGTACTCGGCCGGAGTGAGGACCTCGCCCGTCACCGAGTAGGTCTTGCCCGCGAACTCTCCGATCCCCCGGTGGTACTTCATGTCGGGCGCGACGATCTTCGGCGAGTCGGCCGGCAGCTGGATGTTGATCTGATCGATCAACTTGTCGACTTCCTGCTTGTACATCTCGCGGGAGAGCTCGTTCAGGTGCTCGCGGTCGGGATCTCCCGCGTGTCGATGTTCGTCGTACCGGCCCTTCAAGCCCCACACGTAGAACCATTCTGCGGAAGAGGAGTGATCTTTCCCGAAGAGATCGTACGCGGTCGAGAGCCACTTGTTGATGTATTTCTGGAGGAGCGGGGTCGGAACCCTCCCGGCCTTCGCGATGCGCTGCAGCCCCATGTGCCCGGTGCCGAGGTGGAATCCCTCTTCCTTCAGCATGGGGCCCATCGACCGGGCGAGAGGAGCGAATCCCGACGTCGAGAGCATGTTCAGCTGGAACTTCCCGTCGCGGTCCACGAACTCGGTGTAGGTGAAGAAGTCGACCCAGTTGTCCACGTCGACGTTGAACGAGCCGAGGAGCCGGTTGTTGTCGAAGGAGCGGCGCTCGAGGAGCTTTCGCGCCTCGATCTTGCCGGTCTCTCCGAAGTGGGTCACCAGCAGATGGCACATCTGCCACCCGTGCCGCATCTCCTCGACCATGATCCGGCACACGCTGTCGGTGTCGTAGTCGGAGGGCGAAGTCTCCAGGAGATTTCGCTGCTGCTCGACCGACGCGAACTCCGTGTCTCCCTGATAGACGATCAGATTCAGGAGCGAGTCGCGGATCGGCTGGTGGGGGATCTGCGTGACTCTCTCCCACTTCCTGTTCCCCTTGAAGTCGCCGAATTCGATCTCCTCCGTCTTCAAGTCGCCGTACTTCGCTTCGAACTGGTAGTCCGAGTATTTCGGGAGGTGCAGCCCGATCGATTTCTGCCACTCCCGGAAAGCGTCGATCCAGTCGTCGAACGTCGCGATCTTCTTCACGAAACCTCCAAACTCCTTATGATACCGATTTATGCCCTCCGCTCCTTTCGAGATCGACTGGGAAGGGCTCGCGGTCGCGTTCGAAAGCCGCTCGCGGCAGATCACCCACTTCTTCGATCGGCAGTCGGGCGAGGTCATCCAGGTCTTGGAACGGGATGCCGAAAAGCATACCGCGATGAGCGCGGACCCTCGCTACGCTTCGGTTCCCAAAGACGGCGGCGAGCGCTCGCGGGGCGACCTGGAAGAATTCGCGGCGCTCTGCGACGATCCTTCATCGCGGCGCGATCTCGAGGCGGCGCTCTCGTCCGCGGATTTCGTGGCGGCGTACCGGGCGGCGCTCCTGCGTCACCCGAAAGAGGAAGCCCGGTTCTTCCAGTTCAAGGAGCGCCGCGCGCGCGAACGCGCGCAGGAATGGCTGACCCGGATCGGGATTGCGTTCGAAACCGGGACGGCTCGTTCCGACCGCCGCTAGGCTCGGGGAAGCTCGAGCCGGCCGAAACGCGATGCGGCGTGAAAGTCCGGAGGATCGGCGAGCGGCGGAGACCACGCGGAGAATTCGTCGCGCTCGCTCCGGTCGATCCGATAGAAGTTCGCCCGCCAGGAGCCGGGCTGACCGGGAGGCACGAGAGGCGCGAGAGGAATTTCCAGCACCGCCGACCAGCGGCCCGGCCGGACCCGGCTCCGCGCCGAGAGCCCGCGGAGGTTCCAGGAGGCGTCCACGCGCATCGTCGAGCGAACGAGGTCCGGCGATTCCACCCGCGCATCGAAGACCGCGCCGAGAGGATTGACCTCGAACTCGAAGTAGACGGCCGGCGGATCGAACGGAGAGAGAAAGACCTCGTAAACGTCTTCCGTCCAGAGCGGGTCGTCCCGGGCGGTCAACGTCGCGACCGTCCCTTCGTCGCGCCCGTCGAAGCGAACGACGAGGGAGCCGTCTCGGAAGCCCACTCGGAGCGCGGTGGCGAGCCTCGGTTTTCCTCCGGTCCGCGCGTCTACGAGCGCGACCGCCGGCAGGGACACGAGGCGCTGCGTCCTCTCGAGCCGGGGAACGTGATGCGTCGGAATTTCGCTGGTCGCCGTACGGCGGAGGCTACTTCAGCTTCCACTGCCTCACGATGTTGAAGCCCATGTAGACGTCGCGCCGGGACAGTCTGCCCCCCGCGGGGTCCGAAGCCGAGTACTGGTCGACCGTCGTCGTGCGGAGGTTCCCGAAGGTCCAGGAGAAACGGTGCCGCAGGACCGTTTTCTCGAACGCGACGATCCAGCCGTATGAGGACGCCCCGTAGTCGCGGTTCTTCGGAACGAACTCGCCCTGGAAGTTCACGGACCGCGTGATGGCGAGCGACACCGCCATCGGAACGTTGAAGACGTTCCGGAACCGGGATGTGTTCGACACATACGTCGGAACGACCGTGATCCGCGCGCGGGAACCGAGCGCCAGGGATGCGATCCCCTGCGCGAAAACGGCCTGCCGGTCCTCGATGTCCTGCTTGGTGTCCGCATCTCCGCCGACGCGCAGGGCGAGCGCGATCGGACGCCCCGGCGCCATCGCGAGGAATCGATATTTGAAGGCGAGCTCATAGTCGGCTTCGATCGACGAGCGGTCCAGAGACACCTCCAGGTCGTTCCACGGCGAGTACGAGACACCGAAGTCGTCGTCCGCGCCGGAGTCGAGCGAGAAGAGGTTGCGCGCGTTGCTGTCGCCGAGCGGCGTCTTGAAACGATGGGTGAAAAGCACTCCGAGCGTGCCCGCCGCCGGGACCTCGGTCGAGGGGAGGTTGATGATCCGGGACCCCTCGGGGGCCCGCGTCGGCGCCGGTGCAGCCGGCTCGGCCGTCTGGGCGAAGACCTCTCCGGCCGCGAGAGAGCCGGCGAGAAGGATTCTGGCCGCGAGCCTCATCGCTCCTTTAATCCCTGGGCGCCCCGCGCGCGACCCACTGCGTGATGAGCTGGCGCTGGGCGTCCGTGATGGAGCCGGTCTGGGGCATGTGGTCCCCGATGATGTCGGTGAATGGCGTGATCTTCCGCACGAGATAGGAGTTTGCGGGGTCTCCCGGCGCGACGCGGAAGAGGCTCGGGTTCTGGTTCGAGCGAACCATCACGATCGAGTCGTACGCCGAGCCCTGGGCGAGCACCAGACCTTCCTGCGCGGCGCTCGCGGGACCCAGATGGCATCCGGAGAGGGCGCACTTGGGGGTGAACACGTCTGCCTGGACCCTGGTGAACGTGGCGTCCATCGGGGGCTCCGTCACCGGCTCGGTGGGAAGCCGTTTTTCCTGGCCGCAGCCGCTGACGACGAGGCATCCGGCGGCGATTATCCAAAGAAACAAGCCCTTCACGACGCGGCGCAGTATAGCCATGCGTTTCCGCGCTCATTGTTATTTACAAAACGTTGAGATGACCGCTCGCGGTCAGATCCGCACGAGGCCCGCTCCCCAGTGGAGCCCGGCTCCGAGAGCCGTGAAGCACACGAGCGATCCGGGAGGGACGCGCCCTTCCCTCTTCGCCTCGTGGAACACCAGCGGAAGGGTGGCCGCGGTGGTGTTGCCGTACTTCTGGATGTTGTTGAAGACCTTTTCGTCGGGGAGCCCGAGATGCTTCTGCACGGCTTCGTTGATTCGCAGGTTCGCCTGGTGCATGAGGAGCAGGTCGAGATCGGCGACTGCGAGGCCATATTTCGCCAGGACCTCGCGCACGATCTCCGGCATCGCCTGGGTCGCGAGCCGGAAGACCTGCCGGCCCTCGACGATCGGCACCAGAGCGTTGCTCGCGATCATGTCCGCGGAGAAATAGGGAAAGCTCCGCGACCCGCCTCCCGGCACGTAGAGCTTGTCCCAGTGGCCGCCGTCCGTGCGCATCTCGAAGCCGAGAAACCCGCGGCCGTCTCCGCTCTCGTTCGCTTCCAGGACGAACGATCCCGCTCCGTCGCCGAAGATCACGGCGCGGTCGCGCTGCGCGGTCCCCCACGCGTAGGCTTCGGGAGAGACCGGACCCTCCGAGTCGCCGAACATCACGGCCCACTCCGCGTCCGTCCAGGGATAGAGCGACGCGTGGCACTCCGCGCCGACGAGAAGGACGCGGCGGTATGAGCCGGACCGGACGAACGCGTCGGCGACCTGGAGTCCCGAGAGGAAGCCGGCGCACTGCATGCGGATGTCGAGCGCGTGAGTCGTCTCGAGCCCGAGCTTTTGCGCGAGGAGACCGCCGTTGCCCGGGAAGTAGTGGTCCGGCGTCATCGTGGTGAAGACGATGAGATCCAGATCACGGGCGCCGAGGCCCGCGTCGTCCAGGGCGCGCTTCGCCGCCTCGAAGCCGAGATCCGACGAGGACGTTCCCTTCCTCGCGTAGCGGCGTTCCGCGATGCCCGTCCGCTGGCGGATCCACTCGTCGCTCGTATCCATGAGGCGAGACATCCGCTCGTTGGTGACGACGCCCTCGGGAACGAACATTCCCGATCCCCGGATCACGGTCGTCGGAAGGGCCACGGTTCCAGCTCAGCGGAAGGGAATGATCTCCACGTCACCCGTGGGTCCGTCCACTTCGGCGGCCCAGGCGTAGAGCAGCATTCCGTCGGACGCTTCGACGACCAGCCGGCCGTTCGTTTCTTCGTCCACGCCGACCGCGGCCATCACCGAATCCACCCGAATGGCCTGATGATCGTCGACCGCGAACTGCCGCCGGCCGATCTCGGAGTTGTTGCCGTTGTAAGCGATCGCGGTCACGGTTCCCGCGGCGCCGCGGTTGAAGAGGAGGAGGTTGGTTCGGCGGATCGGGGTCTGGGGCGCGCCAATGACGAAGGCGGACCCGCCCGGCCGGACGATTCCATCCGGGTCGATCGGAAGCGCGAGCGTGGCGAAGTCCCCTTCCGGCTTCGACGAGGCGATGCGCAGCGACGAGGCCACGGGCACGTCGGAGAGAACCTGGAGCGTTCCCTGGCCCGGATCGACTCCGAAGAGAGTGCCGAGGACATCGGGGATGACCTGGCTCGCTCCGGGGTCGAGCGTCAGCGCCGCGGTCTGCGGAGCGCCCTTCGAGCCGAGAGGATAGAAGAGGACGGTCACGGCGGTGCTCTGCGAGGCGTCGGGGTTGGAGAGAAGGAGATCGGACCGGAAGGTCGTGTCGAAGAGCCCGACGGCGCTGCCGGCGTTTACGAACACGGCATCGCCCGTCGCCCGGGCGGGCAGCGAAACGGCGCCGTCGCCGGTCCCGTCCTCCACGATCCGCACATAAGGGAACAGACTTCCCGAAGTGACCTGCACGGAGACGACGTCGCCGGGCTCCGCGGCCACGCCGAAAGCGGAGGCGACGGGCTGGAATTCCTGGCCGATGTTGGCGATGACCGAGAGAGGCATCGTTCCCCGGACCGTCCCGTCCGGCGCGACCAGCGTGAAGACCGCCTCGGCTCCCGACGGGCTGAAGTAGCCGAGGACGGACGTCTCGGAGCCGCGGCCGCCGGTGAAGAGAGTCGCGGACGAGCCGCTTCCGAGCCCCTGCGAGGTCGCGAGCGCCGGTTCGGCGTATCCGAAGGAGCCGCCGTCCGCGCGGGCTCTCGCGGTGCGCACGCGGGCGACCAGCTGGTCCGCGGGACCCGAAGTCACGCGGATGCGCACGGGGCCGTTGATCGGGATCGTCGCGGACCCCAGGTCGCCGAACGCGTCGGAGAGGAGCGCCGTGCCGCCCGGTCCGACGTTGAACGTGCCGCGCGCCGCGAAGTATCCGGGAGAGAAGAGATAGAGGGCCTCGCCGGCGATGGGAGTATCGGTCGGGTTGTACAGCATGACGTCGACCCGACCCTCCGACTCCGCCGGACCCGCGATCTGTGTCGCCACGGGCGCGACCAGGTCGGCAGCGCTCCCGATGGTCTGGAGGGCGAGCTTCGCGAGCTGGCCGCTCGAGCCCACCCACACTTCTCCGCCGACCACGTCGATCCCGTAGGCGTTCGTCCAGGGGATCTGGGTCCGCAGGACCCCGCCGGTGCCGACCGCGACCGGCAGGTCGGCCTCGGCGATCGCGGCGGAAGTCGAGGTGAACGTCGTCGGCGTGATCGTGCGGTCGTGCACCACGGCATGGAGCCTGTTGACGAGCCGGCCCACGTCCAAGGTCTCCGGCGTGATCGTCTGGGTTCCGTATCCGGCGAGCTGGGGATCGAGGACGGCGATCTGACCCTTCGATCCGTTCGCCTCCGACACGTAGACCCGGCCCCCAAAAAGGGCGAAGTGGACCGGGTTCAAGAAACCGCCGAAAATCCGGACCTCGCCGCTCGCCGGATCGAGCCGATCGATGCGAGCGCCCGTGAACTCCGAGATCCAGAGGTGTCCCTCCGAATCGAACTCGATCTGCGAAGAGTTCAGCACGCCGGAGAGCGGATCGAAGATCGTCCAGGACGTTTCCTGCGCGGCGCCCGGCTCGAACCGGACGACCCGGTTGTTGCCGAAGTCCGTCATCCACAACGCCCCGTCCGGAGCGACCGCGACGTCGGAGTAGGCGATCGTCTTGGACGAACGGTAATCGACGACCTCGAGCGTCGAGAGGTCGACGGACTGAAGGCGTCGATCGGTCTGCGGGAGCCACACTTTCCCGTCCGGGGCGCGGTAGAAACCGGCGGGCCGCGAGCCCGGAATCTCCCACTCGCGCTCCTGCCCGGTCGCCGTATCGAGGCGCCCGAAGATGGAGTGGCCCGCGTCGATCTGGCTCTCTCCGTTCGCGATGAACCAGATCACGTCGCCGTCCACCTCGAAGTCCGCGGGATTCGCTCCCAAGTGGGTGTCGTCGCGAATCTGCCACTGCGTCATCTGGTCGCCGCGCAGGACCGCGATCCGATCGAGCGCGGGAAGGAGAAACCACACCGAGCCGTCGGGCTGGACGTCGATCCGCACCCCGTTGACGATTCCGGACTTGTCCGTCGTGTACGAGGTTCCGGCGGGGATCGTGGTCGGTTCGGTCTGCGCCGGAAGCGTTGCCGCCGCCAGCAGGGAGAGAACGAGAAGACCCGAAATTCGGGGGGTTTTGGGCATCGGCCGATCATAACCCGCGACCCTCGCGGAACTATTTCAGCGCAAAGGGCTCGGACGGCTCGCGGCCCGGAGTTTCCGGCGATCCGACGGCGTTATCTTTGTTCCCGATGGCCGCGCGATCTCCCGCTCGTTCTCCAGTCGCCGACGTCCTCGCGCGACGGACCGTTGCCGCCGCGGAAGAGCTCGTCGAGCGGATGCCGGACGGGCGCCTCAAGTGCTACTCCTGCGGTCATCGCTGTCCGATCCCGGAGGGGCGCGAGGGCGTTTGCCGCGTGAGGTACAACGAGGGAGGGGTCCTGAAGGTGCCGTGGGGCTACGTCGGCGCGATCCAGTGCGACCCGATCGAGAAGAAACCCTTCTTCCACGCCCTGCCCGGCTCCGACGCGCTCTCGTTCGGGATGCTCGGTTGCGATCTGCACTGCGCGTACTGCCAGAACTGGTTCACGTCGCAGTCCGTGCGCGACCCCGAAGCGGTCGCGGCGCCGCGCGACGTGACGGCTGACGGCCTTTCGCGGCTGGCGGTCGAGTGCGGCGCGCCGACCGTCGTCTCGACGTATAACGAGCCGCTCATCACGTCGGAATGGGCCGTCGAGGTCTTCAAGGAGGCGAAGCGGCGGAACCTCTACACGGCGTATGTCTCCAACGGAAACGGAACGCCGCAGGTGCTCGACTTCATCCGTCCCTGGATCGACTTCTACAAGGTGGATCTCAAATCGATGGACGACAAGCACTACCGGCAGCTCGGCGGAGTCCTGCAGAACGTGCTCGACACGATCGCCGGGATCCACGAGCGTGGGATCTGGCTCGAGGTGCTGACGCTCGTGATCCCGGGCTTCAACGACTCCGAGGACGAGCTGCGGAAGGCCGCCGCTTTCGTGGCTTCGGTCTCCCGCGAGATCCCCTGGCACGTCACCGCCTTCCACCCCGACTACAAGATGACGGACCGCGGCTCGACGCCGGCCGAGACGCTCGTCCGCGCCGCCGAGATCGGGACGGAGGAAGGCCTCCGCTTCGTCTACGCCGGGAACCTTCCCGGCCGCGTCGGAAAGTGGGAAGACACCCGCTGTCCCGAGTGCGGCGAGACCGTCATCGAGCGATTCGGGTTCCGGGTTCGCCAGAACCGGCTCGCCGGCGGCGCCTGTCCGACGTGCGGCTCTGCCATCGCGGGCCGCTGGGATCCGCGGGTCGAAGGATCCACTCGCACGAACGGAATCCCGCTGCCGGTCTTCTGACGCAATCGGGGACATCGTAGCGGTCGCTCGACGCGACCGGTAGAGAGTAAACGGCCGCAACTCACCATCCCATGGCCGGTGCGAACGACCGCGGGTAAACCCGCCTTCTTCGACTCTCGTCTATCCTTTCGACAGTCGCTCGAAGGAGGGCCGCATGAGCGTGAACTGGACCCGGGACTCGGCCGCGCACCTCCTCCGGCGGGCTGCCTTCGGCGCAACTCCTTCCGAAATCGACGACCTGTATGCCCGGGGTCTCGAAGGCGCGGTCTCGCGCCTCGTCGACTCCGAATCGATCGATCTGACGGCGTACGAGGCGAGCCTCACCGCGAAGGGTTACAACCTGGCGAACGTCCGCGGCCTCCAGCAGTGGTTCCTGGACCGGATGGCCCTTTCCCCCCGCCCCTTCGAAGAGAAGATGACCTACTTCTGGAACCTCCACTGGACCTCCGGGATCTCGAAGGTCCGCGGCACGACGCTCATCCTGAACCAGAACAAGACGGAGCGTCAGTACGCGGTCGGGAAATTCGACGACCTCGTGGTCAAGATCTCTCAGGACCCCGCGGAGCTCGTCTGGCTGGACAACTACCTGAACCGGGCCGGCCGGCCCAACGAGAACTACGCCCGCGAGCTGATGGAGCTGTACACGCTCGGGATCGGGCACTACTCCGAGACCGACGTCCGGGAGGTCGCGAGAGCGCTGACCGGCTGGACGATCCAGAACTACCGGCAGGCCGACAACTACAACGGCGCGACCTTCCTCGACAACCCGGCCATCCACGACGCGGGTTCCAAGACGATCCTCGGCCAGACCGGCAACTGGGACGGGATGGACGCGATTCGCATCATCCTGGACCACGCCGACTCGCAGGGTTCGGTTTCGGGCCGTTTTCTTTCGTCGAAGCTCTGGTCCTTCTTCGCCTACGAGTACCCGCCGCCGTACATCGTCGAAGAGCTGCGCGACGTTTACGTCGCCAGCAACCGGTCGATTCGCGAGGTGGTGCGCGCGATCTTCCTGCATCCCGAGTTCTACGAAGCGCACACGCGGAAAACCTGGGTGCGCAGCCCGGTCGAGTACTCGGTGGCGTCGATCCGCATGGTGGAGGCGACGAGCGACTTCGCGACCGCGTCGAGCTCTCTCGCCGGCATGGGCCAGGTGCTCTTCAATCCGGAGGACGCGAAGGGATGGGACTGGGGAACATCCTGGATGAACACCGGGACCCTCTTCGCGCGCTCCACGCTCGCCAACACGATGTGCACGAACCGGGGCTCGAACGGGACGCGATTCGACCCGAACCGGCTCCTCGCCGGGCACGACTCGTCGACGGCCGACGAGGTCGTAGACGTCCTGGCCGACCGGCTGAACGTCAACGACGCCTCCTCGAAGATCCGCGCTTCCTGGGTCGACTACGTCAACGCGAACGACGACGGCTCGCGGGGCACCTGGACGAACACGGCGGCGAACGTGGACAAGAAGGTCCGCGGTCTGGTTCACCTGATGCTGACGAGCCCGGCGTTCCATCTGGCCTGATCCGAGGACCCGATATGGTCATCTCGAGACGCGATTTCCTGCTGCGGACCTCCGGGTTCGTGACAGTGTCGGCGATGGTGCCGCGGTGGGCGGTGGATGGATCCCGCCTCTTCGAGGAGTCGATCGGCGCCGACTTCGCGAACCGGACGCTGGTGGTCCTCGAGCTCGCCGGCGGCAACGACGACCTGAACACGGTGGTGCCGTACAGCGACAACCTGTACACGCAGATGCGCTCTCGAATCGGCATTGCGCCGGGCTCCGTTCTCCAGCTCGACGGACGGCTGGGGTTGAACCCCGTGATGACGGGACTGAAGGCGCTCTGGGACCACAACCGCGTCGCACTCCTCGAGAACGTGGGGTATCCGAACTCGAGCCTCTCCCACTTCGCCGCCCGGGACGTGTGGCACACCGCCGATCCACAGCTCGCCCAGAGAAACGGCTGGCTCGGCCGGTGGGCGGACCGCTACATCGCCGGAAGCGGAAATCCCCTCGCGTGCACGGCGATCTCGCAGTCTCTGCCGAGGACGCTCCTGTCCGACAGCGTCGGCGTGCCTTCGTTCGTCAACCTCGCGAGCTATCAGTACGCGACCGACGGTTCGTTCCCCGGCGACCGGAGCAACCAGATCCGCACGTTCCTGACGCAGAACGGCGCCGAGTACGAGATCGAGAACACGCCGGACGCTCTTTCGCGGGTGGCGGAGGACGCGATCCACTCGTCCGACATGCTCCAGACGGTGGGCAGCGGCTACGTGCCGGGCGGCGTCTATCCGGCGGGGACGCTCGGGGCCGGGCTCCTCTTGATCGCGCAGATCATCAACGCGAACCTGGGCGCGCGCATTCTCTACATCACTTATGGAGGCTTCGACAACCACGCGACCGAGAACAGCGATCACGATCCGCTCCTGACGAACGTCTCCGCCGGGATCCAGGCGTTCTTCGACGACCTCGACGCGCACGGCAAGGCGCACGACGTGTTGCTGATGACGTGGTCGGAGTTCGGACGGCGGGTCGCCGACAACGGCTCGAACGGAACCGACCACGGGACCGCCGCCGCGCACTTCGTCGTCGGAAACGCGGTCAGGCCCGGGATCTACGGCGGCCCCCCCAACCTCGCGAACCTCGACTCGAACGGAAACCGGACGATCGAGAACGACTTCCGCGCCTACTACGGGACGATCCTTCAGGACTGGCTGGGGGCGGATTCCGCCGCCATCCTCGGAACGGGGTACCCGAATCTCGGGTTCGTGAACCGCAGCTACGCATAGCCCGTCCTGCTAACCTTCCGGGGTGATCCCGGGCCGCGCCACGCTCGAAGGGACGAAACGCTTCGCGACTCGATCGGCCGCCGCGCCCGGACACTTCCGGGAAGCCGCCGGCCTCCTCCTCTCTTCGATCGGCCTCGGGACCTACCTCGGCCCCGAGGATGACGCGACCGATCGCGGGTACGAGGAGTGCGTGGGGCTCGCCCTATCGTCCGGCGTGAACGTGTTCGATTCGGCCATCAACTACCGGGGGCAGAGGAGCGAACGTGCCGTCGGACGGGCGCTCGCGGCGGCGTTCGAACGGGGGGCGGCAAGGAGGGACGAAGTCTTCGTCGCGACGAAGGGCGGCTACCTTCCCCACGACGCGGACGACCCGCGGGATCCGCGGACCTACATCCTCCAGACTTTCGTCGCGACCGGCATCGCTCCGCGGGAGGAGATCGTCGCCGGCGGACACTGCATGGCTCCGGCGTACCTGGAGGACCAGATCGAGCGGAGCCGCGCGAACCTGGCGCTCGAGACCATCGACCTCTACTACCTCCACAACATCGAATCCCAGCGGACGGCGCTTCCGACGAAGGCTTTTCGCGAGCGGCTCGCGAAGGCGGTCGGAACGCTCGAAGGCGCCGTTTCCTCGGGCCGGATCGGCGCGTGGGGGATCGCGACGTGGGACGGGCTAAGGGTCCCTCCCGAGCATCCCGAACATCTCGCGCTCTCGGATGTGCGCTCCGTCGCGGGCGAGGTGGCCCGCCCCGGACCCCATTCTCTGGCGCACCAGCTGCCCGTGAACCTCCCCGTGGCCGTCGCGAG
>Ga0066709_100002207_pt1 | contig 13955 bp, 17 predicted proteins | sample GraSoiAngelo_158_FD_79665 | JGI IMG/M metagenome (GOLD analysis project Ga0066709, IMG submission 79665) | Grasslands soil microbial communities from the Angelo Coastal Reserve, California, USA - 14_1009_16_30cm | ecosystem: Environmental > Terrestrial > Soil > Grasslands | place: USA...
CCTCGAGCGGCAGCGTCGCCAGCAACTCGCGCTCGCCGATCGCCCCGATCACCGTCGCCTCGCGCCCGCGCTGAACGCGCGCCGAAACGCCTGCCTCCTGCAGCCGCGCGAGCACGTGCTCGGTCTGATCCGCGGTCGCGCCGGCGCCCATCACGATCAACAGTTCCGGTGAGCCGTTCGTAGCCATCCGATTCGAAATCTAGTTGCGATACTGAAGCCGAGAGAATGCGGATCTTCAGCGGCATCCAGCCCACGGGCGAAAAGCACTTCGGCAACTACTCCGGAGGCTTCCGCCAGTACGCCGCCACGCAGGAGGAAGGCGAGGCCTTCTTCTGCATCGTCGACCTGCACTCGATCACCGTCGAGTACGACGTCGAAGAGCTCCGCGAGTCGACACTCGACCTGGCGGCGATCCTGTTCGCAACCGGTCTCGACCCCGATCGCTCGACCGTCTTCGTCCAGAGCCACGTCACGGCTCACGCCGAGGCGGCCTGGCTGCTGAGCTCGGTCGCGAGTTACGGCCAGTTGGGCCGGATGATCCAATTCAAGGAGAAGAGCGAGCGCCAGGAGTTCGTCGCGGCCGGCCTGTTCACTTACCCCGTGCTGATGGCCGGCGACATTCTGCTCTACCAGACCGATCTCGTCCCGATCGGCGACGACCAGAAGCAGCACCTGGAGCTCGCTCGGGACATCGCCGAGCGCTTCAACTTCCGCTACGGGGAGACCCTCAAGATCCCTGCCGGCCGGTTCGCCCAGACCGGCGGCCGGATCATGGACCTACAGGAGCCTGACCGGAAGATGTCGACTACCGACAGCCAGCCGGCGGGGAAGGTGCTGCTGACCGACCCACCCGACACGGTCCGCAAGAAGCTGAAGAGCGCCGTCACCGACTCAGGTACGGACGTTCGCTACGACCCGGAAGAAAAACCGGGAATCTCGAACCTGCTCGAAATCATGTCCGTCGCGACGGGCGAACCGATCCCCGAGCTCGAGTCCCGCTACGACAGCGGCGGCTACGGGCAGTTCAAGTCGGACGTCGCCGAGGCGGTTGTCGCGTTGCTCGACCCGATCCGCAGCCGCTACGAGGAGCTGCGGGCCGACGAGCCGCAGCTCCGCTCGCTACTCGCGCGGGGCGCCGACAAAGCCCGCGAGACCGCCGCGCCCACGCTCGAGCAGATGTACAAGCGGATGGGATTCGTGCGGCCGTAAAAAAAGGAGATCCCCCCGCGGCCGAAGCCGCGGAGGGATCCGGAGTTCGACTAACCGCCGGGGACCTGTTTCGCGTCGAAGACGTTCGACAGGCTGTTGACGGCCGCGTCACGCGAGGACAGCGGCGTCAATCCGTACCGCTGCTCGATCGTCGCGAGGATCGAGGTCGTGTCGTACTGCGTGTGATCGACGACGAAGTTGCCGGGCAGTCGCGGTGCCAAAACGAGCGTCGGAATGCGGCTACCGGGGCCCCAGACGTCGTGCGGGCCTGCGGTTCCACCCTGTCCAGGCGGCGAAACGTGATCCCACTGGCCACCGAACTCGTCGTAGGTGACGATGACCATCGTGTCCTTCGCGCACCTGCTGTTCTCGATCGACTGCAGCAGGTCGACGAGGTGGTCGCTGCCGCGAGACTCGCTCGTGTAGCCCGGGTGCTCGTTCTCGAGGCCGATCGGCTTTACGAAGCTGACCGAGTCCAGCTTGCACTGCGAGCCCGAGTCCTTGGCCAGGCCGATGAACTCCTGCTCGTCGCGCAGGTGCGTCCGCCCCGGCGTTCCGGGCGCGTAGTTCGCGTAGTAGTTGAACGGCTGGTGGTGATACTGGAACACCTTGTTCGGGCAGTACGGCCAGACCGGATTCGGAGCTGAATCCGGATCCGCGCACACGCCCGTCACGAATCCGTTCGTCCAGCCGGGCGCACCAACGTCGCCGTCTGCATTCGACCAACCGCCCGCGTACCACGCCCAGCTGAAACCGGCGGCACTGAGCTCGTCGCCGATTGTCGTGCCGGGCTGCGGCGGCAGCTGGGGCGTGCCCTTGAACGGCTGGTATGCCGGCTGGATCGTGTTGACGGCGTAGTCGCCGCACGCACGGTTGGCGACGGCGGACGGGCAGTGCTGGGTGAGCTGCCGGTCGAGGACAGGCCCCGTCGGCGTGTACAGCGGGTAGCTGGTTGGCATCCCGTTCGAATCGATGATCGAATGGTTTGCCACGGGTGCACCCGGCCACACCGGCGACGCGCCCGCGATCAGCCACTGATGGTTGAGGAACGAGCCCCCGAACGCGGACTGGAAGAAGTCATCCGCGATCGCGTACTTCGGATGCCCCCCGCTATGCAAGTACGCGTAGATCGGGAGTGCCTTCGTGTTGTAGTAGCCCTGCGTCAGGCCGACCGCGTCGCTACCGGTCGTGTACCGGTTCTGCTGCCCGTTATTGAGCTGGTACTGCTCCTGGTAGAAGCGGTGCACGATGTCGCGTGTGCAGCCGCCGGGAAGATTGCTCGGGCTCGGCGGCAGGCCGTTCGGCGCGAACACACCCGGCTGCGGACATGTGCGAGCGTCCGACGGGATGTACGCCTCGATCGAGAACGGGGCGTTCGTGAAGTGACTCGCGATCCCGTGGGCCGCATCGTTGCAGGTCACCGAAAGCGGCGTCGGCGACGTCAGGTTGACGTCGTTCTGGAGCAGACATCCGTACGCCGATCCGTTCTGGGCAACCTGGGTTGTGTGCGCCGCATCGGCGTTCGAGCGCCCGTTGACCCCCTCCCAGCCCCCGTACAGGTTGTCGAAGCTGTGGTTCTCCTCGTAGATGACGACGATGTGATTGATCTTGTCGAGCTTCTGCCGATTGTCGTTGCCCGGAGAAGCGCTTCCGGACATCGCCGCGACGGCAAACGCTGCGCAAGCAAGCGCAACGAGGACTGCGAGCTTCCGCACCATCTAGATCTCCTTCCCCCTGAGTTGTGGCGGCGATGCTTTCAGATTTTTGCGTGCCCGGCTGAGCCGTTCCCCGCCCCGTTACCGCTTCGATATTGGAACGACTCCCATTTTTCGGCCAAAGGGCGTAGGTTTCTCCGGTCATCGAGGAGGAGGAGAGAATGAGTAGACGCCTGAAGATCGCGGGCGCGCTGGTGGTTGCGCTCGCACTCGCCGCCGTGACAGCCGGGAGCATCGCGCAGGCCGGCTCCGGCACCGCCGCGGCCGCCAGGGGAGAGAAGGGCTGCAATCTCAACGGCCACGGCACAGAGCTCAAGCACGTCATCTACCTGCAGTTCGACAACACGCACCTGTTCCGAGACCGGTCGAATTTCGCGTCGGATCTGGAGCAGATGCCGCATCTCATGAACTTCCTGAGGGACAACGGCACCCTCAGCGATAACGAGCACACGATCCTGATTTCGCACACGGCCGGCGGGATCCTCAGCTCGCTGACAGGCCTCTATCCGGACAGGAACGGCCAGGCCGTCTCGAACTCGTACGGCTTCTTCAGGCCAAACGGGTCGGTCGGCTTCTCGTCTTCGTTCAAGTACTGGACCGATTCGGTCGACGGTGGAAATCCGGCGACAGTGCCGCCGACGCCGTCTGCGGACACGAACTTCAACATGGTCAACGGCGACTCCGGCTCCGCGAAGAACACGCCCGCGCCGTGGGTTCCGTGGGCGCGCGCCGGCTGTGACGTCGGCAACGTCTCGACGGCGAACGCAGTGCTCGAGAACAACAATGCGATCACCTTCCGGGCCGGCCCGACGACGCTCGCCGCAGCAGCGACTATCGGCGATACCAACATCAAAGTAGCCAGCGTCACGAACTTCGTCGCAGGCATGGCGATCACGATCGACTCGGGATCAAACGCCGAACCGGCGACGATCATGACGGTCGGAACGGCAGGAGCCGCAGGCACCGGCATCACCCTGACCGGCCCGCTGGCAAAGAATCATGCGAGCGGCGTCACGATGTACGGGCCGACGGCAACCGATCCGGCCGGCGACATGACGAAGGTCTTCGGCGAGGGCTCGCCCGAGTGGAACGAGGGCCGGGACTCGCAGATCGCTCCCTTCGCCACCGCCGAGCGGGCGAAGGCGCTGACCGACTTCGTCGGCATCACGATCCACTGCGGGGTCGACGGCGGGATCTGCAACAAGAGCCCGAACGCAAAGCCGGACGTGCTCCCCGACGAGCCTCCCGGCGGCTTTGCCGGCACGGGACTCTTCGGCGCTCTCTACGTCAACCCGGCGATCACCGGCGGTAGCGCCGTCGTCAAGGATACGGCCGGCGACCCGATCACGGACCCGTTCGGCCACCCGGGCTTCCCGGGCTTCGACGGGGTGCCTGCGAAGGTGACGCTCGGCTACGTCGCGCAGATGCAGGAGGCCGGCGTTCCGGTCACGTTCGGTTACATCTCGGACGCGCACGACAACCACCAGAACGCGTTCCCGGCTCCGCCCGACCCGGCCGGAGTCTTCCCCCGGGCCTCGGGCCCCGGCGAGTCCGACTACGTCGCGACGCTGAAGTCGTACGACGACGCCTTCGCGACGTTCTTCGAACGCCTGAAGAAGGACGGGATCAACCAGCACAACACCCTGTTCGTCGTCACCGCCGACGAGAACGACCACTTCGCCGGCGGCATCTCGAACGACGGCAACTGGAGCCACACGTACTGCAACCTCGACGTCGTCACCACCTGCCCGGCGAATCAGATCGGCGAGGTGAACGCGAACCTGCGCTCGCTGCTCCCGTCGCCGACGACGCAGCCGGCGTTCTCGGTGCACAACGACTCGGCTCCGACCATCTACGTGAACGGCAATCCGGCTCCCACGAACCCGACCCTGCGTCAGCTCGAGCGTGACACCGCGGCCGCGCAGGCGCTCGACCCCTACGTCAGCAACCAGAAGACACCGATCGCTCTCTACCTGGCCGACAAGGTCGGTGAGAAGGCGTTGCACATGCAGACTGCCGATGCTCAGCGGACGCCCTCGTTCACGTTGTTCGCGAACCCCGACTACTTCGTGACGGCGGGAGCGACGAGCACCGGGGCGGCGACGAAGTTCAACTGTCCGAACGCGGCCAGCCAGGCCTTCGTCTGCGTCGACTACCACTTCGCGTGGAGCCACGGCGACGCGACGGACGACATCGGGCGGACGTGGCTCGGGATCGCAGGGCCGGGGATCAGACAGCTCGGCCAGACGAGCAGCGTCTGGACCGACCACACGGACATCCAGCCGACGATGCTCGCCCTTGCGGGTCTGAGCAACGACTACACCCCGGACGGGCGGGTGATCACCCAGTTCCTCAAGAACGGCGCGCTTCCGCAGGGGATTCACGGGCACGCCGCTGCCTTGACCCAGCTCGGGGTCGTCTACAAGGAGATCAACGCCCCGTTCGGCCCGCTCTCGTACGACGTCCTCGGCGCTTCGACGAGGGCGCTCACGAGCGGCAGCGGAGACCCGACCGATAGCACCTACAACGCGATCTCCGCTCGGATCAAGTCCCTGACGGACGATCGGGACGCGTTGGCCGCGCAGATGCGCGGCGTCCTCAACAACGCCGCCTTCGGTGGCCTGGTACCGACCACGAGCCAGATCTACGATCTCGCGAGTCAGGGGAACACCCTGCTGACGCGGGCGAACCAGCTCGGAGTGGGTTACTCGCCGTAGGCGACCCGCAACCGTTCGACCTCGGCCCCGGTGAGCTCGCGAGACTCACCGGGGCCGAGCCCTTTCACGGTCAGGCCCGCGTACCGGCTGCGGTGGAGCCGCCGCACGGGATGACCGACCGCGGCCAACATCCGCTTGACCTGGTGCTTACGGCCTTCGTGGATCGCGAGCTCGATGCGCGAGGGAGCGAGCCGTCTCGCGCGCGCAGGAGCAGTACGGCCGTCGTCCAGCTCGACGCCCTGCTCGAGCTGCCGGAGCGCTTCGTCGCTCGGCTCGCCCTCGACCTCCGCCTCGTAAACCTTCTCGACCTCGTAACGCGGGTGCGCGAGCCGGTGCGCGAGCTCGCCGTCGTTGGTGAGCAGCAGCGCCCCGGTCGTGTCGGCGTCGAGCCGTCCGACCGGGACGAGGCGGACCTCGTGATCAGAGACGAGCTCGACGACGGTCGGACGGCCTTGCGGATCACTCGCCGTCGTAACGACGCCTGCGGGCTTGAAGAGCAGCACGTAGGCGAGCGGCTGCCGCACCAGCGGCCGCCCGTCGAGCTCGACCCGGTCGTGCTTGGCCACGAACGTGTTCAGCTGACCGGGCTCGCCGTTGACGGTGACGCGGCCGGCCTTGATCAGCTCGTCTGCCTTCCGGCGCGAAGCGACCCCGGCCCTGGCGAGGTAGGCGTTCAGACGCACGAGCCGAATTCTCGCTTGCGTCACAGCTGCGTTTCCCATGGGCGCGAAGTTCGCGACTAGGCTCGCGTCGGGGAGGAGGCCGGGGCGCCTTGGTTCACGCGTCAACAGAACCAACACACCGGCGCGCCGCCAGTCATCATCACCTCGATGCCCCACTACGTGACGTTGATGCGCTGGACCTCCCAAGGAGTCGCCGGGCTGCCCGCGTGGCGCGATCGCATCGAGGAAGGCGAGCGGGTCATCGCCGAGGCCGGCGGCAGCCTCGTCGGCGTCTACGTCACGCTCGGCCGTTACGACGTCGTCGAGATCTTCGAGGCGCCCGACGACGAGACCGCGGCCGAGGTCATCCTGAAGCTCCAGCGCCACGGGGCCGAGCACACAGAGACGCTTCGCGCCTTCACACGCGAGGAAGCCGAAGAGATCATCCGAAAGCTCTAACGGATCGCGCGCGCGATCCACTCAGGCTGGAAGCAGCTACGAGCCTTGCTTCTCGTTGTGGATCTCGAACTCAGTCGACTGAGGTGGCGTCGGAAAGCCGGCGTCGCCGAGCGCTTGCAGCCCTGGCATCAGCGTCTCGTCACGGAAGCGCTCATAGCTCTCACGGGAATCCCACAGCGCGACCACGATCCACCCATCATCGGTGGCACCGGCCGCGTGGTAGGTCTGGCCCTCGGGAAGGCTCCCGTCAGACGGATGAACACGAGCGATCCCCGCTTCGTACTGATCTTTGGTCCCACCGGGGAACCGGTGGACGATGCCGAAAGTCGCCATGTCCCCTCCCGATCTCGATGCCGAAGTAGCGAGCGATCCTAGCGGGTTCCAGGCGCTCGCTTGCGACGCCGACCTGGAGGACGTTCGGGCTTTGCCCGAGCGTCCGTCTGATCGCGGGCGGCAAAGCCGCTGCCAGTGAGTCTTTCTGAAACGGCTGCTTAGGCCGGCCGCTTCTCCGCGACGGCTTCGAGCCGCTCGCGGATCACGTCCGCCTCGCCGCCGAGGTCGTCGAGCCGCGGCAGCGCCGCCAGCGACTCGAGGCCGAAAACACGTTCGAACAGTGGCGTCGTCCTATAGCGGATCGCGCCTGCCGCCTCGGCGTCGCGGCCCGCTTCCGCGATCAGGCCGCGCTCGACCAGGCCGGCGACGACCGAGTCTGCCGCGATCCCGCGGATCCGGGCGATGTCCGGGCGCGTGCAGGGCCCGAAGTAGGCAACGATCGCAAGTGTCTCCATCGCCGCGCCCGAAAGCCCCCGCTCGACCGGCCGCTCGAACAGCCTGGCGCAGGCTTCGGCCGCCTCGCGCGAAGCACGGAAGGCCCAGCCGCCGGCGACCTGCTCGAGCACGATTCCGCTCCGGCCCTCGCCGTAGCGCTCGCTGAGCAGCCGCAGCGCCGTCTCGATCCGCTCCGCGTCGTCGTTCGCCGCCACGGCCAGGTCCTCAACCGACAAAGGTTGTGAAGCGACGACCAGCAGCGCCTCGACGACGCGCGCGAGGCGGTCGACCGGGTTGGCGCTGATCAGGCGGAGCGGGCGATCCATTGCGAATCAACTCCTTCCTTCGCTGTTGACGCGCGTGTTCCTAAAACGCGTATGGGTGCGAACGATGACGCCTGCTCCAGCGAAACCTCGCCGGCCTTGCGTAGCTCCAGCATCGCGAGGAACGCAACTGCCGCCTCGACGCGGGACAGCCCCTCGACCTCGGACTCGAAGTCGAACCGGCGCCGGCGCCGCAAGACCGCCCGAAACCGCTCCAGAAACTGGGACACGGGCGGGAAGCGCAAAGCCATGTGCCCGAGCGACAGCGACGGCGGCTCGGTCGCGAGCAGCCGCAGCGCCGCCCCCAGTCGCTCCGGATCCTGCGCCGCGAGCTGCCGCTCGACGCGCGGCGCCAAGGGGGCCGGGCCGAGCCGGAAGAACCGCTCCGACTCGCCTTCCAGCCGCTCCGAGAGCCACGCCGCGGCCTCCTTCATCCGCCGGTAGTCGGCCAGCCGCCGCGCGAGCTCCTCGGCCGCCTCCTCCGGCTCGAGCTCCGACAGCTCGAGTGCTTCCTCCGGGAAGAGTCCCCGAGCCTTCAGCTCCAGCAGCGCCGCGACCAAGACGAGGAACTCACCACACGCATCCAAGTCCAGCCGGCCGCGCTCCTCCAGTCGCGAGCAGAACGCCAGGACGATCTCGGCGACGTCGACCTCCGCAAGCTCGAGCTCCTCGCGGAGCACCAGCGTCAGCAGCAGGTCAAACGGCCCCTCGAACGCGTCGAGGTCCAGCTCGAGCTCGCGCACGATCACGCGCCGGAGCCTAGTCCCGCTACCGGACGCGGCCCTTGGGCACGGCCATCGTGGGCCCGGTCGGCTCAACGCGGCGCGGCCTCCCGACGTCACCCGGGGTGGACTCGTCCTTCCGGATGAACTGCCACCAGATGAAGAAGCCGGTCGAGAGGACGAAGAGCACGATCGAGACCCAGGCATTGATCCGCAGCCCGAGGAAGTGATGGGAGGGGTCGACCCGCAAGAGCTCCTCGAAGAACCGTCCGAAGCAGTAGTAGGAGACGTAGAGCGCGAACAGCCCCGGCGGCCTGATTCGGAACCGCCGGCCGATGAAGAGCAAGATCCCGACCCCGATCGTGTCGTAGATGAACTCGTAGAGAAAGGTCGGGTGGAAGGTCGTGTTGCCGAGGTACTTCGGCACCCGGTGCTCGAAGTCGATCTTCAGGCCCCACGGCAGGCTGGTCGGCTTGCCGTACAGCTCCTGGTTGAAGTAGTTCCCCCAGCGACCGATCCCCTGCGCGAGCAGCAGCCCCGGCGCGACCGCGTCCATGAACAGGTAGACGCTCGCCCCGGCGCGGTGGACGATCCAGGCGCCGACCACGGAGCCGAGGAAGATCCCGCCCCAGACGCCGAGGCCGCCCTGCCAGACGGCGAACGGACCCCACCAGTGGTCGGGCACCTCGTTCCAGCTCGTGATGTCGTGGTAGGCGCGCGCGCCGACGATCCCGGCGGCGACGCCCCAGACTGCGACGCGCAGCACCAGGTCCGGATCGCCGCCGAGCCGCTTCCAGCGCACCCAGGTCAGCCAGATGCAGGCGACGATCGCGAGCAGCAGCATCAGGCCGTACAAGTGGATCGGCCTGCTGAAGATGTGGAAGACGCCGCTGTGAGGCGACGGGATCGAGGCGAGCAGGAAGGTCACCGGCGCGACATTCTGCCGGTCGGGCCGAAAGCCTGCCTACCTCTTCGCTAAAGCAGGATCTCGACGGCGACCGGAACCGGGCAGCCTTGCGAGATCAGATCGATCGCGAGATGCAGGTCGACATCGTGCCGTTCCGCCAGCCTGGCCGCTTCGCGGACCGGGTAGCCGGCACGCTCGAGCTCTTCCGCACGCCACTGCTCGATCCGGTCCAGCTCGGTGTCCAGGTGAAGCTGAGTTTCCGCCGCAGTCATATCCAAAGATTCGGTCGCCGACGGCTTTCGGTTGTCCCCTTTCCGGGGGGTTCCGACCAGACCGAAGTTCAGTTAGTTAGGCTCCGACCGATGCAGGCACGAGTGGCACGCTACGAAGTGCCGCCGGACCGCTGCGACGAAGCGGTCGAGGCCTTTGTCGACTCTGCCAAGGAGATCGCCTCGATGGACGGCTTCGAGAGCGGCTATGTGTTCGTCGACTCCGAGACCGGAGCGACGATGACGGTGACGTTCTGGCAGAGCCACGCGGCGGCCGAGGACAGCGCGACGCGCGCCGCGACCGTCCGGCAGCGCGCGGTCAGCTCCGTCGACGGCGAGGTGCAGTCGGTGCAGGGCTTCGACGTCGTCCGCGAGTTCGGCGGCTCGTAGCGCCGAGATTTCCGATCACCTCCGCGGCCACTCCTCGGCGGTGACCGCGTAGAGCTTGTGGTCCTCCCAGACCCCGGCGATCTGCAGGTAGCGCAGCGCGAGCCCCTCCTCCCGGAAGCCCGCCTTCTTGAGCACACGGATCGAAGCGACGTTGCGGGGGATCGCCGCCGCTTGTACACGGTGGAGCGCGAGCTCCTCGAAAGCGGCATCGACAGCCTGCCGTACCGCCTCGGTCGCATAGCCGCGCCCGTTGTGGCGCTCCGCGACGAAATAACCGACGTGAGCGTTCTCGAACGGCGCCGGCGAAATCCCGGTCAGCTGGATCCGCCCCACGAGCTCGTCCCCCGCCTCGAGAAAGATCCCGAAATCGACGAAATCCTCCGCCTCGCGGAATCTCGCGAGCCCACGTTGTTGCGTCTCCAGCGTGAAGAACGTGTCCGGCCGGATGGCCTCCCATGGGTCGAGAAAGGCCCGGTCGCGCACGAGCAGCTCGAGCAGCGCCTCCGCGTCTTCGAGTTCGAGCTGCCGAAGGTAGACCGCTATTTGACTAATTCGCGTACTCGAACGGGGCGAAGGAGTGCCGGCCCGTCAAATCGAAGCTGATCTCGGGCGTTTCCACCTTCATGCGTTCGTTGGTCGCGATCTCGCCGTCGGCCCAGATGAAGCCGCCTTCCTTGACGATCCTGACGTTGTTCTCCGCGCCGCTCACTGGGCTTCGAAGCGGTGCCATGAACGCCTCGGCGATCTCATTGATCGAGATGCTCGAGTTCTTGCCGTCGACGTTGAGGTCGACGGCGGCGCGGTCGACCGCGCCGGGCTCGGCAAAAGTCGAGTTCCCTTCCGCCGAGTTCGGGGAGCCCTTGAAGTTGCAGCCGCAGCCCGGATCGCAGCTACAGAACTCGAGGTACGTCCCCGAAATCGTCCAGCTGGTCATTTCTCTTGTCCGTGATGCCGTCGGCGCGGCGAACTACGAGACCCCGAAGCGATGCGCTGCAGAATCGAACTCGTCGAACTGGACGAGCTTGCAGCCCTCGTCTGTCCAGGCATCGTGCCCCGCGGGAACCATGAAGACGTCGCCCGCCTTCGTGGTGATCTCCGTGCCGTCGTCCATCCGGGCATGCATCGATCCCTCGATCACGTAACCGACGTGCGTGTCGCCGCAACTATCCGCGCCCATCTTCTCCGAGAATCTCCAGCCGGCCGGGTAGTCTGCGCGCTTGACCTTGATGTCGCCTAAATAGACAACGTCGATCTTCACGCCGCCCTTCTCCACCCGCTCGTCGGGCTGATCGAGTGTCCGACTCGCGGCATTGCTCATGGTCGCCATTCGTCTCTCCCTTCGAGTTTGTCCTTGCGGCGAGCCTACTCCTCCCGCCCGGCGGCTCCAAGCCACGTCCCCGGACCTGGTCCCCAGGCAAGGCCGGTACGGCCATGTCCGGGGACCGCGTCCGCCGAGATGTCTCGCGACCGGTGCGGAGGTATGTCCCGCGACCCAGTGCGCAGGCACGACCGTTACGGCGATGTCCGGGGACCATCTCCCGGACCTGGCGCGCCGGCGACCGCCGTCACAAAATCGGCGCGAATCTGGCGCCAACGCGTGCGTCTTTTCCCGCTAGCCTCGACGGCGGGCCCGACGCAAAACCGCCCACCCCTTTTGGGTGGGCGCAACGCTCACGCGCCCCGCGCCGGTGGCGATGCCGAGATCGCGCCTGGCCGGTCGGCGACGCCGACCTCGTAGACTTCGAGCGCCACGCGCCGTCCCTTCAGCGACTCCGGATACGTCTGCGGAAACTGCGCCAGGGCCTCCTCCGAGGCCTCCATCGCCGCCAGCGTCTCGAAGAACGTGATCCCGATGCTCTTGCCGGCCTCGCGATCGACGAGCGCGAGGAAGGCCTAGACGAAAGCGTCCCCGGACAAGCCGAGGCGCCAGGACGAACGAGGCACCCGCGACGCGGAGGGAGCGAGGCCCGGCGGCGGGACGCCTCCGGGCCTCGTCGCTAGCTATCCCTCGAACTGCCTCTGATCCCTGTCGTTGATCTGGCCGCGGATCTCGCCGCCCGGCCACCGCGTCGTGTGGATGTTCGCGTACGCGGTCCCGGCGCGCATCGCACGCACGATCTCGGCGAACGAGCCCGGCTCGATGCCCTGCCCGTTCGGGCCGAGAACATCGGCCGGCGTGACGTCGTCCTCAACCGTGCCCGAGACGTTCGGGCAGGCAGCGGGATGACCGCCGCCACCGCAGAGGTAGAACGAGACGCCGCCGGCGACAGCGCGCTCTCCGAAGTGCACGTGCGCGAAGAGCGACGTGCCGCCCTCGAGCGCCCGGTACGTGAAGACGTAGTGAAGCGTCGTCGGCCCCACGAGCTTCGCGCGGAGCTCGCCGGAGCCTGTCGACGAGACGGCGGGCGTCTCCTGATAGCCGTTCAGCCGCGCCTTGAAATCCTTCGACTGCGGCGGCTCGTGCCTGCCGCCGACCCCGGCGGCGATCGCATACGAGCCGGCCGTGAGCCCGCCCAAGACGACGGCCACCACGACGTACAGCCGTAGCCTACGAACCATGCCTACCTCCTCCCCATCGCCTGCACTCACCCAGGCCGCTGCCCGGACGTGAAGCCCTGTCGGACGACTCTACGCCTTCCCGCGCAGATCGGATTCGATTGTCGACAGCTAGACGAATCGGCCGCGAACGACGCGAAGCGTCCGGACGACCGGTGCCGCGGCCATGCCTCCAACCAACGCGGCCAGATTGAGGACGTTCGTCGTTGTGCAGGTCCGGCACGCGTTGCAACACGCCGGCGCCATTTCTGCATAGCGGTTCAGGAACGGCACCCACCGGGAAGCGCGCGCTCGGAGCATCCTCGAAGTCTAGGACGACCCGAAGAGCTCCCGACCCGTTCTGCTATCGTCAGATATCTAATTACTCTCAAAGAGATATCTCTTTTGGCCAAGACATCTTTGGACATAGACCACGAGAAGGTAGACCAGGCAAAACGGATTCTCGGCACACGCACGCTCGCCGCCACTGTCGACGCAGCGCTAGATGAGGTGATCAACCTTCAGGCACGGCGACGACTGATGGACAGAATCCGTCGCGAGGGCGGAATCGGCCCTTCCCCCGAAGAGCTCAGGCGCCTGCGCGAGCCATAGGTGGCAACGTATCTCGCTGATACAAGTGCGTGGCATCGGAGCGGCAAAGTCGACGACCGCTGGGAGGCAATGCTTGATGCGGCTGAACTCGCCACGTGTGTGCCCGTCAAACTAGAATTGCTCTACTCGGCCCGGGGGCCGCAGGACTACCGGCAGCTCGCCTTTGATCTCGGCAGGTTGCCGCAACTTGCGCTCGCCGAGTCCGCCGAGCACATGGCGCTGCGTAGTCAGGCGAAGCTCGCCCGGCAGGCTCAGCATCGAGGGCCGCGGCCGCTGGATCTGTTGATCGCGGCGATCGCGCAAGTACACGGCGCAACTCTCCTCCACTACGACCCGCATTTCGAGCAGATCGCACGCGTCACCGGCCAACCCACAGAATGGCTGGCTCGGCCAGGCTCTCTCGCCTAATCGGCGTCCCGGCCTTACTCGGAACGAGAGCGGGATGCGCGATGCGCCGCCCGAATGGCGACGATCCGGCCGAGGGCATGAACGTGGAATGCCGCCTCTTCGAGATCGGCCGGATGGATAGGCAAAGCGGCGAACGCCCTGAAGAACTCACGCGGCATCTTCAACACCGCCTCGACGCTGAAGGCGATATGGCCGGCCCCGGTCGCGCCGTGCGAGCGAGCCGGCCGTCCCGGTGGCGAAGAGAGCGACCTGCTGGTTA
>Ga0066709_100002208_pt1 | contig 13954 bp, 14 predicted proteins | sample GraSoiAngelo_158_FD_79665 | JGI IMG/M metagenome (GOLD analysis project Ga0066709, IMG submission 79665) | Grasslands soil microbial communities from the Angelo Coastal Reserve, California, USA - 14_1009_16_30cm | ecosystem: Environmental > Terrestrial > Soil > Grasslands | place: USA...
AGACCGAAGCCCGAGGACTCGATCGCAGTCGGATCGAAGCCGACGCCGTCGTCCTCGACCTCGAGCCGCAGTCCGTTGCCGTTGGCGAACTGCACACGCACGACGTTGGCGCCGCCGTGCCGCGCCGCATTCGTCACGGCCTCGCGCACGATCCGGAGCAACTGCTCCTGACGCTCCTGGGGGATGCCCTGCGCGGGCTCGGCGTCGATGACGACACGCGTCCCGAGCCGGAGCGCGACTTCTTCGACCGTCTGGACGAGCGCCGCGTCAAACGACTCATCACGGTGGCGGTCGGTCAGGCTCGCGATCGCACGACGCGATTCGCCGAGCCCGCGCTCGGCTGCAGAAGCAAGCTGCCTGAAGCGGGAATTGGCCGTGTCGCTGTCGGCGATGCCTCGAGCCGTCGCTGCGATGAAAGCAAGCTCCTGAGCAAGGCCGTCATGCAGATCGCGCGCGATTCTTCGCCGTTCCTCCAGGACACGCCTATTCGCATACGCTCGCTGATAGAGCTGGATCTCGCGTGCGGCTCCAACGAAGAGGAGCACGTGCCAGCCGAGCCGCAGCGCGTCACCTGTGTACACCCACTCCGAGTACAGGGAGGGATAGATGAAGTAGTTGACGCGCGCGAATGCGGCGAACATAGAGCTGGCGCCGAGCCAGAGCAGCAGCTCGTCGCCCGAGTGCTCGGCACGCCGCGTGAACCCGAATGCAGCGACGAAGAAGAGAGCCGCGATGACGACCTGCGCGCCGACGATGAAGTCGTTCCCGGCAAGCAGGCCCAAACCAGTCGGGTTCAGCGCTGGATTGAATCCGACCGGCAGCTTGTCGACGAACAAGCCCACCACGGTTCCCATGGCGACGATTCCGATCGCCATCAGGACGATCGAGATCCGCGCCGCCTTCTCGTAATCGTGCAACCTGACGGGGCGGGCGAGCGCCGCTGCCGCGAGCAGCGCTGCGGCGACGGCACTGCTAAAGACCGTCGTCCAGATCGAAAACGGATGCGGATCGGTCCAAATCGCTGCGGGAATCGCGGCGAAGACCAGATTCGTCGTAGTGAGCAACGCCAGGGCCACGAAGAGGAGGAGGTCGTTCCGCCGCTGCCGGTGCTGCAACCGTCCCCAGAGCAAGATGGTCGTGAGGAGGGCGATGAGGGTCGCCGTCGCCTCGAGCATCGCGTGCAGCGCAACGCTGCGATACGCGAAATGAACGCTCGGGACGGCGATGACCAGGTCCGTCAGGACGCCGGCGACCAGCGCCGCGAGCAGCGTCACCGAGCGGGGCCGCAGCCTCATGGGCAAATCGTCCCTCTACGGGATCGATTCTTGACCTAGCGGATGGGCTAGTCGCGCTGCCCGCGCGGTCAGGCGCTGCGCAGTAGCTCGAGCGCCTCGCGGCGGCTCTGGACGTGCAGCTTCTTCAGCACCGCACCGATGTGGCGGCGAACGGTGACGTCCGCGATCAGCAGCTTTGCGGCGATCTCCCGCGTGGTGAGGCCGTCGCGCATGGCGTCCAGGACCTCCCACTCCCGGCTCGTGAGATCGACGCCGCGGCCGTCGCCGACGACCAGGTGCCGGCGCGTGCCGCCGCCGCGGAGGCGGTTCATCAGCACCGCGACAAGGGGGCGCGGGATCGCGGGCTCACCGAGGAGCACGGCGCGGACGACGGCCGGCAGGCGCTTCGGCGAGATGCTCTTCGGCAGGTAGCCGATCGCCCCGACCGCCATCGCCTTGAGGAACTCCTCTTCCTTCAGCTCCGAGGCGAGCATGACGACGGCGACGCTCGACCTCCAGGCGCGCATCTCGGCTGCCGCGACGATCCCACCACCCGGCAGGTCGACGTCGACGAGGCAGAGGTCCGGCTCGAGGCGGGCGACCCCGTCGACGAGCTCGGCAGCGCTCGCGACCCGGCCGCAGAGAACGATGCCTTCGTCCTCCAGGGCGATCCGGATCCCGTTGATCGTCGCCGAGTCGTGCCCGGCGACTAGAACGCGAGGGGCAGGCTGCCCGGCCTTCGCGGGCTCCAGGTCCGGCTCGATGTCGGTCATGCCGATTCCTGCCTGGACACAAGCCGCAGGCCGGTTCTCCCCGATGAGTGCAAATGCCGCAACGCTAGGTAGACCGCAACGAGCATTGATTCTTGCGCGAAATCTTTCTCCCTTCAATCCCCCGGGGGAGTGAGCGCGCCTCGGGGGCTCGAATGGCCACCGAGGTTGCTGCTATACCGTTCGGTCTATGCGGGTCTTGATCGCGGACGATCACCGGTTGATGGTCGAGGGAACGAAGCAGGCTCTCGAGAAGGCAGGGGGCTTCAAAGTCGTGGGCGAGGCCTCGAACGGCGCGCAGGTCTTGCCGCTCGTGAGGCGCCTCCAGCCGGATCTCGTGCTCCTCGACCTGCGCATGCCGCAGATGGACGGGCTCACCTGCCTCGCGAAGATCCGCAAGGAGTTCCCCGACATGAAGGTCGCGATCCTCTCGGTCTCGCAGGAGCCGGACCTGATCCAGACCGCGCTGAAGCGGGGCGCGAACGCCTACATCGTCAAGACTGTGGATCCCGACGATCTCGCGGCCGCTTTGCGCCAGGCGGTCGACGGGACCGTCTTCACGACGGTCGGCGTCTCAGACGAGCCGGGCGAGCGCGCTGCGAAGGAGGCGGGGCTCACCGAGCGTGAGCTGGTGATCGTGCGCGCGGTCGCGCGCGGTCTTTCGAACGAGGCGATCGCCAAGGAATTGTGGGTCGCCGAGCAGACGGTCAAGTTCCACCTCACGAACATCTACCGCAAGCTCGAGGTATCGAATCGGACCGAGGCCGCTCGCTACGCTTTCGAGCAAGGGCTCGTCGAGCACGGCGCCGACGGGCCGTCCGGCTAGGCGAAGACTGGATCCTGCCCGGGCGCAGGTTCGGGTTGGCGCGTCAACAGGTAAGCACCGCAGGCGACGACAACGATCGCCATCGCCACGACGAGGAGGCGGTAGTCCACGACGCTGACCAGCGCGGCGCCGAGCGCGATCGAGATGGTCTGGGGCGTGCTGACAAGCGCGTCGGCCGCGGAGAGCACGCGTCCCTGCAGTCGTAGCGGCGTGCGGACCTGCACCGCTGTGGCGTAGCCGACGATGATCCAGGCGAGGCCGGCTCCGCCCACGGCGATGCCAGTGAGTACGAGCGCGAGACTGTGGGAGGCAAAGGAGAGCTCCCCGACGGCAAAGAGCACCATGCCGACGCCGACGAGCCTGACGTCGCCGATACGCCGCATCGTCCGCGCAGCTATCAGCCCGCCGGCGATCGCACCGAGTCCCTGCAGAGAGCTGAGCACGCCGAAGAACGACGCGGGTCGCCCCAGGCCCTGGTCCAGTACAGCGAAGATCAACGTCTCCGCGAATCCGACGACCAATAGGCACACACCGGTCGTGAGGACGATCTGGCGGAGCGGCAACGTGGCGAAGACGTGACGGGCGCCGGCGAGCAACTCGGTGACGAAGTGATGTTCCACGCGCTCGAAGCGTGGCTCCTCGAGACGGATCACTGCCAGGGCGATCACGACCGCGACAAAGCTGGCGGAGTCGAGAATGGCGACAGCTCCGCCACCACCGGATGCGTAGATCAGAGCGCCCACGAGCGGAGCGATGAGCCGAAGGCCTTCCCGCAAGGTTTGCAGCACTCCGTTCGACTCGGCCAAGAGCTCCCGCGGGACCATGACCGTCATCAGTGCCGAGCGAGCGGAAGCGCCAAACGTTCCCGCCGCACCATAGAAGACGGTGACTGCGTAGATGATCCAGACGTCGCCCCGATCGTGGACGAAGAGAAGCGACAGGATGACGATCGCTTCAGCTGCATAGATCCCGATCAACAATGGGCGCCGAGGCAGCCGGTCGACCAGCAGGCCGGCGAAGGGTGCGAGCAGCGATGGCACCCCAAGAGCGAAGAACACGAGGCCTGCGGCGGAGTTACTTCCGGTCAGATCCTTGGTCCAGACACCGAGCACGATGAACATGGCCCAATCCCCGAAGACCGAGAGGGTCCAGCCCGCGATGAAGACGCGGACGTTGCGGAGGCCCAACAGCCGGCGCATCAGACCCGCGGCGGTACCGCCGTTGCGCGCTCGATGCGCACGTCGCCAGAGACGGTCTTCGCGAAGACTTCGACGAGCGGAGTGTCGGGATCGGCTTCCTCGGTGGGGGCGTCGCCGAGCTCGAACTCGGAGCTCGTATCGCCGCTGACGGTGTTCGCGTCGACGTAGAAGCGCGACCCACTGCGGATGCCGACGCTGACGTCGCCTGAGATCGCCTTCACGTCGACTCGTCCTTCCTCCACTGCCTCGAGGCGCTGGTCGCCCGAGACGGTGTTGGCGCTGACCGACGCTCGGGCGTCGCGCACGTGGAGATCGCCGGAGACGAGCTGTGCCTCGATGTCGCCGTCGACGACGCCCACGTGGACATCGCCGGAGGCGGTCTGCACTTCGAGATCTGCCTTGACGTGGTCCAGCCGGATGTCGCCGCTTGCAGACTTGATTCGCGTCTCCTGCGCCTGCTCCACCTGGACGTCGCCGGAGGCCGACTTGACCTCGACCTCGCCGTACTCGCCCCGGGCCCTGAGGTCGGCGGACTTCGTCCGGAGGTCGAGTGCGGCGCCGTGCGGACAGGTGACGCGCAGGCGGAGCTGCGGGCCGCCGAGGCTGATGCCGGTGCTGCCGATGGAGATGGAGATGCCGCGGCGGCCCTTGGCCTCGACGACGACCTCGTGGCCGTCGCCGCGCCGGATCAGCTCGATGCGGGCGTTGTCGACGAGGTCGCGGACGGCGTCGTCGCTGGAGAGCGCCTCGAGCTCGACCTGGGTTTCGTCCGTCTGTGCGGTCTCGAGGTCGATCTCCCCGGAGGGCATCTCGAGGTTCAGCCGGACGGGGCCGGGCGTGGAGAAGGTCTCGCTGCGCATCAGAAGGGGAACCGGCCCGCGATGAAGTAGTGAGAGCCGAGGATCTGATCGCGGCAGTCCTTGGTCTTGTCGAGTGAGACGTGCACGGGTTTCCCGGGGCGAAGCTTCGCGGCCTCGCGGCGCGGAATCAGTGCCAGCGCCAGTCCGAACGGGAGAGGAAGGACATGCATGGTCTGCTCCTTTCAGCCTTGGCCGTAGCCGGTCATGCGACGTCCGCCCTTGTGGGGGCGCCGCTTGGGATCTGCACTGCGGGTGATCTGCTGCAGCAGCCAGGTGTTCGCCGAGACGCCTGCCTCCTGGGCCGCCGCGTCGACGATCGTCTTGAGCGTTTCCGGCAGTCGCAGCGTGATGCGTGCGCTGAGGTCTTCGAGACTCGTCGGAGCCGGCGAGCCGGGATCGGGCACGTAGACGAGCTCCGGCTCCCCGGCGGCCACGCGCACTTCGACGTGACCGTCGGGCAGCTGGTTCGTGAGCTCCGCGGCGGCCTCGCCGAGCGCATCCATCAGCCGGAGTCGGAGGGAGGACTCGAGAGCTGCGGCAATCCGGCGGGCGGCTTCAGCCACCGCCTCGTCGCCGACCCCGGCGACGTTGGCCAGATCCTGCTGGAGCGCCTCGACATAGGCCGCCGCGTTCATGGGCAGCACTATGACATCATTGTGATGTCATATCAAGGCGAAGATGGTGTCAGCGGACAGTCACAATGATGTAACTCCCGCATTTTGCGGCTTTCCCAGGCGGGCGCGCCCGACTTTGTGGCTCTGAGCCACTAAGTCGTCTGCTTCACACAGTGGTCACAGAGACGTGAACCCACGGCGATGGTGTCTGACACCGGCCGGAGACGGCGCTGGGTGAGGCGAGAAGCCACGTGAACCCGGGCGCCGTCATACCGTCGTCACACAGTCGTGATTCCGCGGTGATGGTGTCTGACACCGGCCTTTGGGACAGCGCCGCGCCCTCCGGGGGGAAGGAGCTGCGGGCTAGAGAGGTGCGTCGAAGACGCCGAACCAGCGGGTGAGGTCTGGCTCGATCGGGAGCTCCTTCTCCAGCTTCGCCTTCAGCTCGAGCTCCTCCGCGTTGTCGCGGTTCTGGTCGTCGCCGGTCGGGACGAACGGCCAGAACGCGCCGCGCTTGTACCCGTAGATCCAGTACACGGGATGCTTCCCGCCCGAGAACTTGAAGACCGCGGCGAGGAGTTGCGGTCCGAAGCCCTGCTCCTCGAGTCCCTGCGCAACCGCGTGCACAGTGGTGACCTGATCCTCGAGCTGCGCGTCGCGGACGATGATCCACGTGTAGCCAAAGGAGTCCTCCCGGCGTTCGAGCTTCGAGCCGGACTCCGCCGCCACGGCATCGAGCACCTGCTGCAGGTCGTTCTCCGCCCGCACGAACTCGCCGGCGGAGAGCGGCTTGAAGACCACCCCTCCCACCCCGGCCGATTTGAGCCCGAGCTCAGTGTCGAGCGTGACCGAGGCTGTCGTCAGCGCGAAGAGCCGCTCGCGCGCGGGACCGGCCAGCTTCTTCTTGCCGAAGAGAACGTCGCGAAGCCCCATCACCTATCCGGTCTGCCCATCTCGCGCGCGATCGTAGCCAGGCGGGCGATCCTCTTCTCGACAGGCGGATGTTCGGAGAACAGCTCGAACGATCGTGGACGGCGTCGAGCGACCATGAAGAAGGGGCTGAGCGCATCGACCTGACGGAGGTCCTGATCCGGGATCCGCTCCGCGTCCTCGGCCAACCTCTCGATCGCGCTCATCAGTTCCTCCGCGCGGCCGATCGCAAGAGCGGCAGCCGCATCGGCCTCGTATTCCCGGTAACGAGAGATCGAGCGCGTCAGGAGGGAACCCCACGCGTACAGCACGAAGCCGAACGGCCAGAGGAAGAACCACACCAGGATCCAATTCTCCGCTGCGAAGAGCTGGGGCCGACCGTCCGCGGCAGGCTCGCGACGGTCATGACTGCGGCGTCGCGATGCGCCACGTGCGCGAGCTCGTGCGCGAGGACGGCCTCGAGTTCGGCAGGGTCGAGCTTCCCGCGAATCTCCTCACTGACGGTGACAACGGCCCGTTGGCTGCGCGTCCCGACGACGAACCCACTTGGGATCTCCGCTCCGGCGATCGCGATCGTCGGGACCGGAACGTCGAGCATCCCCGCCAGGCGCTCCACGCTCCGGTAGAGCTCCGGCGCCTTGCTCTCGTCGACGAGTCGAGCCTGCGCGACGTCGAGCAACGCCTGCTCAGCCCGCCGGTACTCACGGGCCGTGCTGACTGCGAGGCCGCCGATCACGAGCGTCCAAAGCGGCCACCAGGTGGGCAGGATGAAGAAGAGCGAACCGAGGCCGGCCGCGGCACCCGCGAGCGTCGCCGCGATCAAGACCAGGACGACGATCATCCGCGCGGTGAGCCCCGCGCTCCGGCCGAGCGCCTTGCGCCTCACGGCGCAGAAGACTAGGCGACGGGTCGGCCCACCTCGCGGGCGATCTCGGCAAGCGCGGCCAGCCGCTTCTCGAGCGGGGGATGCGTCAGGAACAGCCCGCTCACCGAGCCCTTGACGCTCGCCGGGATGATGAAGAACGCGTTCATGCTCTCGACCTCACGCAGGTCCCGCTGCGGGATCCGGAACATCTCGCTCGAGATCTTCTGCAGCGCGCTCATCAGATGCTCAGGCGCACCGGTGATCAGCGCCGATCCTCGATCCGCCGCGTACTCGCGATAGCGCGAGATCGCCAGGATCAGGATCTGGCTGAGGAAGTACGTCACCACGGAGACGAGCAGGACGATCAGCCAGACCGGGACGCCGTTGTTGTCGCGGCCACGGCCGCCGCCTCCGAACATCCCGCCGTAGATGCCGAAGCGGGTCAGCAGGCCGGCGAGCATCGCGAAGAAGCTGGCGACGGTCATGATCAGAACGTCGCGATTGGCGACGTGCGAGAGCTCGTGCGCGAGCACGCCTTCGATCTCCTGCGGCTCCAGCCGCTCCCAGAGGCCACGGGTGACGGCGACGGCCGCATGCTTCGGGCTGCGTCCCGTCGCGAAGGCGTTGGGGACCTCGCTGTCGATGATGGCGACGCGAGGCTTGGGCAGATCGGCCATGGCGCAGAGACGCTCGATCATGTCGTGCAGCTGTGGCGCCTGATCGCGCTCGACCACCTTCGCGCCGGAGGCGGCCAGCGCGAGCTTGTCGGAGGTGAAGTACTGGAAGAAGGCGATCCCGACGACGATCACGATCATGGGCACGAGACCAACGTTCAGAACCTGGAAGAGCACGACCGCAAAGACGACGTAGAGCAGCCCGAGCAGCGTGCCGGTGAGGACCATTCGTAGCGACAGACCGGCGTCGCGCCCGTAGTTCCTGCGTTTCATCGAGAATCGCTCTCCTTGGAAGCGAGGGTTGTACGAAGAATCGTAGCCGTGGGGATCGCTGCTGCGGGGCTCTTTGGTGTGGTTTCGAGCGCCTGGGCCGGGCCGGTCATCTACGTCCTGCCTCCCGGGCCAATCCCACCTTCCTCTGTCGGAGAGCCGTTTGCGCTCGGCCTCTACGTGCCGGGGGCAGGAGGACAGATCAGTCGCGCCTCCACGATCGCCTCCCTCGTGCGCGGCAAGGTCGAGAACTCCCTTCTCGGCGGGAAGCCAGGAGGAAAGCCGATCGCCGAGCTCCACTTCGGCATTGCTCCAGCAGGGGCCCAGTTGCCGGTGGTCTACGTGCAACTCCCGCCGCCCGGGAGCCACCACAACACGAAGCGCTATCGGGTCGTGTTCGTCGGCGGCGGGTACCGCGGCATCCTCACCTCCGGCTCGACGCGGATTCGGGGCCTCGTCAGCATCGCCGACATTGCGCCCTCGCTCGTCGACCTTCGCGAGGGCCGCACGCCGACCATCCGTTCGCGGGCCGACAATGACACGACCAAGGACCTCCGCGAGCTGGACGTACGTCTCACGCGTGTACATAAGGACCGCGGCTGGACACTCGCCGTCGTCGCTCTGGCGCTCGCCGCCCTCGCGCTCCTGCGGCCACGCGCCGCGGTGCTCGCGGGCGCGGCGGGAGTGACCGCGTCCCTCCTCCTGTCCTGGGCCGGGGCGACCCGGTTCTGGTTGGTCGTCCCGGTGATGGCCGCCCTCACGGTTGTGCTCGCGACCGCGGGCTCGTGGAGGCGACGCCGGCTGCCGCCCATCGTCGCGGCCTTCCTCCTCGCCTTCACGATTCTCCTGGCAGTGGATCCCGAGCTCAACTCGCTCGCCGTGCTCGGCGCGCGGCCGGACGGTGGTGGACGCTTCTACGGGATCGGGAACCAGGTCGAAACCCTGTTACTGCCGCCGGTCCTCGCGGCCGTGGCGATCGGCGGCACGCGCTGGCTCCTCCCGATCGGCGCGCTTGCACTGGTGACCGTCGGCTGGAGCAAGGCGGGAGCGGACGGTGGTGGTCTCGTCGTCTTCGCAGCGGCGCTCGCAGTGCTCGGGGTCCGCCTGCGCGGTCTCGCACTCACCCCACGCCGCCTCGCGCTGCTCGGCGCAGGCGTCGTCGTCCTCGCGCTCGCGCTCGTCGGGCTCGATGCCGCACTCGGCGGCTCCAGCCACGTGACGCACGCGGTCGGCACAGGCCCGGGCTCGCTCCTCGGCGACCTCGGTCAGCGCCTGCACCTGTCCTGGGAGTCGGCGACGCAGGCCGCGTACAAGATCGTGCTCTTTCTTACCTTCGCGGCAGCGCTCGTGTTGATGGCAACAATGAGGCCACGACGACCCACCGTAGACGCGATGGTCCTCGCGGTCGCGGTCTCGCTGCTCGTCAACGACACGCCCGTCGACGTGGTCGGATTCGGCGCGCTCGGCTGCGCGGCTCTCCTCTGTTGGGAGTCAGTAGACTCGCGCCCGATGCGCCGCGGAGCCCTGACCGCCGCCTCCATCGCGGCAGTACTCGCGCTCGCGGGCTGCGGCAGTCAGGGCACGACGCAGCCGGTCGCGGCAACTGTCGTCGGAACGATCAAGGCAGAGGCGCCGGGGAAGGCGGTCTTCGTCAACCAGGGTTGCGGCGCCTGTCACACCTACGGACCTGCTGGACCGGAGGCTGTAGGGAAGATCGGGCCCGATCTCGACAAGCTCGCCACCTACGCCAAGCAGGCGAAGCAGCCGCTGGCGAGCTTCGTGCACGAGTCGATCGTCAACCCGAACAAGTACGTCCAGAAGGGTTACCCGAAGAACGTCATGCCGAAGTCGTACAGCTCGCTGCCGGCAACTGATCTGAAGGCGTTGGTCGACTTCCTGACTAAGCCGCAGGGCTGAAGCTCCCACCCAACTTCCCGCCACGTGTCGAGGCGGTCGCGTGCGATCTCGACCGGACGCTGATCGGCGAGGATGTCGTGCTGCACACGCGCACACGAGATGCGATTGCCGCGACGCGCGCCGCGGGGATCCACGTCATCCTCGTCACCGGCCGCATGTTCCAGGCCGTGCGCGGCTATGCACGCGAAGCCGGCATCGACGACCCGGTCGTCTGCTACCAGGGCGCGGTTGTCGCAGAGCCGGTGTCCGGCCGGTGGCTGCGGCACGAACCGATCCCGCTCGAGCTCGCACGCGAGACGATCTCGGCCCTGAACGAGGAAGGGTTCGGGCTCAACTGTTACGTCGACGATGAGCTGTACGTCGCTGAGATCACACCGGAGGCGGAGCAGTACGCCGGCTTCCAGGACATCGAGCTCCACGCCGTCGGCGATCTCCTCGCCTGGCTCGACGAGCCGCCGACGAAGCTCGTCGTGATCGGCGACGCGCAGATCCTGGAGGGCCTGAAGCAACGGATGCTCGTGCGCTTCGACGCCCGGCTCTACATCTCGACGTCCCTCCCCTACTTCCTCGAATTCGCCTCGCCCGAGGTCACGAAGGCCGCCGGGCTCCAGTTCGTCGCGGAGCACCTCGGGTTCTCGCGTGAGCGAACCGTCGCGTTCGGCGACGGCGAGAACGACCTCGAGCTGGTCGACTGGGCCGGCTTCGGCGTCGCGGTCGACAACGCGCACGACCTGGTGAAGGAGCACGCGGATTTCGTCTGTCCCTCGGTGGACGAAGAGGGCGTCGCCCAGGTGCTGGAGGCGTACCTAGACTCCCGCACATGATCGACCTGCGCGCTGCCCGGAACGACCCGGAGTCGTTTCGCGCTGCCCTCGCGCGCCGGGGCGCCGGGGACGCATTCGACGAGCTGCTCGTCGCGGACGAGCGCTGGCGCTCGCTCGTCCCCCAGGTCGACGAGTTGCGCGCCCAGCAGAAGGTCGATGGCAAGCCGACCCCCGAGCAGATCGAGGAGCTGAAGGAGGTCAAGGAACGGCTGCGCGCCCTCGAGGAGGAGCTGGCGGCCGCGGAGGCAGAGCGCGAGGCGGCGCTGGCGAAGGTCCCGAACCCACCGCACGAGTCGGCGGCCGACGGCATGACGGAGGAAGAAGCCGTCGAGATCAGGCGTTGGGGAGAGCCGCCGCAGCTCGAGGATCCGCGCGAGCACACCGAGATCGGACGGTTCGAGCTCGAGCGAGCGGCGAAGATCTCCGGCGCGCGCTTCGGCTTCATCGCGGGCGACACCGCGCTCCTCGCGCTCGCGCTCTACAGGCTCGCGCTCGACCGGCTCGTCGAGGAGGGCTTCACGCCGATGATCCCGCCGGTGCTCGTTCGCGAGGAAGCCATGTACGGGACCGGCTTCTTCCCGTCGGACAAGAGTGACTACTACGCGATTCCGGAAGACGGTCTTTATCTGGTCGGGACCTCGGAGGTCCCGCTGATCGGGATGCACATGGGCGAGATCCTCGAGGAACTGCCGCTCCACTACTGCGCGTTCTCGTCGTGCTTCCGGCGCGAATCGGGCGCAGCCGGGCGCGACACGCGCGGCATGTTCCGTGTCCACCAGTTCCAGAAGGTCGAGATGGTCGTGTACACGCTCCCTGAGGAATCCTGGGCCGTCCACGAGCAAATGCTCGCGCTCGAGGAATCGCTCGTGCAGAGCGTCGAGCTGCCGTACCGGGTCGTGAACACGGCGGCAGGCGACCTCTCGAGTGCCGCGGCGAAGCGCTACGACATCGAGGCCTGGTTCCCCTCGCAGAGCCGCTACCGCGAGATCACCTCGTGCTCGAACACGACCGACTACCAGGCACGCCGAAGCGGAATCCGCTATCGCACCGAAAGCGGGAGCCTCGAGACGCCGCACACCCTCAACGGCACAGCGGCGACCGACCGCTGGGTGCTCGCGATCCTGGAGAACTTCCAGGGTGACGTGCCGGACGCGTTGCAGCGCTACGGCGCGCCGCCGACGATCCGGTCCTAGCGCCCGGCTAGGCTGTCCCGCACGGCGGGGTGCCGGAGCGGTCGAACGGGGCAGTCTTGAAAACTGCTGTGCCCTTCGCGGGGCACCGTGGGTTCAAATCCCACCCCCGCCGCTCTCGCGTGAAGCCCCGGCGCTACCTTGGCGACCGGGGGTCGGCCCTCGAATGACGCGCTGGCGTTGCCGCAGTCGCCGGCGCGGCCTCCCCCGAGGGCCTTCCCCTTCTAGTCAGACGTCACCACGGGCACAAACCCTGCGCTGTATCAGGTTCAGACGAACCTCCTCCTCAGCAGCAGCCCTGCCCCGAGCAGTAGGCCGCCGGCCAGCATTAGCCAGCCGGTCGGGAATCCCGTGAACGGGAGTTTGGCCAAGGACGTGCTTCGACCTTTCACGCTGGATCGGTCGGGTCGTCCGCTCGGAGCGTTCGTCTGCCGTGGAGGCAGAAAAGCCGGCGCGGGAGTCGTGCTCGTGCCGGCCACCGTGTTCGTCGTTGTTCTCGGGGTGCTAGAGGTAGTGCTGCCCGCCAAGGGTGCGGCGTTGGTCGTTGTAGACGTAATCGTGCTTGTTGTCGTGCTCGTGGATGTGCTTGTCGTCTTGTCCGTCGTGCCCGTCGTGCCCGTCGTGCCCTGGCAGTGATCCTCATTGCCCCTTGCGTTTCCGTGGTCGTCACACTCTGAACCGTGCCCAGGCTGCGGGTCAGGCTTGCACGGCTGGTCCGAGTTCCCATGGCTGCAGTCATCGCCGGGGCTGCCTGGATTCGAGGTCTGGCCTGGCGGCGCCGGCGGCTTCTCGGCCAGCGCGACAGACGTGAAGACGCCGGCCGCCAGAACGACGGCCAGCGTGAGGAATCTGAAGACGTGCTTCATAGCTCCCTTTCCGTAGGGGCGGAGCGACGGCCGCGATCACGCCGCGTCTCCGCTTCGCTCGACAGTTCGATTGCGTGGCACGGCTGACGACGAGCTCCGCCGCGCCACCGTGACTAAAGAGCATCAGTCGGACGTCGCACTGCTCCGGGCTCTCTCGAACCCGGCCGGGCCTACGACTAGCGGCCTGAGGAGGAGCTCAGGCGGCGCCGGGTTGCGTTCGATACACCCACAGCGTCCGGGCCTCGGTATCGACCGCGATCGCGGCGATCGGCCCTCCGACCTTGATCGTCCTTGTTTCCAGCCGGTGCGGATCGATGCGTGTGATCGTTCCGTCTGCGCGGTTCGCGACCCATACTGCGTCCAGCCCAAACGCCATGTCCACCGGCTCCGTCCCCACGCGGATCGGGGCCTGCGAGACGCCCGTGGCCGGGTCTATCGGCGTCACCACGCCGGCGCTCTCGTCCATGACCCAGATCTTCCCCGAGCCCACGACGACACGCTCCAGATTCCCGGCGACGCGGATGCGCCGGAGGATCCGCGCGGTTTTTGGATCGAGCTCGAGGACCTTCTCCGCGCCTGGGTCTAGCACCCAGAGTGCGCCCGGGCTCACGGCAAGGTCCGCTCCGCTGGCTCCGATCACCCGGCGCTGCGTAATGAGGTTGGTACCCGCATCGACGCGGATCAGCCGCCCGTCGGTCACCAGCATCCAGACGTCTCCCCCGGCCACCGCAATCCTGCTGGGCCGCGCCTGGCCGGTCTGGTAGAGGATGGTGGCCTCGACCTTGTCGGTCGCGGGCGAGATCCGTGTGATTCCGACATTCCCGGCAGCCCAGATGGCGCCCTGCCCGACGGCGATCGTCGACACGGCCGGCTGG